>Ga0183098_10376_pt1 | contig 102012 bp, 93 predicted proteins | sample BioMet9_FD_128884 | JGI IMG/M metagenome (GOLD analysis project Ga0183098, IMG submission 128884) | Microbial communities from bioreactor (seeded with sewage sludge) at Lawrence Berkeley National Lab, California, USA - Biofuel... | ecosystem: Engineered > Bioreactor > Anaerobic > Unclassified ...
GAGAAGTGGGCGTTGGCGGTGCAGGAGTTGGCGGTGTGGGAGATGGCGGTGTAGGAGCTGGCGGTGCGGGAGCTGGCGGTGTGGGAGATGGCGGTGTAGGAGCTGGCGGTGTAGGAGCTGGCGGTGTAGGAGCTGGCGGTGCGGGTGGCAGTGTCGGTTCACCCGGTATTTTCCGGTTTATGATCTCATACAGCATAATAACGGTATTGTTCTCCGTTATCTCTTCCGGCTCTGCATAGCTGACTTCCCATCCGGAAGGGACGGATACTTCCTCCGCACAGATCTGTTGCGAAAAATCTTCCCTGACAACGCCGTTTATAAGGCTTCCGTCTTCATCGTACAAAAGAGCATCCGAAAGCGTGGCATCGGAAGAGGACGCATCCGAAAGCGTAGCTGTTTCCGTGAATGTCCATTCCGCTTTCCAGGCGCTGTTTTCATCCGCCCGTTTTATTTCACCGATCCTCATTCTGCTTCCGTCCGGCAGGATTTTGACCAGACAAAAAAGCGCATGATCCGGATGTTCTTCCGAATTCCATTTTTTCAGAACGCGGATGCACTCCTGTCCGCTCACGGAAACCGGATGCGGCGTCTTCAATCTGTTTTCCTGTGTTACATGTGCATACGTGGAAACATCTGCGTGATAAACCATGTGCGCCGTCATGGTCAGATTGTCTTTTTTCCGCCGAAGTCCTCCCGACTGCAGAATGGCATTGACGGCATTTTTGGCTTCTTCCGCATCAGAATACGTCCCGATCACGGATTCTTCATTTTCCAGGAGTATTTCCGTTTTCACGGTGTCTGCCGTAATGCCAAGGGTTCCCGCCGGTTCTCCTTTTAAAACGGATATCCCTGCCCCTCCGTTCCGGATAAAACAGTCCGCCGCGTAATCGGAAGCATTTTTTACGACAGGTTCCCCTGACATCAGTTTCACGGCATGTGTATACTGCCTTATCTGAGGATCATAGTTTCCGTCCCAGTCCGGTCCGAATACAGCATTGTCCGGCGTAAATGTCACGCTTTGCTCGCCGCCCGAAACCGCCTCCGTAAAGGGCAGATTTTCCGGAAAAGAAACAGTCGCCTCCACCGGAAAAGAAGAAATCTCATATCCTTCCGGCGCCTTTGTTTCCTTCAGTTCGTATCTTCCTTCCGGCAGTTCGTGAATGATCACTTCACCGTTTGCATCGCTCGTAAAAACCGTTCTCTCGTCCGGGCAGCGGGTCCTTTCCCCGCTTTCCTCTATCCGGTACAGTTCATATTCCGCGCCGGCAAGCGGATTTCCTGCCGTATCCGTTTTTTTCAGCACGATGCCGCCGTATATCCTGATATCTGCGTGTTCCGTGAAAACATTCCAGAAAACCGCACGGAACGGATACGACCACTGAAGATTCAAAGTCCGGTCTGTTGCTGCGCTGGAATAGTAATGCACCGTCGGACTTAATCCGTGCGCGTAATCTCCCTGCGCATTAGCCGTGATCCGAAAAGTTCCTTCTTCCGAAAGTCCCGTGATCTCCGTACCTGTACTTCTCGCCTGATAATCCGCATACGAAGTCCACACGGCATCTGTATTGTTGTAACTTCCCAGTGCGGAATACTCTTCATTAAAAATGCCGCCTTCTTCTCCGTGCAGCTTCAGCCCGAAATCCAGATAAAAAGCTTTCGGCATTTCCGTTCTCAGAAATGACAGGACCGCAGGTTTGAATTCCTGCGTGCTGTCCACCGTAATGTTCCCGTCCTGTGTACCGATCAGCTCCGCCGGAATGACATTCTGAAAGTTTCCGCCGTCTATCCGGATATTCGTTTTATTAAAATACAGAAGATCTTCCGGTACGATGCCGTCGTAAGCCAGAGGAGTAAGATCGTGAATTAAATTCTTTTCCAACTCAATTTCGTACGCATTTTTTAATAAACGAATACCCTCTATACTTTTTATTCCTTTACGAGAAGCATCAATAACAGCATAATTAGTGCCACTCAAATTATCGTTTTTAAAATTCTCCAGCACCTCCTTCGTTTCGTTATATCCTGAAACATCATAGGTACCGGACAGGATCATTTTCGCGATCGTTTCATATACGGTTTCCGCAAAATTCTGATCCGTAATTCCCACGCTTCTAACGGATGATACATTGAACCACGGAGGAATTTCCGCTGCCCGCGGTTTCAGACAGAAAAAATTCTCCGTTCCGATAACAGCGCACAAAAAACACACAAGCGCCCTCTGAAAGCTCTTTTTCATTCTTTTCTCCCCTGTATTTTGTTTTTTTCAAGACGGAAAATAACCCCGGAATGGGGTATATGATCATTAAGACGACAGCTTCCGTAAAAAAGTTCAAAGAAATAATCTGCTTTCAGATTAAAAAGAAACCTCGGCGGGTAAACCGCCGGGGTAAAAAGTACGCTTACAGACTGTTGGAGCAACCGGTTAAAATACCGTTTCTCCGGTCAATCGTCAGGGTGCCAGTATGTTTTTAAACTGTTTTTTATTGAAAAACCTGATCTCAGTGTTGGTTTCCGGATTGAACACCGTTCCCATCCAGTCACCGGACGCTGTGACGATCATGTGAACCGCAAGCGTTATCTTAGCTTCCCTGTCGGATCCGAGCCAGTCGTCAAAACAGGTGACATACATATCTTCCTCATCCATTTTTTTGACTTTTTCCGTCAGGCGCCTGATTTTTTCGGAAAAGGAGTCATAGTCGGAAAATACCTCATTCCGACCGCCGGGCATATAAGGATTCAGAAAATAACCCGAAAAAGAGGCATCGTCCCGCAGTACAAGCATAAGAACAAAGCTGCGGCCGTATCTTCCCTCCATTTCATCTTTTAAAACATCGGATGTCAGAAGATCTCTGTAATCCGCCATTTTAACATATTTCACAAAATACTCCTTTCACTCTCTATAAATAAGGACAGCCTGACCCGTCAAAAAGTTCACGGTTATTTGTAAACTTTTGAAACTTTTATGGTTGACAATTACGTGCTGATAGATTATGCTACCGCAGGAGGTAATGCCATGCATATTGAAAAAGAGCTTCAGATTGCTTTGATTTCTGCTATTCTCTGTATTCTGGCACCTTTATCCGTGCCGCTTCCTTTTACGCCGGTCCCGGTTTCATTGACGCTTCTGGTGATTTTTATTGCTGCCTATATCCTGCCGCCGCTTTCCTGCACCCTCAGCGTACTCATCTACCTGCTGATCGGCATGGCCGGACTTCCGGTCTTTTCCGGTTATTCCGGCGGATTATGGAAGCTTTCCGGCCCGACCGGCGGCTATCTGATCGGTTTTCTGTTTTCGGCTCTGATCGCATCGGCAGCCGTTCACGCTTTCACGAAAAACCGCCTGCTCCAGGCCGCCGGCATGGTTGCTGGTCTTGCCGTCTGTTATCTTTTCGGAACGCTGTGGTTTTCCCTGCAGCAGCATATGAGTTTTGTGGCATCTCTTTCTCTTTGTGTCATTCCGTTTCTTCCTGCCGATGCCGCCAAGATAGTTGCTTCTGTCCTGATCGGCCCTGTCATTTCTGCACGCATTAAAAAAGCCCGGTTATCTACTTAAGATAACCGAGCGCCTGTTCCAGTGCTTCTTTTTCTTCCGCTCCCAGGAGAACTTCTGTCTGGCCGCAATCGACTTTTTTCACGTACAGATAACATCCTTCCCGCGAATGAACGGTATTGATGATAAAACCGGAATTCGTATAATCTAAGAGGGCGTAAGCGAAGCTCATGTTTCCGCCCATTTCCTTAAATGCATTGTATTTTACCAGACCAAATTTCTGAAAAGATGCCCGCTGGTTTTTATTCAGGATACGGATGGCGTCCTTGTTGGAACGGTCTTCGCTTCTCAGGTCCTTGATGTCGTCTCCGAGCGCCATGATGGTGCCTTCCAGATTTTCCGCATCTTTCCCTCTCATGAAAAGATCGTAGGTCCGCCAGAGTTTCCTGTAGCGGAACCAGCTTATGATCTGAAAAACAAGCACGGCTGCATCAAATGCGATAAGTCCTATGATCAGGTAATTAGTATTCATGCACGCCTCTTATGAATGAATGGTTCCGAAAAGATCCATGATCCGCTCCAGTTCCGCGCCGGAATAATAATCGATTTCAATTCTTCCCTTGTTTTTATCCCTGCGGTTGATGCGGACCTTCGTCTGCAGTATTTCCTTCATTTTATCTTCGTAGTCACGGAAAAAAATCGCATTTTCATCCGTTTTCTTATCCGGACCGGCCTTTTTCTTTCCGGACTTTTTATTGCTGTCCTGCACCAGCTTTTCCGTTTCCCGCACGCTTAAATTCTTTGCGATGATTTCATCGGCAAGAATATCCTGTGCTTCTGTCTGTTCCAGCCCCAGAAGCGCCCGTGCATGACCTGCGGAAATAAGTCCTCCGATCAGCATGCCGCGGACCTTTTCACTGAGCTTTAAAAGCCGTAACGCATTGGTGATTGTGGTCCGGTTCTTGCTGACTTTTTCTGCAACTTCTTCCTGTTTCAGTCCGTATTCTTCTATCAGCATCTGATAGCCGAACGCTTCTTCCACCGGGTTCAAATCGGAACGCTGGATGTTTTCGATCAGAGAAACTTCCATGGCCTGCTGCGGCGTGTAGTCTTTTATGATGACCGGAACTTCCTTAAGCCCCGCGGCCTGGGCGGCCCTCCATCTTCTTTCGCCGGCTATGATCTTATAGGTAGCGCCGTTCTTCTGGACCAGCAACGGATTCAGTACGCCGTTTTTTCTGACGGATTCCGTCAGTTCCTTCAGGTTTTCTTCATCAAAATTTTTTCTGGGCTGTTTGCCGTTCGGTTCGATGAGGGCAGTGCTGACCTTTACTTCGCCGCTTTTCGGTGCTGCCGGTGCACTGCTGTTTCCGCCCTCCGGAATGGTTATATTATCCACGCCGAAAATAGATTTCAGTCCCTTGCCGAGTCCTTTTTTTTCTTTTCCCATATCATTACCCTTCCCTGCTGATGATCTCAGCCGCCAGTTTCCGGTAACTTTCCGCACCGCTGGATTTGGAATCGTATTCCGTTACGGGCATGCCATAACTCGGGCTTTCCGCCAACCGTACATTCCGCGGAATGACAGCATCGTAGATGTGCTCTTTCAGTACTTCCTTTACACTGTCCACGACCTGCTGAGAAAGGTTATTGCGCGCATCAAACATCGTAAAGACAATCCCGTCTATCAAAAGTCCCGGATTCAGTTTCTGACGGATTAAAGCAATGCTTTTCATCATCTGATCCAGACCTTCCATCGCATAATATTCACACTGGATGGGAATAAGGACTTTGTCCGATGCCGTCAGGGCATTCACGGTGAGAAGACTTAAGGACGGCGGGCAGTCGATTATGATCATATCATACTGATTCCGTAGAAGTTCCAGGCATTTTTTCAGGACGCTTTCCCGTTCCTCCACGGTCAGAAGTTCTATTTCCGCACCGGACAGATTTACATTCGCGGGAAGAACATCCAGCTTTTCGGAATAGGTTTTTTCGACGGTTTCTTCCGGTTTCGAAGAACCCATCAGCATCTCATAAACTGAATTCTTCACGGCATTTTTTTCTATTCCGAGTCCGCTGGTCAGATTTCCCTGGGGATCAAAATCCACGGCAAGAACTCTCTGACCGGATTCCGCAAGAGCGGCAGACAGATTGATCGCCGTAGTCGTTTTGCCGACTCCGCCTTTCTGATTTGCTATTGCCAGAACGATGCCCATAACCGCCTCTTCTTCATTATTTTAAGGGTAACGAAAAAAGTATAACACAGTTCTTCTCTTTTGGGGATAAGGAATTAATGATATATTGTTGCTTATATTGTACAGTTATAGTATAGTATTCTTTTGCGGTAACAAATTCTCCATTCTGTTGACGTTATTTTATGAAACCTATATAATAGAACAAGGTTCAAAGAAGAGGAAAATCCTATGAAAACAAGAAATAAGATTATTGCCGCTCTGGTACTTTCGGGTGCTGCGGTCGCGGGAACTGCCCTGGTTAACCGGATGATCCAGCTGGAAGCGATTTCGAACGGAATTCTGAACAAGGACAAATATCAGTCTTTCGCTTATAAACTCGGGAATATTGCCTATAAAAAATCAGGCACCGGCCCGCCTCTCCTTTTGATCCATGACCTCGACTGCACCGCCTGTGGGAGCGAATGGGACCGCATCGTACCCGAACTTGCCAGGGATCATACGGTTTATGTCCCGGATCTTTTAGGCTGCGGTCGTTCGGATAAACCAAACCTGACTTATACAAACTATCTGTATGTCAGTCTGCTCGGGGCATTTGCTCACTCTGTCATCGGTGAAAAACCCGATGTGATCTGTTCCCGCGGCTCCATTCCCCTTGTGATCATGACTTCACGCATGAATCCGGATCTTTTCGGAAAGTTGATTTTTGTATCTCCGGAATCCACGGCAGAAAATATGAGAACGCCGGGCAGGAAAGAACTTACCTACAGAAAATTCCTGAATATGCCGGTTCTCGGCACTTCCATCTATCAGATTGCCGTCGGCAGGCAGCCAATTGCAGAAAAAATCGCATTCCGCGATTTCTTCAGCCCCTACATTCTTCCGGAAAGCGTTCTTGAAACAAGATATGAAGCTTCTCATCTCGGCGCTTCTCCGAAATCGCTCTATGCCAGCATCCTTTGTAATTTCACCAGATGCGATATCAGAAAACCGCTTCAGGAACTGAAAAACCAGATACTGCTGATCACCGGCGCTGCGGACCCGAACGGCAACCGCAATTCTGAAAGTCTTTTCACATGGAATCATTCCATCACCTGTGTGGTGATCGGAAAATGCAAGCGTTTCCCACAGATCGAAAAACCGGTCGACTTCCTTGCCGAAGTACGGGATTTTCTTTAAAAAGGTTTTACGGGAACCAAATGTTTCACGTGAAACATTACGACAGTTCAGAATATTTGTAAATGAGGCAGTCCTTAATGGACTGCCTTTTTACTTTCAAAATAGACAGCTTAAAAATGACTATCAACAGCTGCAAACATCTTCTCAATACATTTCCCTGTTCTTTGTAGTTTTTGTCCTTACCCTCCTGCACATCAAACAACATTTAACTTCCACATATTACATTGCTCTCTTTCATGTTTCACGTGAAACATTGCATGTCGGCAGAAATCGATAAAATCAGGCAGCCCGTTTCCGGACTGCCTGAATATGTTCCACGTGAAACATTTAAAATTTTCTGCTTTACAGCGGCTTTCTGGAAGGCGTACCCGCCTTTCTGGGATATTTTTTCGGCGTTACCTTGATTTTTTCTATCATGACCAGGCTTCTGTTTCCGCCATTCCCCGGCAACGAAAAATGGATCGTGTTTCGAACCGAACCGCCGAGCTGACCGAATGCATATGCAGCCTTTTTCGTTTCTTCGTCCGCCGTTTCTGTTTTATAGGGGATAAACCACCCATGAATGTGGATAAACGGCAGGCAATATTCTGACAATGTGGATAAATTTGCGACAGCGCGCGAAACACACAGGTCAAAGTGTTCTCTGTATTCCTGCTTTGCCGCAAAGTCTTCCGCCCTTCCGTGTTCCGCCTGCAAATTGGTAAGATGCAGTTTTTCGGCTTCTTCCCTGATAAATGAAATCCTTTTGTCCAGACTGTCCAACAGAAACAGTTTCAGATTCGGCCATAGAATGGCCATCGGAATACCGGGAAATCCTGCGCCGGTTCCCACATCGATGATCTTATACGTTTTCTCCGGCAGATCCGGAACAGCACGGATAATCTCGAGGCTGTCCAGGAAATGTTTGATCACTACGTCCTTTTTCTCCGTAATCGAGGTCAGGTTGATATTTTTATTTGCTTCCACAAGGTCGCCGTAAAAAGTTTCAAATTGCTCTGCCTGACGGTCATTCAAGTTCAGAGAAATTTCCTTCAGGCTGTCACTCAGCATTTTCCTGAATTCTTCATCCATTCTTTTTATCCCCGCTTTTTATCTTTCCCGCTTCCAGATTTACAAGCAGAACAGTAATATCTGCCGGCGAAACCCCTGAAATCCGGGATGCCTGGCCTATTGATCTGGGTTTTACCTTATTCAGTTTCTGTATGGCTTCCAGACGGAGGCTTCCGATGGTACCGTAATCGATATCCGCAGGAAGCAATTTTCCTTCCAGTTTCTTAAACTGCTTTACCTGCATTTCCTGCCGCTTGATATACCCTTCATATTTTATGTTTATGTTAATCTGTTCTGCTGTATCTTTTGAAAGAACCGGTCTTCCATCATCCAGTTCGGTTAACATAAAATAGTTCAACTCCGGTCTGCTGATCAGTTCGGCCATGGTACTGCCAGTCTTTAATGGAGAAGATCCGTGACCGGTCAGCCATTCCTGTATTTTTGCCGTGGCCCCGACTTTTTTATTTTTAAGCCGCAGGATTTCCTCTTCGATATCATTTTTCTTTTTTTCCGTCCTTGCGTATTTTTCATCCGTGATCAGGCCGATCCTGTGGCCGGTTTCTGAAAGCCTTAAATCCGCATTGTCCTGACGAAGGAGCAGCCTGTATTCGGACCGCGACGTCATCATCCGGTAAGGTTCATGGCTTTCCTTCGTAACCAGGTCATCGATCAGCACGCCGATATATGCTTCGGACCGGTCTATGATCACTGATTCTCTTCCCAGGACTTTCATGGCTGCGTTTACACCTGCCATGAATCCCTGAACGGCAGCTTCCTCATATCCCGAACTTCCGTTGAACTGGCCTCCGGCAAAGAGACCGCTTATCTTCTTAAATTCCAGCGTTGCGTAAAGCTGTCTCGCATCAATGCAGTCGTACTCGATGGCGTACGCATTCCGCACCACGCTGGCATGCTCGAGCCCCGGCACGGTACAGATGACACGGTACTGAACATCCTCCGGCAGCGACGAAGACATTCCGTCCAGATACATTTCATGCGTATTGGTTCCTTCCGGCTCCACAAAAATCTGATGGCTTTCCTTTTCCGGAAATTTCATCACCTTGTCTTCGATCGACGGGCAGTACCGCGGCCCCGTGCTTTTTATACTTCCGTTATACAAAGGAGATCTGTCGATGTTGGCGCGTATGATCTCGTTTGTTTCTTTCCCCGTGTGCGTGAGCCAGCAGCTGACCTGTTTTTTCTGCACGGTTTCCGGATCCGTATCAAAGGAAAACGGTATAACGGGAACGTCTCCCTTCTGTTCCTTCATCTTGGTATAATCAATAGTCCGCCCGTCCACACGTGCGGGAGTTCCTGTTTTAAAACGGTACATGACGATGCCGTTTTCTTTCAGGGAATCCGTTAAATGCGTCGCGCTCTTTAATCCGTTCGGCCCAGTATATTCACGGACTTCCCCGAAGAGACACCTCGCATTCAGATATACGCCGGTGGCAAGTATGGTCGCTTTTGTGTGATAAACGGCGCCGGAAACGGTTCTGACGCCGGTGCATTTTCTGTTTCCGTCCGGTGTTTCTTCCGTGATCAGCTCACTGACTTCTGCCTGACGGATGATCAGATTTTCCGTTTCCTCAAGTGTTTTCCGCATGGCGCAGCTGTAAGCATGCTTGTCCGCCTGAGCCCGCAGGGAATGCACGGCAGGACCCTTGGACTCATTCAGCATTTTCGACTGCAGGAATGTCTTGTCGATATTATGTGCCATCTCTCCGCCGAGTGCATCCAGTTCCCGGACAAGATGACCTTTCGATGTTCCGCCAACATGCGGATTGCACGGCATGAATGCAATGGAATCCGCACTGACCGTGAAAACAATGGTCTTAAGTCCCAGCCGTGCACAGGAAAGCGCCGCTTCGCATCCGGCATGTCCCGCACCGACAACCGCAATATCATAACTTTCTTCCACTGTATTGTTCATCCGTTCCTCCGTGCCCTGTGATTCCTTTTGCCTCTATGCTTCCGTGTTACGGTACTGCTGTATATTGCTTACGGTCATTTCCCCATACAGAACTTTGAAAAAATCTCATTTACCACATCGTCTTCCACGGTTTCCCCCGTGATAACACCAAGTGTTTCATAGGCATTCAGAAGATCGATGGAGAAAAAATCCTCCGGCTGTTTTTCCAGAATGCTGCTTTCCGTCATCTCGAGGGAATCCAGCACTTCGAGCAGCGCCGCTTTATGGCGTTCGCTTGTAATGATGACCTGATCATTAAAATTTATATCCCCGCGGAAAAACATATCGCGGACCGTTTCCTGCATTTCCTTAAGACCTGTCCTGTCTTTGGCGGAAAACAGAATGACCTTGTGTGACGTAAACGGTTTCAGATCTTCCGGCGCAATGACCTGTTCCAGATCGGATTTATTGAGAAGTACGACTGCCTTTCTTTTTTCGGCAAAGGCAAGGATTTCCCTGTCGTTTTCATCTAACGGCGAAGAACCGTCTATCATGCATAAAATAAGATCCGCTTCCTTTGCCGCTTTCCTGGCGCGTTCGACGCCTATTTTTTCCACTTCATCGCTGCTGTCCCGTATTCCCGCCGTATCCGTAACGGAAAGGCTGATCCCGGAAAGACGGATTTCTTCCGTCAGGGTGTCCCTTGTCGTTCCGGCAACAGGCGTCACGATCGCTCTTTCCTCCCCCGTCAGTAAATTCAGGAGAGAAGATTTTCCCGCATTCGGTTTCCCGAGTATGACAGTCCTTATCCCTTCCCGCATGATCTTTCCGTTTTCCGCGCTTTCGATCAGTTTCTTAACGCGCATGATGAGGACATCCAGTTTTTTCTTCAATTTCCCGGGATATCCGGTAAGATCATAATGTTCCGGATCATCCAGAGCGGCTTCTATGTAAGCGATTTCCGTAAGCAGTTCGGCCCTAAGGCTTTTCACTTCTTCCGAAAGGCCTCCGGTCATCTGTTTCATTCCTGCCTTCAGCGCCATATCGTTTTTGGCATCTATGACATCAAGGACCGCTTCCGCTCGGCTTAAATCCGTCCTTCCGTTTAAGAACGCTCTTTTTGTGAATTCTCCCGGCTCCGCAAGATTGGCTCCCGCCTTAAGAACCGCTTCCAGGACCTTTTCCGTAACAAGCACGCCGCCGTGACAGTCTATTTCCACGGTGTCTTCCCCGGTATAGCTTCTGGGCGCTTTCATCAGCATGACAAGAACTTCGTCGATCATTTCTTTTCCGACCTTAACATGGCCGTAGTGAATAGTATGCGTTTCCGCATCCGTGATATTCCGGTCAAAAATTTTCTGTACGATCGAAACCGCATCCGTGCCGCTCACCCGCACAATTCCTATTCCGCTTTCGCTTAATGCCGTGGCAATTGCCGCGATCGTATCCGTTGTTCTCTGTGCCATGGATTTTCCTTTCCGCTTCCCTAAAGGTCCCGCACTTCCTGCTGTAAAAAAAGAAAGCCGGCGAAGATCACCTTTTCGGTGAATTTCGCGGCCTTCTTTCACAAAGCCGTTTTCGGTTTCGGGAAACTTTTACGCTTCCCTGTTGATTTTTTTCATATCCTTTTTCAGGACTACGACAATATGGCGATACGGGTCTTCCCCTTCGGAATATGTCGTGCAGATCGGATCGTCCTGAAGTGCGGAATGAATGATCCTGCGTTCATAGGGATTCATCGGTTCAAGGGATACCGGCTTTCTGGTCCTTTTTACCTTCGATGCAATGTTCTTTGCAAGGATTTTCAGTTTCTCTTCCCGGCGCTCCCGGTAATTTTCCGTATCCAGCTTCACGCGGATATATCCGTCGTGATGCTTGTTGATGACAAGGCTTACAAGGTACTGAAGGGAATCCAACGTCTGACCGCGTTTTCCGATCAGAATGCCCATGTCCGCCCCGTTTAAAAGAACCGCAAGTTCATTTTCCTCATGGTCAAACGAAGTTTCAATACTGATCTCTTCGTTCATGGTTTTGAAAACAGCTTCCAGGAAATCCTGTGCTTTTTTCTTCAGCACTTCCGCCTCTTCTTCGCTGACTTCCTTTTTCGGCTTTTCCTCTGTCTTTTTTCTGCCGGTTTCCCTTACGGTTTTCTCTGCCTTTGGATTTTCCGCCGGTTCTTTTTCATCAGGCTTTTTTTCGGTCTCGGCAGGAGCGGCTTTCTTTTCGGCTGCCTTCCGTGCTTCCTCTTCTTTTGCCCTTGCCTCTTCTTCCCTGCGTGCCGCTTCTTTCGCCGTATCTTCGGCTGCCTTTTCTGCAGCTGCCTCTTCATCCTCGCTCATGACTCTTGCGCGGATTACACAGGGCTTTCCGCCCAGTACGCCGAACAGTCCGTTGCTTCCCTTTTCGATGATATCCACATGAAGATGCCTGCTGGTCGTCTGAAGCTCTATGCAGGCCTTCGTGATCGCCTCATCATATGTTTTTGCCGATACCGTTGTATTGTCCATAACTGCCCTCCTGAAGTACATCAGCACATTCACTCACTGTCGGAATCTTTTTTCTTTCCGTGCTTTTTTTCATCCATCCGCGCATCAAACTGTGCAACCATGTTTGCCTTGGCGGCAAGAGAATTCGGATTTGCATTTTTGTTGTAGTACGCAGTGGAATCCTTTACCTGCTTTGCGATTTCGGAAAGTTTCCTTTCCTTCATCTGTTCACTGTTTTCTTCTCTGTACTGTACCTGTTTTGCATTCTGCAGCGTTTTGTTCATATCCTGAAGCGTCTGCGGTTTCAGTCCCTTTTTCTCTCTTTTTCTGTTCACCTTTTCCAGATTCTGACGCACGATATCGTCCACGTTCATTTTACCGAGCTTGCGGTTGATGAAGACCTGCTGCACAATACGGCAGACCGCGCTTGCCACCCAGTAAACACCGAGTCCGGAAGCCAGCATAAAGCAGAAGACAACCGACATCAGCGGCATGACGGTATTCATGGATTTCATCTGCGCCGCCATCGTATTTTCCTCGCCGTTCGGCTGGGCTGTCTGACTGGCGGACATCAGCTTTGCAGAATACCACTGCGTAAGTCCTGCAAGAATGGGAATGAGCCATGCCAGGCTTGTGCTCCAGGAAGCGGCCGGCGACACGGAAAGGTTAATCCCGAGAAAAGAATTCATGTTGTTGATCTTGTCGGAATTCACCGCGATTACATTGGCAAAGTCCGGAAAAACCTGCTGAAGAGCAAGCCAGTTTTTCGGTGAGAACTTATTCATGAGATCGATTACGCTGTTTAAGGATGTTGGATCATATTTTACGCTGGAAAGCTTCTGCGCGGAATCCGCCACGAAAGCCGCCATTTTATCGCTGAATCCCGCAGAACCCATCAGAGGCGTCGCGATATTGGTAAAGATTTCCTTAATGATCGGAACGTATGCGGGGATAGCCAGAATAACCTTATACAGGGCAAACAGGATAGGAAGCTGGATCATCATCTGAACGCAGCCGCCGGTCATGCTGGTACCGTATTTCGCATAGACCGCCTTGGATTCGTTCTGCATGCGGATCATGGAATCGTTGTCCGTTTTTCCCTTGTATTTTTTCTGGATAGCCTGCAGCTCCGGCTGCATGACGCTCATCAGCTTGGTGGATTTCTGCTGCTGAAGCGTAAGCGGGTACATGGCTAAATTGATAACGATGGTAAAGATAATGATGCTCCAGCCGATATTCATGAAGCCCATGCTGTTGGTAATGATAAAAATGCCGGACATGACTAAACCCATGAGTTCGGCAATCCATCCAATCAGAAACGTTTTCGATTTCGTAAGTAAAATCGGTTTCAAGAAACTACCTCCCGTCTGTTGCCTGCTGCCGGTCGATCAATCTTTACGGGACCGGATCATAACCGCCTTTGGAAAATGGATTGCACCGGAGTATCCGCCATACGGCAAGGCGGCTTCCCTTCAGCGCTCCGTATTTTCTGATCGCCTCTATCGCATAACGGCTGCATGTCGGCGTGTATTTACAATGACATCTGAATTTCAGCGGAGATAAAAAAACCTGGTAAAGCCTTATACCTTTGATCAGAATTTTCTGTCCGACGGTTTCCTTCATATTCCATGCCTCCGGCGCAAATCCAGATAAGCTTTTTCGATTTCCCGGTAACTGATTCCCACCGCAGCCTGACGGACTACGATCACAAGATCGTACCCTTTTCCCGTTTCCGAAGGATTCAGGCGAAAGGATTCTCTTAACAGGCGGGTCAGATGATGTCTTACGACGCTGTTACCCGTTTTTCCGGAAACGCTGATCCCTATCCGGTCCGCTGCCCTTCCGTTTTCCTTTATGTACATGACCAGAAAATGGTTTGCCCTGCTGTTTCCGGTATCATACACTTTTCGGAAATCTTCATTCTTTTTAATGGAAGGGAAATGCTTCATGACAACTCCCGGCCCGTTTTCGTATAAGATAAAAATACGGGGTCGCCGATTGGACAACCCCATTCTGTTTCGACGTATCTGCCGATTTTAAACCGTTAATTTTGCTCTGCCTTTTGCTCTTCTTGCAGCGAGAACTTTCCGCCCGCCCTTTGTTGCCATTCTGGCGCGAAAGCCGTGGACCCTCATCTTCTGAGGATTATGCGGCTGAAATGTCATAGTCCCTTTTCTCATGGTGAAAACACCTCCTTTTTAATTCCGCATATCAAAAAACCGATTCTGAGAACATTCTAAAACATTATATGAAATGTATCTTTGCAAGTCAAGGTAAAAATTCCATTCGGAAGGCATCGGTTTTCCCTTTATTTAAAAACCACAATATGTGGTTTCCCGGATTCTACATATGGTCCCTGGCAAGAAATGCAGCCTCCCCGATCGCAAAAACAAGCACCGCAGCGGCAACCGCCTCCGGAATTCCGGAAGCAACGACCGTACCGATGATCAGTCCCCATACCATATCCAGCGCAATCTTTTTAACGCCTGCATATTCCCTGGCCAGTAAAAGATAGATGCTGCCCATGACAAACACGGTATTTGTCATGGAGCCGATAAACCCGGTAATCATAAACGCATAGCGCCTGGGAAGCTTTGTTTTTGCAAGAAAAATCCATAGCCAGCCGGCAACAATCCCTATCATGATGCGGCAGCCGACCGATATCCAGATTGCCTTTATTGCACCCGCGATACCCGTCGTGCTTAAGGCAGGAGAAAAAGCAAACGACAAAAGCGTAGGCTGAACAGTATTGCTGACCAGGGAACAGACACCGAATACACCGCCCAGAATGGCTCCGGCGAGCGGTCCGTACAGAATGGCGCCGATGATAACCGGGATATGGACTGTTGTTGCCTTGATCACCGGCAGCTGGATCATTCCGATCGGCGTGTTTGCCAGAAGAATAACCACAGCAGCCATGAATCCCACTCCTGTAATCCAGAGGGTCTTCTTTTTCTTCATTTTTTCCTCCCGTTTCAAAGCCGAACGCCGTTCCTGTGACGTTTTTAATCCTTTTCGTAAGTATATAAGCCTCATTATGGTTTATCAACAACTTTTTGTGGAAAGCTCTTTATCCAGCCGGTTTTTTCCTTTTACGTATACTTTACATAATTTTATCCACAATTTGTGCATAATTGGTGGATAACCTTTCCTTTTTTTCCGTTTTTCTTCTTAAAATCGTCACTTTTCACGGTTTAGGTTCGGGATAACCCTTTTTGCTTTCCCACATTCTATGTTTTTGTTAACTTTATTTTTTTCCGGTTATCTCCTTTTTCAACCGTTTTTCACACTCTGTCCTCCGGTTTTTCACAAAGTTATCCACATCGTTCCGGTGTTTATTGTTGATAAATACCCATATTTTTGATATAATCAATCCATAGCAAAGAGGTCCCGGCGGGTCTTCCTTTTATGCAGACCTGACGGGCCTTTCATTTTTATTATATTTATATTTTTCCGGGAGGAATGGATCCATGGAACAGAGTTCTTTCAATATAATAAAGGAAAAGTGGAACGATGTTCTCTCCTATTTAAAAAACGAATACGATCTTTCCGAGGTTTCCTACAATACCTGGATTGCCCCGCTTAAACCGGACCGCCTGAAAAAAACGGATGAAGGAGGACTCAGTCTTCTCATTCAGGTACCGGATTCTCTCTTTCAGAACTATGTCAGCAAAAAGTATACTCTTCTGCTGAATGTTTCCATCGAGGAAATCACCGGCATCAAGTGTGCCCCCTGCTTTGTCATCAAGGATCAGGAGGATTCCAAAAACAAGCTGATCGATTCCGGCAAAAAAAAGGTGGATGCCCTTACTCTGGTGAGCGCCAATTTGAATCCGAGCTACACCTTCAGCAATTTCGTCGTCGGAAAAAATAACAATCTGGCGCATGCCGCTTCTCTTGCCGTTGCCGAATCCCCCGGGGAAATCTACAATCCTCTTTTTATTTACGGAGGTGTCGGTCTCGGAAAAACGCATCTGATGCAGTCGATTGCCCATTTTATTCTGGAAAAAAATCCGAAGACAAGAATTTTATACGTCACCAGCGAAATGTTTACAAACGAGCTGATCGATTCCATCCGGAACAAAAGCAATTATTCCACCACGGAATTCCGCAACAAATACAGAAATGTGGATGTTCTTCTGATCGATGATATCCAGTTCATCATCGGAAAGGAAAGCACGCAGGAAGAATTTTTCTACACATTCAACGATCTGTACGAAGCAAAAAAACAGATCATCATTTCTTCCGATAAACCGCCAAAGGATTTTGAAACACTGGAAGAAAGACTTCGTTCCCGCTTTGAATGGGGCCTTACGGTTGATATCCAGCCGCCGGATTACGAAACAAGAATGGCTATTCTGAGAAAAAAAGAAGAACGTGACAACATCAACATCGACAACGTCATCATCCAGTACATTGCCTCTAATATAAAAAGCAACATCCGAGAACTGGAAGGCGCACTGACTAAGATTGTGGCAATGAGCAAACTTGACAACAAGGAAGTCAATCTTTCCCTGGCACAGGAAGTTTTAAAAGACATGATCAGTCCGGATGCGCAGCCGGAAATAACCCCGCAGAGGATTGTCCAGATCGTGGCGGAACATTTTAACATCACGGAACTGGATCTGGTCGGACAGAAAAGAAACAAACAGGTCGTTTATCCGAGGCAGATTGCCATGTATCTCTGCAGGGAAATGACGGATGCCCCGCTGCAGCAGATCGGAAACTGTCTGGGCGGAAGAGACCATACGACAATTATCCACGGAGAGGAAAAGATATCCACAGATTTAAAGTCGAATCCGGACCTTATTAATACCATAGATATCCTGAAGAAAAAGATTTCTGCACAGTAATCCATACTCCATACAGTTGCTTTCCACTGTTTTAAAAGAATAAAAAAACACGTAGAAATATAGCGAAAACCCGGAAATTCACAAATTAACATCCTCTATTAATAAGACTACTGAATAAACTTACAGAAAGGAACATGCGACCATGAAACTCACATTCAAACAGGAAAACCTACTGAACGCACTGGGGATCGTATCAAAAGCAATACCCTCAAAAACAACAAATCCTATACTTGAATGTATTCTTTTTGATGCTTCCGGAAAAGAAATAAAACTAACCGCAAATGACATGGAACTCGGTATAGAAACCGTTGTGGAAGGAAATATCGAAGAAAAGGGAAAAATTGCCCTGGATGCAAAACTGATTTACGAGATCATCAGAAAGCTGGAAGGCGGAGAAGATGATATCGTAATCGAAAGTAAAGAAGACTTTTCCACAGTGATATCCTGCAATCAGGCAGTTTTCAACATTCAGGGAAGGGACGGGGAGGAATTTGCCTATCTTCCAGAAATAGAAAAAGACAATTACATCTGTCTTTCTCAGTTTACCTTGAGAGAAGTAATCCGGCAGACCATTATTTCCGCAGCATTCAATGAAACCAATAAAATGATGAGCGGAGAATATATCGAGGTAAGCGGAGATAAGGCAAAATTCGTTACGTTGGACGGACACAGGATTTCCATCCGAAACATTGTCATGAAGGAAAAATACGGAAATGCCAAAGTGATCGTTCCCGGAAAAACACTGACGGAAATCAGTAAGATCATTACCGGTGATAACGACAGCGAAGTGATGATCTATTTCGGGAAAAACCAGATTATTTTCGAATTTGACAAAACAATCGTTATTTCAAGACTGATCGAAGGCGAATATTTCCACATCGAGCACATGCTTTCGGAAGATTATGAAACAAAAATAACAATCAATAAGAACAAGTTTTTAAACAGCATAGACAGGTCACTCATCTTAATCCGTGAAAATGATCATAAGCCGATCATACTGGATATCGGTGAAGGGAGTCTTAAACTAAAGGTCAAATCCTCTTACGGAACCATGGATGCGGAAATCCCGTGCGAAAAAGAAGGAAAAGACATTTTGATCGCATTTAATCCGAAATTCCTGATGGATGCATTGAGAGTAATTGATGACGAAACCGTTGACATCTACATGACAAATCCGAAGTCGCCGTGCTTTATCAGAGATGAAAAGGAAACTTACATTTATCTGATTCTCCCGGTGAACTTTATCGCATAAAAAAAATGATAGAAATCAAAATAAAAGATGAATACATAAAACTGGAACAGGCACTGAAACTTTGCGGGGAATACAGCCTGGGATCCGATGCCAAATATGCCATACGGGAAGGCAAGGTTACCGTAAACGGGCAGACTGAAATACAGCGCGGAAAAAAACTGAGACCGGGAGACGGGTTTTCCTGTAACGGACATGAATATAGAATCTCTGGAACTTAAGAACTTCCGGAATTACGGCGAACTGCATATGGATTTTTCTCCCGGTACAAATCTTCTCTACGGAGATAACGCGCAGGGAAAAACAAATATCCTGGAAGCGATCTATGTGTGTGCCACGACAAGATCCCACCGCGGAAGCAAGGACAGGGAAGTCATTGAATTCGGAACGGATGAAGCCCATATCCGATGTACGGTGAACAAAAACAAAACTTCGTACCGGATAGACATGCATCTGAAAAAAGACCGGCCGAAAGGAATTGCCGTTAACGGTGTTCCCATCCGGAAGGCCAGCGAACTGTTCGGTACGGTAAACGTAGTTCTGTTTTCGCCGGAAGATCTGAACATCATAAAAAACGGACCGTCCGACAGAAGAAGATTCATGGATATGGAGCTCTGCCAGCTGAACCGGCTGTATGTTCATTCGCTGGTAAGCTACAACCGGGTTCTCATGCAGAGAAACAGACTGCTGAAAGATATTGACTTTCATCCGGAATTAAAGGAAACGCTGGATGTCTGGGATATGCAGCTTGTCCAGTACGGAAGCGAACTGATCCGTTTCCGGGAAGATTTCATACAGAAACTGAATCCCGTAATCGGAAAAATTCACAGCGATCTTTCCGGCGGCAGGGAAAGCCTCAGGCTTGTTTATGAAAAAAACACGGAGGTAAAGGATTTTGAAAATGCGGTCAGAAAAAGCAGAGGATCGGATTTAAGACAGAAAATGACGCTCACGGGACCGCACCGGGACGATATCGGTTTTTATGTGAAAAACAGTGACGGCGAAAAAGAAATGGATATCCGGAAATACGGATCACAGGGACAGCAGAGAACGGCGGCACTTGCTCTTAAGCTTTCGGAAATCGAGCTGGTAAAACAGCTGTTAAAGGAAAATCCGGTTCTTCTTCTGGATGATGTTTTATCCGAACTGGATACCGGAAGACAGATTCATCTTCTTTCTGCCATAAAGGATATTCAGACCATTATGACCTGTACCGGAATGGAAGATCTGGTAAGCCGGGATTTTAAAATAGACAGGAAATTTGAAGTAAAAAACGGAACGGCGGTTTTAAGGAAAAGCAAGGAGGATTCGGAATGAGTTCAGAAATGAACATGGAAAATCACTCGGAGTACAATGCGGACCAGATCCAGATTCTGGAAGGCCTGGAAGCGGTCCGTAAAAGACCGGGTATGTATATAGGATCCACATCGGCAAGAGGCCTGCATCATCTGGTTTATGAAATCGTGGACAACTCCGTGGATGAAGCGCTTGCCGGATGCTGTGACTCCATCAATGTCACTATCAATCCGGACAATTCCATTATGGTGGAAGACGACGGAAGAGGAATTCCGGTGGACATACAGAAAAAGGCCGGAAAATCCGCATTGGAAGTGGTATTCACCATTCTGCATGCCGGCGGAAAATTCGGCGGCGGAGGATATAAGGTTTCCGGAGGTCTTCACGGAGTGGGCGCGTCTGTTGTCAATGCACTGTCGGAGTGGCTGATCGTGCATGTTTACAGAGACGGAAATGAATACGAAATGAAATTCGAAAAAGGCAAGGTAACGGAGCCGCTCAAGGTAATCGGCAGGTGTGAGGAAAACAGACACGGGACCACAGTCATGTTCATGCCGGACAAAACCATTTTCGAAGAAACAGTCTATGATTACGATACCCTGCGGGTACGTCTCAGAGAAACCGCTTTCCTCACAAAAAATTTAAAGATCACTTTAAAGGATGACCGCGAGGAAAAGAGAGAGGAAAAGTTCCATTACGAAGGCGGGATCCGTGAATTTGTCACTTACCTGAACAAGGGAAAGACACCGCTTTACAACCAGGTAATCTACTGTGAAGGAATAAAGGACAAGGTCCTTGTGGAAGTCGCCATGCAGCATAACGACTCCTACACGGAAAATATTTATACGTTCGTGAATAACATCAATACGCCGGAAGGCGGAACGCATCTTACAGGCTTCAAGAATGCGCTGACAAAAACATTCAATGATTATGCGCGTGCCAATAAGCTTTTAAAAGACAGCGAGGAAAACCTGAGCGGGGAAGATATCCGCGAAGGACTGACGGCGATTATAAGCGTCAAGGTGGAAGACCCGCAGTTTGAAGGGCAGACCAAACAGAAGCTCGGCAATTCCGAGGTGGTCGGTGCCGTCAGCGGAATTGTGGGAGAACAGCTGACGTATTTCCTTGAACAGAATCCGAATGTGGCAAAGACGATCTGCGAAAAATCCATTCTGGCGCAGAGAGCGAGAGCCGCGGCCAGAAAAGCAAGGGATCTGACCAGAAGAAAATCCGCTCTGGACGGAATGGCGCTGCCGGGCAAGCTCGCGGACTGCTCCAGCAAGGATCCGGGAGAATGCGAAATCTTCATCGTTGAGGGTGATTCCGCAGGCGGTTCCGCGAAGACGGCAAGAAGCCGTGCGACGCAGGCAATTCTTCCGCTCAGAGGAAAAATCCTGAATGTGGAAAAGGCAAGACTGGACCACGTATACGAAAATGCAGAGATCAAGGCCATGATCACGGCTTTTGGAACAGGCATTCACGATGACTTTGACATGACCAAACTCCGTTATGACAAGATCATCATCATGACGGATGCCGATGTGGACGGTGCCCATATCGCAACGCTCATGCTGACTTTTATTTACCGCTTCATGCCGGAGCTGATCAAAAAGGGTCATGTCTATCTGGCGCAGCCGCCGCTCTACAAACTGGAAAAGAACAAAAAAGTCTGGTATGCCTACAGCGATGATGAATTAAGCAGCATTCTTGCGGATGTGGGCCGTGATCAGAACAACAAGATCCAGCGGTACAAGGGGCTCGGCGAAATGGATGCGGAGCAGCTCTGGGAAACGACCATGGATCCGGAACGCAGAATATTGCTTCGTGTCGGCATGGATGAGGAAACGGTTTCCGATCTTGATCTTACGTTTACGACTCTGATGGGTGATCAGGTGGAACCGCGCCGGGAATTCATCGAAGCGAATGCGAAGTACGTGCAGAACCTGGATATTTAAGCGGATTCGTAGACAGTCATTCTGTTAGGGACACGCACTCGCCCCGAATCCTTTCAATAACATAGTTTTGGAGGAAATGAATGGAACCGAATGTTTTCGATAAAATTCATGAAGTGGATCTGAAGAAAACCATGGAGAAATCCTACATCGACTACGCCATGAGCGTCATTGCTTCCCGTGCGCTGCCGGATGTAAGAGACGGACTGAAACCCGTTCAGAGAAGAATTCTGTACTCTATGATCGAACTGAATAACGGACCGGATAAGCCGCATCGTAAATGCGCCCGTATCGTCGGCGATACAATGGGTAAATATCATCCGCACGGGGATTCTTCCATTTACGGCGCCCTGGTCAATATGGCGCAGGAGTGGTCCATGCGGTATCCGCTCGTAGACGGGCACGGTAACTTCGGCTCAGTAGACGGAGACGGCGCGGCTGCCATGCGATACACCGAGGCGAGACTTTCCAAGATCGCCATGGAGATGCTGGCGGATATCGGAAAAGACACCGTTGACTTTGTTCCCAACTTCGATGAAACGGAAAAGGAACCCGTGGTGCTCCCGAGCCGTTTCCCGAATCTTCTGGTTAACGGAACGCAGGGAATTGCCGTCGGAATGGCAACCAATATTCCGCCGCACAACTTGAGGGAAGTCATATCGGCAGTCAACTGCATCATAGACAATAAAATTGCGGACAGAGAAACGTCCCTGGACGAAGTCTGCCAGATCGTAAAGGGGCCTGATTTCCCGACAGGCGCCATGATCCTCGGAAGACACGGGATTTCCGATGCGTACCGCACGGGACGCGGCAAGATCCTTGTCCGCGCCGTAACGGAAATAGAGACCATGTCCAACGGAAAGCCTAGGATTATCGTAACGCAGCTTCCGTATCTTGTGAACAAGGCAAGGCTCATTCAGAATATCGCCGAACTGGTGAAGCAGAAAAAGATAGACGGCATTACGGATTTAAGAGATGAATCCGACCGCGACGGCATGCGGATTGTGATCGAAATGCGCAAGGACGTCAACGCGCAGGTGATCTTAAATCAGCTGCTAAAGCATACGCAGCTGGAAGACACGTTCGGCGTCATCATGCTCGCGCTTGTGAACAACGAACCGCGCATCCTGAATCTGCTGCAGATGCTGCAGTATTATCTGAAACATCAGGAAGAAGTCGTTACCAGAAGAACCAGATACGACCTGAATAAAGCGGAAGAACGGGCCCATATCCTGGAAGGCCTTCTGATCGCGCTGGACAATATCGACGAAGTCATAAAGATCATCCGCGGCAGCAAGGATGTCGCGACCGCCAAGACGGAACTCATGAACCGGTTCGGTCTTTCCGATGCCCAGTCGCAGGCGATCGTTGATATGCGTCTGCGTACCCTGACCGGACTGGAAAGAGCAAAGCTGGAACAGGAGTACAAGGAACTGGAAGAGAAGATCAAATATTACAGGGAAATTCTCGGAGACGAGAAAAAACTTCTGCAGGTGGTAAAGGAAGAAATTTCCGCCATTGCCGAGAAATACGGCGACGACAGAAAGACCGCCTTCGGCACGGCCGACGAAATGGAAGACGAAGATCTGATCCCGGATGAAGACACGGTCATTGCCATGACAAGCTTAGGCTATATCAAGCGCATGAGCCCGGACAATTTCCACAGCCAGAACAGAGGCGGCAAGGGGATCAAGGGGATGCAGACGATCGAGGAAGACTATATCGCCGATCTCATCATGACAACGACGCATCACACGATCAACTTCTTTACGAACAGGGGACGGGTCTACAAGCTGAAAACCTGGCAGATCCCGGAAGCCGGCAGAACGGCAAGGGGAATTGCCATTGTCAATCTCCTTCAGCTGATGGCAGGCGAAAAGGTAAGCGCCATTATCCCGGTCAATGAATATGAAGATGACGGATTCCTGTTCATGACAACGAAAAACGGCATGGTCAAGAAAACGCCTATTTCCGAATATGAAAACATCCGGAAGACGGGGCTGGCAGCCATTACGCTCAAGGAAAACGACGAGCTGATCGAAGTTAAATCCACGGACAATACAAAGGATGTGATCCTCGTTTCGAAAAAGGGACAATGCATCCTGTTCTCCGAAAAGAATGTACGGGAGACCGGCCGCACATCCATGGGCGTACGTGGCATGAGACTTAAGAAGGACGATGAAGTGGTCGGCATGCAGATCACCACGCAGGGCGAAACCCTCCTCACGGTTTCCGAATTCGGTATGGGCAAGCGGACAAAGCTTACGGAATTCAAACGCCAGAACAGAGGCGGCAAGGGAATCCGCTGCTACAAGGTCACGGAAAAGACCGGAGACCTGGTCGGCGCAAAGCTTGTCAACGACGACAGGGAAATTCTTCTGATCACGAACGAAGGGATTATCATCCGGCTTGCGGTTTCGGATATTTCAGTGATCGGAAGGGATACTTCCGGCGTCAAGCTGATGGAAATAGACAGGAACTCCAAGATCCGGGTCGCGGGCGTTGCCAAGGTAAGAGAATCCTCGCAGAATGCGGAAGAAAACGATTTTGAGGATGAGAAGCCGGAAGAACCGGATGAATCGGAAGAACCGGGCAATCCGGAAGAACCGGACGGACAGTAAAAATTAGGAACGGAAAGACAGAGAAAGAAACAGAAAAAGAAATCCGGTGGTGCGGAAAACCGCATCACCGGATTTCAGATCGAAGACAAACAGGGTTTTGAAAAGGCCGTCAGGCCGTTTTCAGAATCCTGTTTTCATTTTTCGGTAGAAATTGCAGGGAAATCATAAAAAACAAAGAAGAAACAGGCTTTTTCAACCCGTACTTCTGTATCATCTTTGCCAGCTTCTTTAAATTCATGCACGTGTAGGTAAGCCCGACTTTCATCCGCATCCGGGCGATGCCGATCATGTTCGTGTATCTCATCAGGTGATCTTCTTTTGCAGTTCCGAACAGCCGCTCTACCGTTTCCTTCCGCTCTCCGTATTTTTCTTTCATTCCGACCGTCTGACGGATATCCTCGCACTGTTCCATGTAATTTTCCCAGACATGCCGGTTGATAACTTTCTGATATTCGGCGCTTCTTGTGCATTTCTCCCGCAGCGGACATTTCCGGCAGTCTTCCGGATCGCTTTTATATTCCCGGTACCCGTCGCGGTCTACGGTGGAAAATTTCAGTACTTTGTTATCCGGGCAGAGATAGCAATCAAAGTATTCATCATAAACGTATTCGTACTTCCGGAAAAATCCTTCCGCTGTCATTGGTCTCTTATACGGGAACACCGGTTTTATCCCGTCATCCAGAAGCATCTTTGCGATCGGGGGCGTCTTGTACCCGGCATCCATCACGATGTATTCCGGATTGTATTTTTTTATCTTCTCATAGATCGCAGGAAACGTTACGGAATCGTGCTGGTTCCCCGGATGAATGGTGTATCCCAGGATCCATCCGTGGCTGTCACAGGCGGTCTCTGCGGAATACGCGAAGACCTGCTTGTGTTCCCCCTTATGGAACCAGCCGCTCTCAGGATCCGTTGTGCTTTCTTTTACTTCATGTGTGTCTCCTCCGGAAGGGCTTCCTCCTTCCGGCCCGTTTCCGCCGTCTTTATCTTTGAACGGTTTCTTTCCCGCCTCTTCCCGTTCCTTATCGATCTCTTCGTTCAGCTTCTCCGTATAAAAAAGGCTCTGCTGTTTTGCCAGACGGTTGATGTATTTATGGCTGTTTGCATTCGCTTTGATGTGGGTTGCATCCACGAAGACTGTATCGGGATCTACCAGCTTATAGCGGAAGCATTCCTTTAAAACTCGCTCGAAGATCTGCTCGAACAGATCGGTTCCCTTGAAGCGTCTCGTATAGTTCTTGCCGAACGTAGTGAAATGGGGAACCGGATCATAAACCCCCAGCCCCAGAAACCACCGGTACGCCATGTTTACTTCGATGTCCTTTACCGTCTGCCGCATGCTCTTGATGTTATAAAGGTATTGGATAAGAGGCAGCTTGATCAGTATGACCGGGTCCAGGGACGGACGTCCCTGATCAGGAGAGTATTTATCACGTACAAGATCATAGATAAACGACCAGTCGATTGTCTTTTCGATCTGCCGCAGAAGATGGTCTTTCGGTACCAGGTCATCCATGGAGAAGAACTGTACCTGTTCCCGGTTTTTCTTCATTTCTTCTGACATCATAAGCGCCACCGTTCCTTTCTCTGATTTGATTATAACCCGGGTAATGGAACGGTCAAAGAAAAAGAAATGGATTGGCAAAAGTTGTTGAAAACCTTCCGGGATATCAGGACTGTTGTGGACAGCAGTTGCATTTTTCAGCCGGTTATACACAGCGAGCAGAAGGCGGCGCAGCACCGTTCCGCGAGGGACAATCGCCGAGGCCGGTACTTTGCGGCATTTTTATGCCGCATTAGTACCGCTGCACGAGGCGGCTTATAGGAGGATTCCGAAGGAATCCGGAAACCCCAGCCCGAAGGGCGATAGGGGCGGAAGCGTGTCCCGAACGGAATGACGTGCTGCCGCCGCCCACTCTGTTCTTTGATTCGTATAAAAAATCCCGGGATCGGAGTTTCAGCTCTAATCCTGGGACTTTGTCTTCAGTCTGAGACAATCTTTACGATTGTCTGTTTTTATTTCTTTAAACAAAACTTTTCTACCGGAGAATCAGAAATAGCAATACGCCCAGCATCAGAAGAATGCCGATGCAGGTCATGAACAGGGAAAAGGTAAAGTTCACGGTAACTTCGCGCAGGACATTTCCGGTTGCACCTTTCAGAATACGGATCCTGCCCGGACGGCGCCCGCTTCCGTCCTTTCTCTTCACTTCCCGTAAAACCGTCTTCCTCAAAAAAAGAACGATCCCGTCCGTGCTGACGCTGAACAGGCGCCCCAGCGTCTCCGACAAGAGCATCATGAAACGGCACAGAGGAATCAGCACCCTGTTCTCACCTAATACACATGCCGTCTTCCGGCAGGAAATCATGACTCCCTTCGATACGGGCTTTAAAATCCTGTTCTCGCCGAATACACGCGCCGTCTTCCGGTAGGAAATCATGATTCCCTTCGATGCAGGCTTTAAAATCCTGTTCTCTCCGAATACGGCTGCTATTGAGCCGAAGAAACACGGAAGGACAGACAAAAGAAGCGGCCTGTAAACGCTGTCCTCCAGATCAAGTTTTTTCGGCCATCTGTCAAGAAAAATACCGTCTTCGGAAAGTCCCCTGCGAACCGCAAAAAGATAAAGAAAAGCGCCTATGCCGAGAGAGATCAGGCTGCCCTTCAGGTTCTCCGCGGAAAAGGCATTGAAATTCTCCATTCCGTTTTTCCCGGTCATGAATGCGGAAATCTTTTTCATCAGAACCGGCTGTCCCAGAATGACCGCAAAAAGGGAAGAACCGAAAACCGCGATTGTGCTCCCTGTGTTCATACAGTAAGAAGATCTGTCAAATTCCCGCTGCCTTGCGGGATTTTTTTCCACGAAAACCGTGATGAATATTTTCAGCATATAGGCAAAGGTGGCGCCGCCGGAAATCAGGAATATCCATTCGGCTGTCTTTAAGTATGCGGCGAAAGCCGGATACTGCCCTATCCCTGCCGCTATCCCTTCATGCAGAAGTGTTTTGCTGATATAGCCGTTGAAGAGCGGAACGCCGCTGATTCCGAGACCGCCCAGCGCAAACGCCGCTTTCAGAAATGTCTTGTTTCTGCCCCATCCCCGTATCTCGTTTAAATCAAGCGTATGCAGGTTCATAACGACCACGCCTGCCGCCGTAAACAGCGAAAGCTTGAGGAGAGAATGGTTCAGCATATGGAGCATGACGCCGGAAAGCGCCGCATCGGAAGCTTCCCCGTTTCCAGCTGCGGAAAGAAGAACCATCATCCCCGTCCCGGTCAGAATAAATCCGATCTGCGACATGGAGGAACAGGCAAGAATCCGTTTCAGGTTCACGGAAAAAACGGCAAGGACGGCGCCGAGCGCCATTGTGATCACGCCGAGAACAAATACCAGAACACCAAAGGAAACATTGTCCGTAAAAGCCTGTATCGTCGTCATCAGAATCCCGTAAATGCCGACCTTGGTCAGGATGCCGGACAGAAGCGCCGAAGCCGGCGCGGGTGCGACCGGATGTGCTTTCGGAAGCCAGATATGCAGCGGGAACATGCCGGCCTTTGCGCCGAAGCCGAACAGGATGCAGATCCCCGCCGCCAGCACTTCATTCCTGTCGGAAGATTTTAAGACTGCTTCCTTCAGTTCCGAAAACCGAAGCGTCCCGGCGGCATGCTGCATGAGCAGCATCCCCATGAAAAGAATAAGTCCGCCGATGACGGCAACGGCAAGATACGTCTTTGCCGCTTTGACTGCATCGGGCGTTTCTTCGTGAATGACCCAGGTAAAGGAAGTGAAGGAAAGGATCTCAAAGAAAACAAATGCCGTCATGAGATCCGCGGAAAGCATGACGCCCTGCGTGGCACCGAGCGTGAGAAGGACAAAGAAGCGGTACCGGTTCAGATTCTCCCGCTCCTCCTTAAAATATTCTCTTGAAAAAAGTGTCGTGCCTGCCCACATGACGGAAGTCACGAGACTGTATGTCGCGCGGAAACCGTCTGCCGTAAAGAAAAGCCCTCCCGCAAAAACATTCCCGACGGCAAAGGACGTCTGTGACGACGCCCCGCGAAGAAGAAACAGCGAAAGCACAAGTTCCGCCAGGCAGAAGACAATCCCGAGATCATCGCAGAGAAGATCATGCTTTCTGCCGAAAAACAGGGAACAGAAGGCAAACACAAACGGCAGAAACACAATGAACCCGATCAGCATCGTTTCTCCTTTCTTTCTGCATGGCTAAAAACCCGCAGGGGATTACCGGAGTCCCTGCGCAACGGACTGCAGAAAATTCATGACCGGCGCGGAAAACACGCCGAAAACTATATTCAGCACGGCAAAAAAACCGATCGGAACCAGCATCCTCAGATCCGCTTCCTCTATTTTCTTCCCCGGGTACCTGTCTTTTCCCTGCATGGGGAAAAAGGCACGGACACTGACGGAAAGCGTATAGACCGCACACAGGAAAGCCGCTATAAGAAGACACACGATGCCGGTTACGGCAAGCGGCGTACCCGCCTCCGCTCCCGCCGTGAACAGCTTCCACTTGGATACAAATCCGCAGAACAGCGGCACGCCGGTAAGGGACAGCGCCCCGAGCGTATAAAAGGCAAAGGTCACAGGCATGCGTTTTCCGACGCCGTTTGTCTCGTAGATATATTCGTTTCCCGTCACGTGCATGAATGCGCCCGCGCAGAGAAACAGGGACATCTTGATGATGCTGTGAAACAGCATATGTGCCATTCCGCCCAGAAAACCGTCCGGCGTAAGAAGCATGACGCCGAACAGCATGTAGGAAAGGTTGCTGACCGTGGAATACGCAAGGCGTCTCTTGAAATGTCTTTCCCGGAGCGCCATGGCAGCGCCGAATACCACCGTGAATTCCACGGCGACAAGCGCGATCTTCTGTGCCCATGTCCCGGCAAGATATTCCGGTCCGTATGAATAATAGGTTAAGCGCATGATCGCAAAGACACCGGAATTGACCACCGCCACCGCATGCAGCAGAGCTGTCACCGGCGTCGGCGCAACCGCAGCCTTTGGCAGCCATGCAAACAGCGGAAACACTGCCGCCTTTACGCCGAAGCCGAAAAATCCGAACAGGTAGATCAAAAGCATCAGGTCTTTGTTCAATACGCCCGAAAGCGTCCCGCCGTAAAGAAACGATCCCCCGTTTCCGTACAGCGTCACCATGACGACCGCAATGAATGCCAGGGAAGCTCCGCCGATCACATAAGCCGCATACTGCCGGCCCGCATACATTCCGTCATGATCCTGATAGTGGCTGACCAGCGGTATGGTCACAAGCGTCAGCATCTCATAAAAAACATACATGGTCAGGAGGTCCGCCGCAAATGCAATCCCGAGCGTAATGCCGTATGTCATCACGTAAAAGGCAAAGAACCCGTTCTTCCGTTTTGCATCCTTCATATATTCGAATGAGTACAGAAGCACGAGCGGCCACATGACGGAGACCATTCCCGCAAACAGCGAAGAAAGCCCGTCCGTCTTAAAGCAGACGGCAAAGCCGCGCGTAAAACTGTAGACCGTGATCATATCCCGGTTTCCGGCAAGGAGCACAACCCAAGTTAGAAATGTCGCTGCAAGCGCAACGCATTCCGAATAGATATTGCGGGTCCTGTCATCTTTTATATGCAGGAAAAGCATGGCAAACCCGCCGAGCACCGGTATGAAAATCGGGAGCAGCATCATGTACGGACTCAAGGAATGACCTCTTCTTTCAGAATAATTTTGTAAACACGTTTCCGAGCAGTGACAGAATTCCGTTTCCGAAAACACCGACGATCAGCGCCACAATGCAGAGCGCGATCATCGGAACTGTCATCAGGGCATTCGGCTCCGCTTTCTTCAGAGAAGAAACATCAAAATCCTTTCCCGGGAAAAAGGCATCGATCGCGACGGGGAAAAGATAGCCCGCCGTAAGGAGCGCCGAAACCAGCAGGATAACCGGAGGAAGAACGGAAAAAACGCCCATCCCGTCTCCCACCGCCGCGGAAGCGATATACCATTTGCTCAGGAAACCTCCCATGGGCGGGATTCCGACCAGAGAAAGCGATGCGATCATGAAGCACCACATGGTGACCGGCATCTGCTTTCCCACTCCCTTCAGATCCGCCACATCCCTCTTGCCGAGCTTGTAGATGAATACGCCCGCCGTAAGGAACAGGCACCCCTTGGAAGAGGCATGGCTTAACAGATGCAGAAGCCCTCCCTCCAGGCCGCCTTCGGAAAGAAGGGAAAGTCCCAGCATGATGTAGGAGATCTGGCTGATCGTCGAATACGCCAGCCGCTTCTTCAGATTCTTTTCCAGAAACGCCATCATCGATCCCATGAAGATCGTCAGCATGGCCAGCGACATCCATGCATACTGCACCCACGTGCCGCGTAAAAATCCGGCGCCGACCGAATAGAACACCAGGCGAATGACCGCGATGATGCCGGCCTTTGCGATAATTCCGGAAAGCAGTGCCGATGCGGGCGCGGGCGCAACGGGATGTGCCGTCGGCAGCCATCCGTGCATGGGATACATACCGGCTTTCGTTCCGAACCCGACAATGGCGACAAAGATCATGGCAAGCAGCAGTCCCTCATGCCCGGCGACCTTGTTCATGTCAAGAAAACCGCCCGGCACGAATTCCTTTCCGGCGGAAGAATAGAAGTAAACAAAGAACACGCCGAGAAGACCCATCAGGGCGCCGCCGATCGAATAGAACAGATATTTAAGACCGGCCGAAACCGCTTCCTTCGTCATCTCGTGAAGCACCAGCGGTACGGAAGTAAGCGTTGCCATTTCAAAGCAGAAATAAACCGTGACAAGGTTTCCCGCTTCACAGACGGAAAGAAGCGCACCGAAGCTCACATAATAGAAAGCGAAGAAAACGGGGTCTCTCTCTTCCGCTTTCATATATTCGAAGGCATAAAAGGACACCGCGGTATAAAGGATCATGACCGCGACCATGAAATATTTTCCGATCGTGTCCAGAGAAAATGTCATTGTCACATTTTCGGAAAACGAAAGCACGGTAACCGTCTTTCCGAAGAAAACGGAAAGCATGCCGAGCAGATCCGTGATCAAAGTGACCGCCGTGCAGAAACTGCGGTTTGCCCTGCCTTCCTTCCCTTTTACCGATGCCACGAGAATCCCGGCAATGATTGGAAAAAGAACCGTACAGATCAGCAACATGAACGTGTCCTCCCGAAAAAGAATTTAAGCCTGTCATTCCTGTCATTTCATTTCAAACGGATCAGCCGAACATGGAAAGTCCCTTCTGGATCAGATCGACAGCCATCCATGAAAACAGTCCCAGAAACAGATTTGCGGCGACCAGGATAACGGATGATGTCATATATTCCGGATGGTGGTGCACCCTGCCGGATGAAACCGCATATCCTTTTTCCGGCACGGTATAAATCCGGATAAGGGTACGGATGAAATACATTGCATTTAAGAGCGAACTCAGCGCCAGCACCAGCATGACAAGGATCAGCTTGACATCGCTCCCGGATGCCGCAGCCGCTCCTGCAAAAAGCAGCTTGGAAGAGAAGCCGGAAAAAACAGGAATCCCGATCATGGAAAAAGCACCGATCATAAAAAATGCACCGGCCTCTCTGTCTCTCAGAGCACTCCCCTGGAGTTTCCGGAACAGAAGGCTTTTGTCCGAAACTTCGGCCAGCCTGGGTGTGGAAAGGAACAGCAGCGATTTGGTAACGGCATGCGAAAGAATGTGAAAGATTGCAGCCGTATAACCGGCTGTCCCGCCGATCCCGATCCCCATGTAGATATAGCCGATCTGCGCCGCAGAGGAAAATGCCACCATGCGGTTTAAGTTGTCCGCATGCATGGCGGATACGGAACCGAACACAATCCCGCACATGCCGAGGACACAGAGAATTTTTCCGATCGGCATCTGCGAAAGCACATTCATCCCGATGACCCGGAAATAAATCTTGATCAGGAGAAAAATATAAGCCTTCGACACCAGCGCCGAAAGAACGGAAGCCGATGTGGGCGTAGCCCATCCGTATGTATCCGGCATCCAGAAATGGAACGGAAACAGACCGCTCTTGATGGCAAGCCCTGTGGTCATGATCCCGACGGAAAGCGTAAGCACCGTCATGTTTTCCCTTTCAAGTGCAATCCGGGAAATGGCGGACTGCATGTTCATCATCAGGAGATGTCCCGTGATGTCGTAGAGAAGCACGACACCCAGAAGAAACAGCCCGGAGCCCAGAAGATTTAAGATCATATACCGGACCGCCGCCAGCGTAGTCCGCCCGATCTCACGTACGATCAGGATGCCGCAGCTTGTGAGCGTAAGAATCTCCAGAAAAACATAGCCCGTGAAGATATCATTGGTCCAGGTGATCGCCATCAGTGCCGCCGTAAGAAGATTCAGCAGCGTAAAATACAGATTCTGCTTGCTTTCGTCAATGTCCGTCTGAATGAAGCGCCATCCCGCGAGCACCGAACACAGCATCACGATCATGAAGGTAAGCGCGATCAGCCCTTCCAGCACACCACCCCGGATCTCGTTCCCCCATGGCGCCGGGAATGCCCCCATGACATAGGTAAAGGAACTTCCTGTGACAAAGGTATACCAAAGGACGCATGCCGAAAGAGCGATCAGCACACACTCGTAAACAACCGTATACCGTTTTGCCGTTTTCCCCGGAAGCATCATGCACAGCACGCCGGAAAAAAGGCTGAACACGATCGTGAAAAGCGGAAAGTTCCTGATGAAGTCCAACTATCGGTCCTCCATATCATGTTTTGACATTGCATAGATATCATCCAGATTCAGGGTATGATATCTTTTGTAAAGACGGATGGTCAGCGAGAGCATGACCGCGGTCACGGAAACGGAAACCACGATCCCCGTCAGGACAAGTCCCGCCGGTACCGGATTGATGTAAGCTTTCATTTCCTGCACGCCATTCACGACAATAGGCGCCTTCCTTCCGGTGATATATCCCATGGAAGCAAGAAACAGAAAAGTCCCCGTATCCATGATGTTCATCCCGATCAGTTTCCGGATCAGGTTCCTGTGGAAAAGCAGCATCGTGAATCCGATGCCGAACAGGATGATGGCTACCACTTCCTCCGAATTGTTCAGTAATGTGGATATCATTTCGGTCCTCCGATGCTTCCTCTGCGGAACAGGCTGTAGAATCCGAACATGGTGCACGCAACGACCATTCCGACCGCCACGTCCAGCGGCAGGATAAGTCCGCCGCTTAAAATGGCTCCCGGGACTCCCTTGGGAACATGGCTGTCCAGTCCGTTTGCGCCCATGAAGAAAACGTATCCCTTTGCAAAGCTGTAAAAAGAGAGTGCAACAAAGGTAATCCGGTTGCTGAGTTTCAGGGTGAAAAATCTGTCGACGGTAAAAAATCCGAAGGCGGATGAAAACAGGATAAGGCCCGCCCCCATGACGGCGCCGCCGGAAAATCCGCCGCCGGGCGAAAGCTGACCGTTCAGCAGCACGTATATCCCGAATACGAGAATGCAGGGGATCAGGAACAGTCCCACGCGGCTCAGGACAGAATCTCCGGAAATGTCAAAATATCTGTCCTGACGTATTGTGTAGTAATCTTCATAATCCGTGCGCATGTTTCTGCTGTCTATGCGGAGAAGTATGGTGACGCAGATCAGTGCCGTAAACAGCACGTGGGATTCCCCGAGCGTATCAAAGGCACGGTAATCCAGGATCATCCCGGATACAATGTTCACAGCCCCCGTTTCCTGAAGGCCGTCCTCGATATAACGGCGGATCACTTCATCGGCCCGGACATTTTCCTGTCCGTAAAGCGGCAGTCTTGCCACGATATAAAGAAGAATCCCGATCAGGGCAATGCAGCTGATCACGGCCGTGACCGTATAAAGCGCCTTCATGCCCTTTTTCTCCGCGCCTTCAATGGACTTCGTGACAGGATGACGGACAATGTCGCTGTCCAGCCTGCGTTTTTCTTCCTTCAGCACTTCTCTGGGCGCATCATGTTCCTCGACCGTATCTGAGATATTCTCAAGGAGATCTTCATCCCCGTACAGCCATTTCTTAAATTTGTCCTTCATCTGGGCGCCTTCCCGGAAACGGATCCCGTTTTTTCGTCCTTTTTTGCATCGGCAGGATCAGGCTCGTTTTCCTCGCGGACTTTTTTCAGCGTCACCAGAAACAGGATCCCGCTGACACCCGCCCCCACGGCAGCTTCCGTGATGGCAAGATCCGGCGACTCCATCAGGATCCACAGAATGCACATGATGGAGCTGTAGGACATGAAAATGACGACCGCCCTTAAAAGGGAGCCTGTCAGATTTACGCAGACCGCGCAGACAATCAGAAGGATGAGAAGAATCCCTCTAAAGATCACTGTCAGTTCCATCCGTTTCCTTCCTTTCCACGTGATCGTACAGATGCGGATTCGTAAAGTATTCGATCTGGCTTAAAAAATGGGTCGATGCGGGCGAGGTGAACCACATGAAAACGACCGCAAGAAAAAGTTTCAGGGAGTCCATATTCATTCCGGAACCGATGATCAGAGCAAGGATAATGAAAAAGAGCCCGAATGTATCTCCTATTCCGCCCGCATGCATCCGGTTCATGACAAATCCGAAACGGTATACGCCGATCACGCCCGTCACGAATCCGAAAAGGCCCGTGATCAGAAACGCGGCAACGAAGAAAAATCTGATCCACTCCGTCATTTTTCCCGTTCCTCCTTTTCCCCCGCATCCGAAAAAGCGCTTTTCCCGAATCCGGTCCGCTTCGGTTTCCCCGGAATGTAAACACAGGCAAGAACGAGTACCGAAAGAAAGCTGATCATCGTATAGATCAGCGCGACATCCACCAGATAATTTTCCTTCAGGAGCTGCGAAAGTACGGCAATGCAGCAGATGACCATGGTTCCGATCATATTCACGGACAGGATGCGGTCCGTGATCCTCGGTCCTTTGACGGAACGGATCAGCATGGCGCCGATCAGGACGGAAAACAGGATCAGTGCCCCTCCGTACAGGATACGGTATGCCTCTGCAACACTCATCGGATCCTCCTTAAGAGATGCACGAAGGAAGAATCGTCCAGGCCTTTTGCATACTCTTTTCTCAGACAGTGGATCACAAAATGATCCTTTTCCTGAAACACCGTGTACGTTCCCGGCGTAAGCGTTATGGAATTTGCCAGCAGCACATTGCGGAAATCTCCGTCAAGACCGGAATGAAATTCAACGATAACCGGGTCCGGTTTTCTGTTTCTGCCGAACACGACGCCTGTAACGGCAAATGCCGCCTTTATGATTTCCAGGATAAGATTCAGAACATACAGGACAAGAAGCGGAAGATTGCGAAGAATCCTTCCGTCCGTTTTCAGCGAATAGCCGAGAACTTTCCGGAGAAAAAGATACGCCGCGCCGGCAGTCAGGATCCCGAACACAACAATCTCCGGTGTAATCCGACCGTTCAGCACAATCCAGAACAGTAAAAGAAGAAGAAACATCTCCCGTCCCCCTCCGCTCTGAGGCCATGAACCTGTTTTGCGGAAATTCCGTTTTATTATATCACCGTTTCCGCTTTCTTTCCATGATATAAAAAGGCCGGTCTCCCGCTTGAGGAGACCGGTCTGTCCGGATATCTTTCTGTTCTGTTTATGCCCTGATTTCACGTTTCATAAAGGTGATGTAGGCTGCCGCGAAGCCGATGGCCGCCAGTGCAAACAGGGCAATGACCTGCGGCCAGATCAGAAGAAGACTCTGTCCGAGGCTTAAGTAGCTTACGATCGCATTGTTCTGAGACTGCTGGATCAAAGAGATCAGATTCAGGGACCTCAGGTTCGGGTTCAGTATTGTGGAAATTGCCTCCGAATAGAGGTAATACGGAGAAATCCTGCTTAAGCCTACTTCCAGCGCATAATATTTTACCGCATTCGCCTGCGCATTGGCGCCGGTAAGAGGATAGGCCGCGCCCGCAAGACCCTGTGCGACATTGTTCATGAACAGCGTGAGGAACAGCCAGATCGCGGTACCCGAAAGAGCCGCGGTCGCCGCATGCTTTGCAATCACGGAAAAGAAAATGGAAAGCGCAAGCCATACGGAAACATAAATGCTGCTGAATAAAGCATAGAACACTATCCTTGCAAAGGCTTCCGGTTCCGGAACAATGCCGGTCCGGTAAATCCCGACGCCGCATAAAAGCCCGACCAGGGAAAAGACCGTCATGAAAATGACCGTCGCACCCGCCAGGAATTTTGCGTTGATGATCGTATCCCGGTAGATCGGCTGCGCGGCCAGCCGGTTCAGAGTCCCCTGCGCCTGCTCATTGTTTATCGCATCGAATCCGAGCATGATGCCGAAAAGCGGCCCGAGAAATCCCATGAAAACAGCAAAGGAATACGTGGAACTTCCCGCCGTGGTATAGATCTTTAAGAAGCTGAACTCACTCTGGCCTTCAATAGCCTTGGCAAGGTTGGACATTGCTCCCTGAAAACTTGCAAAAGTGACGAAGATCAGCAGAATCAGCATGATCATGAAACGCACGCTGTTCAAATGATCCGCCAGTTCTTTCCGGTACAGGACATGAAATCCTCTCCGGTTGACGGCGGCCTGTTCTGTTTTTTCCGACCCTTCAGAATGCCTTAAGCCGGTCTTTAAGGGATTTTCCTTTTTTTCCGTCTTTTCCGCCGTCTGTACTTGTGCCGTCATTGTTTTCCCCCGCTTTGTCAAAATATTTACGATAGATTTCATCAAGATCGCCGCCGCGCTCATGCATCTGCGTCAGTGTATAGTCGTTTTCCAGAAGAAGCGTGAGCAGCTCTTTCCGGATATCCCGTCCGGATTCTATGTGAAGGCTCCCGTCTGCTCTCTTTCCTATGGCGCGCACGCCTTCTATCGTGCGGATCTTATCCGCAACGACATCGTCCGCAGGTTCCACGCGGATATCCACCATGTACAGTCCTTCATTCTGAAGCTGCTTCCCCAGTTCCTCAATCTTCCCGCATGCAATGAGCTTTCCTTCAACAAATATCCCGACCCTGTCCGAAATGGCCTGGATCTGATACAGCTCATGCGAGGAGATCAGAATGGTACGACCGTCCTTTACGGAAAGGTCACGGATAAGAGCAGTCAGTTCCCGCATGCCGACAGGGTCTATTCCCAGCGTCGGCTCATCCATGATGATGATCTCCGGATCCTTCATTAAAACATCGGCAATGCCGAGTCTCTGCCGCATGCCGCGGGAATAGGTACCCGCCCTGCGGTCCGCCGCATAGGTCATGCCGACACGTTCCAGAAGTTCCTTTGAACGGTCCGCGCATTCCTGTTCTGTGAGGCCGTTCATCCTGCCGCTGAAGATCAGGTTTTCCCTGCCGCTTAAATCCGGATAAAAGCCGACGTTGTCCGGCAGATATCCGACCATCCGTTTTACGGACAGCGACTCTCTCGTGCAGTCGAATCCGTTGATCTCTGCGCTTCCGGACGTAGGGTCCGTAAGCCCTAGCAGCATCAGCGTAGTCGTTGTTTTTCCGGCTCCGTTCGGCCCGAGCAGACCGAAAACCTCACCGCGCCTGATCGTAAGATTCAGGGAATCCACCGCAGTGACGGCGCCGTACTTTTTGGTCAGGTCTGTGGTCTTTATGATGCTTTCGGCATCCATCATCAATGCCTCCCGTATTTATGGAATACCGCGGCAACCGCTGCCACAATGGCGGCAATCAGCACAATCGCGAAAATGCCCCAGCTGGTCTGTGTTTTCACCGTGGTGCGGAATGTTTCCTTGTCGGAAGTATCGCTGCTCTTTGCCGTTACGTCAAACACATAATCTCCGCTCAGCGCATCCTTGGAGGATGTCACATACATGGTGACTTCCTTGGTCGCGCCCGCTTCCAGGGTATCGATGGTGCTTTCGGAAAATTCCACGGTCCAGTCCGTAGGCGCCGCTGCGCTCAGATTGATATTCTGAAGGGGAATGTTACCGTTGTTCACGACGTCCACGGTGACTGCCGTCTTCTTGTTTGCGACCGCATCAAAGCTCATGACCTGACTCGGAGTCTGGATCTTCAGCGCATATTTTCCGGTAATGGTGACTTTAAGTTCCGTATCAAGCGTTTCGCTTCCCGAAACGGCAGTAACGGGTATCGTGTAATCTCCCGCTGCGACATCCTGCGGCGGCGCAATGGAAACCTGCATGGTCTTTGAACCGTGGGCGTCCACATCAACCGTTGAAACCGCATTGGTCTGGCCCTCGGGCATGAAGCTTACCTTCCATCCGTCCGGTGCCTTGGAGGAAAATCCGAAAGACTGCTTGTTGGAAGAATTATTCTGCACGGAGGTATTAAAGGAAAACGTACTTCCGGAAGCGCCCTGCTGTTCCGCATATTCCGTGGTCAGCTTGCTGCTGCCGATATCCTCCTCGTTGATGTTGATCGTCAGTGCGATATCCGAGCTCACGCCCTCGCCGTTTGCATGCAGATTGATCTTATAGGCACCGTTTGCGGCATCGGAAGGGATCTGTACGTTAAAAGTGGCAAGTGCCTTGTTTTCCCCGTTCTTGGCGTAGACGTTGCTGATCTGATTTCCGTTCCCCTCGAAATAGCATTTCCAGCCGGACGGGACGGAATCCGAAGTCAGGGCTGCATTTACGCCCGCTCCGCTGTTCGTGAAGTCCAGGGAAAAATTCAGCGTATCGCCGGGCTTTGCGCTGATGCCGGGATAGCTGGTGCTCATTTCCAACGGCCCCGCTGCCAATGCCGTAAAGGACATCATGAACATGATGCCGGCTGCGATCAGCGGAATAAACAGTTTCCTGATTCCTGAAAAACGTGAGCTTTCTGATTCCATTGTGGTGACCCCCTCGATTATGCATATGATAATGTTTCAGAACAGAGAAAGAATAGCCTAAAATTGTGAAGGAAATGTGTTCACCGGAGATAAAACAGAGGGGGAATCATCCTTTCCGGATGATTCCCCCTCACGGTTTTATGCCGAACAAATTTTCCTTAAAGAGCAACACCGGTTTCGCGGGTAAAATCCGCTTCCATCTTTTCCCATGCTTTTCCCAGATCCGGGTCAAGCGAGAAAAGTCCGGAACTCCCGAGAATGAAGACATCTGCGCCGGCATCGTAAAGCTTCTTGTAAGTTCTCACGTTACAGCTTCCGTCGATCATGATCTTGTAGTGCCAGTGGTTCTCTTCCCTCAGCTTCTTCGCTTCCGCGATCTTGTCGAGCATTTCATCAATGAACGGCTGTCCCGCAAATCCGACATCGACGGTCATGATCGTCAGCGCGTCAAGACGGTTCAGGTAATGTTTGCAGTAGGAAAGCGGCGTTGCGGGATTCAGCGTCACCCCGGCCTTGCATCCCTTATCTTTGATCATGTTGATGATGCGGAAGGCATCCGTGTTGATTGTTTCCGCATGCGGGCTGATCATCGCAGCTCCTGCCGAAGCGCAGAGTTCAATCCAGTCCGAAGGCGTTGTCGTCATCAGGTGGGCATCCATGGGCTTCTTCATCACTTTTTTGCAGGCCTTCATGAAATCCGGGCTCAGCGTGATGTTCTTGCAGTAATGCCCGTCCATGATATCGATATGATATCCGTCCGCATGCTGATCCAGAAATTCGATCTGCTGCCGGATGTTCAAAAAATCCATACACATTAAACTTACATTAAATTCAGGTTTCATTTGAAATCTCCTTCCTTTTTGTCCCATCCAGTCTACAACCCGTTTGCGGGCATGTCAATTCCCGTTTTCATTTCACTGCCGTTCCTTTGCGCGGCTTTTTCCCGGCAGACCCCTTTCTTTTAACGGACCAGTAAAGAAAGCAGCGCACAGATCATGGTAAAGAGAAGGAGGACTCCCCCGAGGCAGCCGGAACCCCTCCTGCCCGTGGATTTCAGGCCGCCTGTCCTGCCCTTTTCCTCTCTGCCTTTTACTTCATTTCCCTTTTTCTGCCTGCTCTTTACGTTTCTGACCTTTTTCTGCTTCTTTACGGTTTCTGTGCCGAAAAAAAAATGTTTCTTCTTTTTCTTTTCCCGGCTGCCTTTGCCGTACAGCTCATCATAAATCAGCAGATCGTCAAACCAGTCGTCTTCGTGGTCATTATGTCCGCAGCCGCTCAAAGGTTTACCTCCTCCCCGCAATCCTTCCGTTTACGCCGGATCATTTTCTGTTCCCGGATTTTTCGCCGGTTCGTTTTCTGTTTTCCATTATAGTATAAACCGTCTCCGTCTGCACAGGTTCAAAAATACCGCTTTTTTTCCGTAAAATCTTGACATCCTTTCCCGGTTATTATATGCTTGCTCAGTTCATATTTTTTAATGCCTATTCAAAATATGAACGCTTATGCAGGAAGAAATTTATAACCGGAAGGAAGTGTTGCCATATGCTTTCCAAAGCACAGTTCGACATACTCTATGCCGTATGCAGAAACAGGCATATCCGCCTGTCCCAGCGCGGTCTCAGCAAAGCAACCGGGATATCTCTCGGCAAGATCAATGCAAATGTTACGGGTCTCAGAGCGGCAGGATTTCTGAAAGAAGATCTTTCCATAACCAAGGACGGCCTTGCGGCAATGAAACCGTACAAGGTGGACAATGCCGTCATTATGGCAGCCGGCATGAGTACCCGCTTTGCCCCTCTCTCCTATGAAGAGCCCAAAGCACTGCTCCGGGTAAAAGGGGAAATCCTGATCGAGCGCGAAATAAAGCAGCTCAGGGAAGCCGGCATAAAGGACATCACGGTCGTGGTCGGCTATATGAAGGAAAAGCTGTTTTATCTGGCCGATCAGTTCCATGTAAACATCATCGTCAATGAGGATTATTACCGCTACAACAATCCGTCCTCCCTGATCCTGGCTGCCGACAAGCTGAAGAATACCTATATCTGTTCTTCCGATGACTATTTCCCGGAAAACGTATTTGAACCCTACGTTTATCATTCCTATTATGCCGCCGTGTATGCCCCGGGAAAAACGGATGAATACTGCATGAAGACAAACCGTTCCGGACGGATCACCGGCGTCACGATCGGCGGAAGCGCATCCTGGTACATGCTAGGTCATGTTTATTTTTCCGCGGAGTTCAGCCGGAACTTCAAGAAAATACTCCGGGAGGAATACGTGTCTCCGGAAACAAAGGCACGCCTCTGGGAAGACCTTTATGCGAAACATGTCCGTGAGCTGACTCTTTATATCCGGAAATACGGTGCTGACGAAATCCATGAATTCGATTCCCTGGACGAACTCAGGGAATTCGACAGCAGTTATATTGACAACGTGAATTCCCGCATCTTCACCAATATCCGCAACGTGCTGAAATGCCGCGACAGCGAGATCACGGACATCCACCCGATCAAGACCGGGCTTACCAACGTATCCTTCCTGTTCAGCTGCAAGGGAAAAAAATATGTATACCGTCATCCCGGCGTTGGTACGGATGTCTACATCAACAGAAAGAGCGAGGCAGCCTCCATGCAGGTTGCGGGACGTCTCGGGCTTGACGACACGTTCATTTTCATGGATCCGAACGAAGGATGGAAAATTTCCTATTATGTGGAATCCTGTCATACCCTGAACTATCACAGTCCCCGCGAAACCGCGAAGGCGCTTTCGATGATCCGGAAACTGCATGAAAGCCATGCCGATACAGGCTATGATTTCGATATCTGGGGCGCCATCGCTAAATTCGAGAAAACGCTTTCGGTCAGCGGCAGGACCGATTTCAGTGATCTCTCCGCCATGCATGCGGACATCGAAAAAATCCACAGACTTGCAGACTCGGACCGCATTCCGAAATGCCTCTGCCACGGAGACTGCTACGATCCCAACTTTCTTGTTGGAAAACAGGGCAAGATCTATCTGATCGACTGGGAATATTCCGGTATGGCGGATCCCGCCTGCGATCTCGGCACTTACATTTCCTGCTCCGACTACGACATGAAGGAAGCGGACAGGACCATTGAACGTTATCTCGGGCATAAGCCTTCCCTGAAGGAATTAAGGCATTACCTGGCCTATGTGGCAATTCTTTCCTATTACTGGTTTGTATGGGCGATCTACCAGGACAGCGTCGGCAAAACCGTAGGGCAGTATCTGTATATCTGGTACCGCTATGCGAAATCCTACAGTGCGCGGACGCTTGAACTGTATCTGAATAAAAATAAGCACCGGGGGAAAAACAAATGAGACAGAGATCTGAAATCGAGGAACTGATTGAAAGGGAAACGGAAAAGCGACTGGACGTGATGCAGAAGCCCGGCTACATTTTCCCGAAGCGCGCAAGCCGTGCGGATTACATCGCCATTGTTATTTCTATTGCGGTCTGCCTGCTTCTGATCGTACTCTGCATGACGGAGGTGATACGGTAATGGCACAACATAAAGAAGCGGATTATATCAAGCAGGAAACCGTTACGGGGGCAGTCCCCATGCTGTCCGGGGAACGCCAGTATTCCTTCCCCGATCTGTTCCTTACCACCAGCGGATTTGCCATCGCGACCTGGTGCTACACGCAGGGCGCCTATGTTGCCCAGTATCTGAGTTTCCGTCAGATGCTGATCAACATTTTCTGTTTCAATATCGTATGGGTTTTAATCGAATGCATTCCCGTGTTCTTTGCGGTCCGCTACGGAATAGACCTCTGGATCTGGCTCCGTTCCGTGCTCGGCATTAAAGGCGTGGCCATTCTTGCCACGGCGATCAGTCTTGCCAATTTCGGATGGTATGCCGTGGACTCGCAGCTTTTTGCCACCTCAATGATCAATCTCTGCAAAGGTCTGGGGCTTGTCCTGGATCCGTCGGTCTGGAAACCGGTGCTCGGCGTCCTGTGCGTCATTCTGGGAACGCTGATCGCCCTCGGCGGACCTGACGTCATCAAATGGACCAACCGTTTTCTTGTGACGGCGCTCCTTTTTGTAGGTGTTGCCGTCGTCGTCATCTGCTTCACCGCTGTTCCCCTTTCCGATATCAGCGCCATAAAACCGGACACCAGCCTCTATGCCACTTCCCTGGGACGGTTCATGCTTTCGGCTGAGGGAAATGTCGCCTTTGCCTTCTCATGGTCCACGCAGGCTCTTGTCATGCCGCGTCTTGCCAAGACAGAGCGGAGCGGCTACTGGGCAACCTCTCTTTCCTACGGTGTGATCGCGCCGTTCTTTGTCGCGGCCGGAGGCGTCATGGCACTTGCCATGTTTGTCCGTGCCGGCTATTACGAAAGCGATCCCACCGTCATGCTTGCCACACTGGCCGGACCGGGATTTGCACTTTTAAGCCTCTTAATGGTTGCCTTCGCCAACATCGGCACACAGGGAACCGGGTCTTATGTCAACTGTATGATCGTAAAGAGCGGCCTCCCCAAACTGAGTTACCGCCTTCTGGTCATTCTTGCCATGTTTTACGTCAGTGCGCTCACCGTATGGGGCTGGGTCATGGACAATTTCGGAAAGTTCATTTCCATGGCCGCTTATATTCAGGGACCGATCATCGGTATGACGGTGGTCGACTACCTGATCGTGAAAAAGAGAAAACTTTCGCTGAAATCCGTTTATTTCCTGAAAGGGCATGATTCCTATCGCTTTACAAACGGTTTCAACCTCGTTGGACTCGGCTGTATTGTTATTTCTTTTGTAACCTCAGTACTTTTTGTCTATAATCCCGTGACAGCGGCGATAAAAAGTAATATATTCATGGTTACGACCGGAAGCGGCTTTACAGCCCTGTTCGGCGGCTTCCTTTACTGGATAGCCAGTCTTACCCCTCTTAAGAAATATATGCTGAGGGACAGAAACGATCTTGAAATCGTTTAGGGGCAGAAAATGCGTTATACCTTTTTACTTTATATCGATCCGGGAACCGGAAGCATGCTCTTTACCATACTGATCGGCATCATTACCACGCTTCTGTTTTCCCTGAGAAAGCTTTTCATCCGGTTAAAGTTCCTCATAAGCGGCGGGAAAGCCGACAAATCCCGCATGAACCGCGTACCCTATCTGATCTTCAGCGACAGCAAGCGCTACTGGAACGTCTTCGAACCGATCGCGGACGAATTTGAAAAGCGGAAGGTCCCGCTGGTATACTGGACGGCCTCCGAAGACGATCCCGCGCTTAAGAAAAAATACGATTTCGTAAAATGTACCTTTATCGGGACTCTGAACCATGCTTTTGCGAAACTGAACATGATGAATGCGGACATCTGCCTTTCCACAACGCCCGGTCTGGACGTCTATCAGTGGAAGCGCTCCAAGGACGTGAAACGCTATGTTCATATCCTTCATGCCGCCGGGGACGTGATCGCCTACCGCATGTTCGGCCTTGATCATTATGATTCCGTACTTCTTTCCGGACAGTATGAAGTCGACCAGATCCGTGAGCTCGAAAAACTCCGCTCCCTTCCGGCCAAGGATCTTCAGGTCATCGGCCTTACCTATCTCGATGCCATGGAAAAGCGGCGGCAGAACATGACGGAAAAGAAAGGTCCTTTCACCGTCCTGCTTGCGCCGTCCTGGGGAAAGAGCAGCATCCTCTGCCGGTACGGCAAAGAGATCATCGAAAGCCTCATCAAAACCGGATTCAGGATCGTGATCCGTCCGCATCCGCAGTCCATGATATCCGACAAAAAGATCATGGATTCCCTCCGGGCACAGTATCCCGACAGCGAAAACCTCTCCTGGAATTTCGATAACGACAATTTCAACGTACTGAGTCAGTCCGATGTCATGATCTCCGATTTCTCGGGTGTCATCTTTGACTATTCCCTTGTCTTCGACCGTCCGGTCATCTATGCCGACACCTCCTTTGACAAATCCCCCTACGATGCCGCATGGCTTGACGAACCGCTCTGGACTTTCCGGATCCTTCCGTCCATCGGGATCCCTCTGAAAAAAGAGGAATTTCCGGATCTTAAGGAAATCGTCCTGAAAGCAGCTTCCGACCGGGAACTGGAAAGCGGCCGGCAGAAAGCCAGGGAGGAAACGTGGCAGTGCCGCGGCGAAAGTGCGGTAAGAGCAGTCGATTACCTCATGAAAATGCATGAGTCGATTTCAAAGGAGTCCTAATGTCATCCATTCTGTATTACCTGATCATCTATCCGATTGAATTCATTGTGGATCTTGTTTTTACGCTGATGCACATGCTGCTGGGCAATCCCGGACTTTCCATTGTCGCCGTCAGCGTGGTCATCAATTTCCTGATCCTGCCCATGTACAAAAGGTCGGATGCGCTTCAGGAAAAAGAGCGTGACAATCAGGCAAGGATGGCACACTGGACAGGCCATATCCGCAAGACGTTCCGGGGCGACGAACGTTTCATGATGCTCTCGGAATATTACCGGCAGAACAATTACCGTCCGATCTACGCGCTGAAGGGATCCATTTCCCTTCTTCTGCAGATTCCGTTTTTCATTGCCGCCTATCATTATCTTTCCAACCTGACCCTCCTGACAGGCGCCTCTTTCTTAAATATCACGGATCTTTCCCGCCCGGATGCCCTTTTAAAACTCGGCGGCATTTCCGTCAACATCCTTCCCATCCTCATGACACTGATCAATTTTATCTCGGGTGCCATTTACACGAAGGGATTCCCGCTGAAGGATAAGATACAGCTTTACGCAATGGCGCTGGTCTTTCTTGTCCTGCTGTACGGTTCTCCCGCAGGCCTTGTTCTGTACTGGACCTGCAACAATATCTTTTCCCTCTTAAAGAACATCTATTTCAAGATCCTGCATCCGTTCCTGTTAAGAATCCTGAGCAGAAGAGAAAAAAAGGAGAAAGCGAAACATCCGGCAAAAACAAATCCGCTGCCTTCCAGCCCCGCTCTCTTTTTCGGCAGCTGCGCTGTGATCACGCTTCTTACCGGGATCCTGATTCCGTCTTCCGTGGTGGTATCCTCGCCTTCGGAGTTTCTGCCCGGCTATGCCTACGAAACCCCTCTCCGGTTTCTTGTTTCGTCCGTCGCCATAGCCGCCGGACTTTTTATCGTATGGAATGGCGTCCTGTATTTTCTGAAGGACGAAAAGCACAGGAAAAAATCGGAGCGCCTGATGTGGGTTATCTCCGGAATTTCCCTGACCGACTATCTGTTCTTCGGGAAAGGCCTCGGAAATCTTTCTCCCATGCTGAACTTTGATTTCCTGCCTTATTTCACGCCGAAGGAACAGCTGATCAACATCGGCGTGCTGCTTTTGGTTGTTCTGGTCTTCCTTTTCTTCTGGTTCCGCCTTCGGAAAGCGGTTCCCGTCATCATGGCTGCCTTGGTCATCACCATTGTCAGTCTCAGCGGAATCAATATTTCCAGGACGCAGAGCCAGCTTGCGGATGTAAAACGCGTCAAATCCATGAACAAAGATGACGGACAAACCGATTCCGTCATACACTTAAGCAAAAACGGAAAGAATGTGGTCGTTCTGATGCTGGACCGTGCCATCAGCGGATATCTTCCCTATATCATGGATGAAAAGCCGGAGCTTAAGGAAGCGTTCTCCGGTTTCACCTATTATCCGAATACCATGTCCTACGGCATGCACACCATCTTCGCGTCCCCCTGTCTTTTCGGCGGCTATGAATATACACCGGTTGCCATGAACAGCCGTTCAAGCGAAACACTGAACAAAAAGGTGAACGAGGCGCTCCGCGTAATGCCAAAGCTCTTTTCGGATACCGGCTACAATGTCACGGTATGCGATCCTCCCTATGCCGGATATCAGGAGGCATCCCCGGATCTTTCCATTTACAGCGATATCCCGCGGGTCCGCGCCTACAACCTGAAGGGAAAATATTCCGATGAAGACAGCCACACGGTCCTTTCGGAATCCCTGCTGGAAAAAGGCAAGAAACAGAATTTCTTCCGCTACAGCATATTCAAGATCCTTCCCGTTTCGCTTCAGCCTGCATTTTATGACGGCAGTTATTACCTGAGTTCCGATACAAGCCAGAGTGACGGTTCCCGGATAAGCGACTTCCTCAAATCCTATTCCGTCCTCTGCCGCCTGCAGAAACTGACAAAGATTGACGACGGAGATCAGAATACCTTCCTCATGATGGACAATGAAACCACGCACGAACCGTGCCCCCTGCAGCTTCCGGATTACGAGTTGAAGGCTCACGTGGACAATTCGCCGTATATCGACAGCTGGAAGAATTCCTTTGTGCGCGACGGAAAGACCAATGTTCATATGGATACGACCACGCAGCAGGGACACTACTTCATCAACATGGCATCCTACCTGCAGCTGGAAAACTGGCTGAACTACCTGAAAAAGGAAGGCGTCTACGACAACACGCGGATCATTATCGTGTCCGACCACGGTTTTACGCTCGGCCAGTTCGATTCCATGCTCATCGGAAACGAATTTCCCGATGCGGAAGGTTATAACCCGGTTCTGATGGTCAAAGACTTCAATGCCGGAGACAGTCCGGTCAAAACTTCAAATACCTTTATGACCAATGCCGACGTTCCCACGCTTGCGGTAAAAGACCTGATTCAGGATCCCGTCAATCCCTTTACAAAGCAGGTGCTGAACAATGCGGAAAAAAACAAAGAGCCGCAGATGCTCAACACTTCGGAGCACTTTTACCTGAAACAGCAGATGGGGACCATCTTCAATACCAGCGACGGAAAATGGTATTCGGTCCATGACAATATCTTTGACAGGGACGACTGGAAACTGATAGACAAAAAATAACCGGCTTGTTCAGTAATGTGCCTGTTAATCTTTTATCAGCTGTATGATTATCACCAGCGCAACTGAAATAAATCATTTATGTACTTATTATGCTTTTTATACTATAATATTGAAAATTGTGTTAAAATCTTTTTGGTATCTTAACGGAAAGATTCGGGGTGTCTTTGCATATGGGGTGTGTTAAATACATCAGTTCCGTATATTATCGGGGGAAGGGTTTACCGTGCACAGAATAGTAATAATCAACTATGTCATCATGTGTCTTTTCTTCATCAGCTATTCCTATCAGTTTTTCTATGTCGCGGTATCTTTGCTTTCCACCACAAAACCGCACAGCAAAACCGAGCTGCACCGTTTCGCCGTACTGATCGCGGCAAGGAACGAGGAGTCCGTGATCGGAAATCTGATAGACAGTATACGGGCACAGAACTATCCGAAAGAGTTCGTGGATATTTATGTGGCGGCAGACAACTGCACGGACAGTACGGCAATGACGGCACAAAGTCACGGTGCGGAAGTATATTCGCGTTCCGATACCGGCCATATAGGAAAAGGTTATGTTCTGAATTTCCTTCTGGAACAGATCGGCAGAAACAAACCAGACATCAAGTATGACGCTTATCTTGTTCTGGATGCGGACAATGTCCTCTCCGTCGACTACATAACGGAAATGAACAAAACATTTTCAGACGGCTACGAAGTCATCACGAGTTACCGCAATTCCAAGAATTACGGTGCCAACTGGATTTCCGCCGGATATGCCTTATGGTTCCTGCATGAAGCCAAATATCTGAATCAGGCAAGAATGGCACTGGGAAGCAGCTGCGCCGTTTCCGGAACCGGTTTCATTTTTTCCGACCGCGTCATAAAGGAATGCGGCGGATGGCATTTCTTCCTTCTGACGGAAGATATCGAATTCACAATCCACAACGTAGTGAAGGGCAGAAAGATCGGTTACTGCCCCACCGCCGTTCTTTATGATGAACAGCCGACGGATTTCCGGCAGTCCTGGAGACAGCGTCTCCGCTGGTCAAGAGGATATCTGCAGGTATTCCACCGCTACGGCATCAGCCTTCTCAGCGGCATATGCCACGGCAGCTTTTCCTGCTACGACATGACCATGAACATCATGCCGGCAACGCTTTTAACCTGCTTAAGCCTGGTGATCAACACATCCGCGTCCATCATGAATTTCTATGCCGGAAGAGATCTGTCCGTTCTCGGAAAGTCCGTACTGGAAACCGTGATCAATCTCTGTCTCACATTGTTTATTCTCGGCGGCATCACTACCGCGACCGAATGGAAAAATATCTACTGTCCGTGGTATAAAAAGGTCATCTATACTTTTACGTTTCCGTTTTTCATGATGACTTATCTTCCGATCTGCATTGTGTCTCTGTTCAAGGATCCGTCCTGGCAGCCGATCTATCATAAATGTGATGTGAATCTTTCACAGATCAAGGCCGCAAAAGCAGACGATACGCTGTTCGGAAAGTAATAAACGCAAAAAACAAATCCGGGGTTTCCCTTTCGGGAGACCCCGGATTTTAATTTTCAGAACTTCTTCAGATGACGCAGCAGCTTTTCCGGTGTCATCGGCCAGTCTTCCAGCCATACGCCGCAGGCATCGTGAATGGCAATTCCGATTGCGGGTGCCGCTCCGTTGCATGCGATCTCGGATATTGACTTTGCGCCGAAGGGTCCGTAGTCATCATTGACATCGATCAGTACAGCCTTGAAATCATCCGGCTGTTCCATGATCATGGGAACGCCGTAATCTGTCATGTTCGCATTGAGGCATACGCCGTTTTTGTCCAGGATCATTCCCTCATAAAGAGTATGCCCTATCGATTTCAGTGCCGCTCCGTACATCTGGCAGAGAGCCAGTTCCGGGTTGATCGGCGTTCCGGCATCCTGCAGTGCATAGAATTTCTGCAGCTTGATCTCTCCGGTCCTGATATTTACTGCAACCTGTGCAAAATGGGCTCCGTACGGCACGGATGAAGCTGCCGTCACAAATGACCCGTGCGCCACCATCATGCCTCTTCCGGTTCCGCTGCATGCCGTATGCGATATCTCGTAATAAGAACGGCTCTTCCCGGTCTTTTTGGAATACACTTCTCCGGGTCCCCTGACATCAAGGTCCGCCGCGTCTTCCTCCATCTGCAGAGCCGCTTCCTGAATGATCTGCTCCTTCAGCTTCCTGGATGCGACAACAGCCGCATTGCCGCTGAAGAATGTTCCGGAAGATGCATAGGATCCCGTATCAAATACAGCCGCATCCGTGTCTCCCGAAAGCACCGTGATTTTTTCCAGCGGCATACAGAGGATTTCGCTTACCGCCTTTGCGCAGACCGTATCCAGTCCGGTTCCGATATCCGCACTGCCGTTATTCATGATCACCGTTCCGTCCGTTTCCAGTTTGGCGATCGCTTCCGCATGGTCCAGTCCGGGCAGTCCGCTTCCCTGCATGATCATGGCAAAGCCTTTTCCGATCTTCACATCCGGGTCACCGGATGTTTCCTTCCGTCCCCATCCGATCATGTCGCATCCTTTGAGAATTGCCTCGCGGAGCCCGCAGGAACCGACCGGTACAATGTTTCCTTCCCTTCCTTCACCGAGCCCCTTAAGGATATCGAGGCGGTATCCCGTTTCGACATGATTCTTCAGGACCATTTCCTTATAATCGCATCCAAGCTTTTCCGCAAGTTCGGCCATAGCCATCATCAGACCGAATGTCCCCTTCGGTGTGCCGTATCCCTGGTAAGCTCCTGCCGGAGGCGTATTCGTGTAATAAACCTTCAGGTCATATTTCATGTTGGGGCATTTGAACAGCGGCAGCGTCTTGGAGCAGCTGTTCATGGGAACCGTGAGGCAGTGATTTCCGTAAGGACCTGTATTGGCGCGGACCTCCATATAGATCGCGGTAATGGTCCCGTCTTTTTTTCCGGCCATTTTCACATGGACCCTCATGGGATGCCGTGTGGAATTGGCAATAAATTCTTCCTCTCTCGTATTGTGGCAGAACACCGGCTTCCCCGTAATGTAGGCCGCATATCCCGTCAGATCTTCGATCAGGACATCCTGCTTTGAGCCGTAGCCGCCGCCGACCCGCGTCTTGATGACATGGATCTTGTTCTCCGGAAGCCCCGTGACCCAGCCGACAATCCTTCTGACATGATACGGTACCTGCGTGGACGCATAGACTGCAAGCCTTCCGCCTTCCATCCTTGCGAAACACACGTGTGTTTCCAAAGGCGTGTGCTGCACCTGACTGGTCTGATAGGTTCTTTCCACGATTGCATCCGCTTCCGCGAACGCCTTGTCCACATCGCCTATCCCGCCGGCATTTCCCGCCGCAATATTGTGACGGATGTCTCCGTGAAGCGGAAACTGGTAGATGACCTTTCCTTCTCTCGGATCCCCCGCCTTTTTATTGTATTCCGCAAGATCGGCCGGCGCGCCCGCACGGTATTCCACAATACCGTTATGAACAAGCGGCGCACCTTCCGCCATGGCTTCCTCCACCGTGAAGACCGGTTTCAGGACCTCGTATTCGACCTTGATCAGGCTGCATGCCCTTTTTGCTTCTTCTTCCGTTTCCGCAATAACGGCGGCAACACGGTCTCCGACATGACGGACCTTCATATTGAAAAGTCTTCTGTCATGCGGCGAAGGCTCCGGGTTTCCCTGGCCCGCCTGCATATAATAGATATCCGGGCAGTTGAATGCCGTGATGATCTTCACGACGCCCGGCACTTTTTCCGCTTCCGCGGTATCTATGCTCCTTATGTAGGCATGTGCATGCGGAGAACGGAGGACTACCATATGGCAGGCATCCGGCGTTACATAGTCCTCCACGAACGCCCTCTCGCCCGCAACAAGATGCGGTCCGTCGACCTTTCCGGTCGGCTTCCCGATCACCTTCAGTTCCGGACGGAAAGAAGGCGCCGTGACCGATTCATATTTCCCGTCCTTCATTTTTTCACGGGCAAGCTTTACGGCAAGATAGTAATGTTCATATCCGGCATCCCGGATAAAAATCCCGGACAGTGCGTCCTTGATCTCCTCTTTGGAAGGATCCGGATTGTTTTCCAGAAGCCATGTCAGGATCAGTGCGGCCGCCGGCGCATTGTATGCGCTCTGCACGACACCGGCATCGATCATGGCCTGCTGTACTATTGTAAGGTGCGCGTAGTCCCCAAGACCGTCCGGCGTACGGATTTCGCATCCGTCCGCTTCCGCTGCCACCATCAGATTTGAAAAAACGGGAACACCGTCTAAAAGGACCGTGTCGCTTCCGCAGAAACCTTCCGCATCATCACTGTCCCGGACCGCGAAATCACCGTTCTGCACGAGAAGATCCCTGAGTCTCATCAGAGGATCCACATCAAAACTTCTTTCCTTTCCGTTGATCAGGCAGGATATCTTCATCTTCTGTCACCTCCCCGCATATCCGAAGACATTTTTGCAACCGTCACTCCCAGCAGATATCTCTTGTAGGCTTCGCTTCCGAACATGTCATCCTTTATTTCAGCGCCGCTCCAGGATTTGCACCAGTCCAGAATGGTGTTTTCGGAAAGAGAAGGATCATTTTCCATTTCCCGTGCGAGTTCCGTGAGCGAAAATACACCGCTGTTTTTGATTGCCGCTCCGATCTTGTATTTCCCGCCGCGTTTCCCCATGGATACGGTCAGATACGCATGGCTTTCGGCGGTATTGGCATATCTTTTGGAAAAAACTGTCACCGGCTCTTGCGAAAGAAGAAGAGCCGTGATGAGGCTGTCCTGATATTTCTTTCTGTCTTTCCCGTATTCCTCAACGGACACGATATTTCCGGCACAGGAAGCATTCGCGATTTCCAACTTTGCACCGGCTGCAATCAGCGTCGCTATCAGGTAAGAGTCGCTCCGGAATATGGAAATATTTCCGCCGATGGTGGCCATGTTTCTTTTTGTCCGGGACGCCATGAACCTGAGCGCCGTTTTCAGATAATCCGGAACCGGCCCGGCTTCCAGCACCTCCTCAAACGTACACATGGCACCGATCCTGAAATATCCGTCCTTATTTTCAATCCGGTTAAGATCCGGAATATGCTTCAACAGGATCAGTGTGTCTGCATGAACAAGGGAACCGAGTCTTTCCGTTTCCGTTCCGCCTGCCAGAAAAGCGGACGTTGCATTTTTTGCCTGCAGCGCCTCCTCTGCGGTCTTCGCTATGATCAGTTTTTCAGCCATACCTTCCTCCTTGCTTCGAAGTAACAAAATTAATCAATGCGTCTAAAATATTTTGCTTCTTTTATCATAACAAATCAGTTTCATGAATGCAATCGTGTGTCGTGAAATCGGTTATTCTTTCTTAAGAATAATGAAACCGGACATAAAAAAAGGAACGGAAGATTAATCTTCCGTTCCCGGATTTTCCCTTTCCTTCACTTAACGCCTTTCTGAAGAATAAAGCAGCTGTACGGGCGCTGTTCCCCGGTACACACCGTAATGCGCGCCTTTGCGGCTTTTTCATAAAATTTGCTTCTTTCTATCTGACCGACGCATCTGGCGTCATATCCGTTCTTTACGACTGCCGCAATTGCCTCGTCCCATGATTTCGGCCTCTTGATCTTCATATGCGCCGATTTATCCGGGATCATGTATTCGACGGGATATTTGCAGTACTCCGTATCCAGCGGCAAAAGTTTCAAAATGGCATCGACCATCTCCGGTGCGGTGCATCCTTTTGCCTGAATGCTGACGGCATCCGGCGATTTGGAATACGGCGGATAAAAATCATCGGCCACGATCAGAAAGTCTCCGTGCCCCATATCCGCAAGTGCCTTTAAAAGGTCAGAACCGATCAGTGTTGGAATTCCCTTTAACATCTGCAGCCTCCTTCTTCGGAAAGATATTGTTTCCGCCCTCTATATTAACACCGCCGCGTTCAAAATGCGACAGGCGGCCGCCGGAACGCCCATGCCGGGGGCAGATTAATTTTTCACGGGCGTCATCAGTCCCGAAAGATACTCCGTCAGCTGTTTCGGATCGATCGGCTTTGCAATATGCCCGTTCATGCCGGCTTCCATGCATCGGCGGATGTCATCGCGGAAGGCATCGGCCGTCATGGCAAGGATCGGGACTGTTTCCGCATCTTTCCTCGTAAGCGACCGGATCTTTTCAGTTGCGGCATATCCGTCCATGACCGGCATCCGGATATCCATCAGGACGGCGTCGTAAAATCCCGGCATCGACGTGCTGAATTTTTCAAAGCCTTTTTTCCCGTCATCCGCAACATCCACGGCTGCGCCCTGCTCTTCCAGAAATACTTTTGCAATCTCCTGATTCAGCTGATTATCCTCGCAGAGCAGAATGTGCTTCCCCTGCAGTTTTTTTCCTTTTGCGGATGCTTTGCCAGGATCTGTCTTTCCGCCGGCTTCTCCCGTTCCCGCCGGAACCGCATTGAATTCGAGCGACACGAAGAACGCAGTCCCCTTCCCGGGCGTGCTTCTGACGGAAATGCTCCCGCCCATCAGATCCACCAGCCTTTTAACAATGGAAAGCCCGAGACCGGATCCGCGTTTCTCGGAATTGTCGTCGCGGTTTTCCTGCGTGAACGGTTCAAAAAGGACTTCCTGAAACTTTTTGCTCATGCCGATGCCGGTATCCGATATCATATGGCAGATCCCGATTTTGCCGGAATCCAGGACTTTCCCGGTGATCCGGTAGGTGATCGTTCCGCCGGCCGGCGTAAATTTCACCGCATTTGAAAGCAGATTGAAGATGATCTGGTTGCACCGCAGCTTATCCGTTACCGGGATCATGTTCCGCAGATTCAATTCTTTTTCCAGAATAAACTTCAGATCTTTTTCCCTGCAGAGAGGACGTATGACTGCATCAAGATAGTCATTGAATTCCTCCATCGCATACGGCTCCGGATGCAGCTCAATGCGGCTGCTTTCGGCTCTCGACATATCAAGCACATCATTGATCAGTCCCAGCAGAAACCGGGAAGATCTGTCAATTTTGGCAAGGCAGTCCCTTGTTCGTTCCGGATTATCCTGCTCCCTGGCAATATAGGTCATGCCTATGATGCCGTTCAGCGGCGTACGAATGTCATGACTCATCCGGGAAAGGAAATCGGACTTGGCCTTATTGGCGGCATCCGCCTTCCTGCGGAGCTGTTTTTCCACTTCCAGCTGTCTGGTGATCGTTGACTGCAGTCTGGTTTCTTCCGTAACGTCCCGGTACGTCACATAAAAAATGCTTTCTCCCGACGGCGATTTCCCGGTACGCGCCCGTGCCAGTATCCAGTGGCACACGCCGCCGCTTCCGGACATCCGGTACGGTTTCAGCGAAAATGTCTTCTCTCCCCTGTGGGACAGAAACGCATTCCTCACATAAGCCCTGTCATCCAGATGGATGAATGTCAGCGCATCCGCAAACATAGGTTCAAACAGCGTTCCCTTTGCCTCTTCCGCACGCTGCGGCATTCCCGTCGGGTCATATCCCAGCATCTGATAGACATAGACATTGAAATAGTCCACGGAAAGATTTCCGTCATCACTCATTTTAAGCACGGCAATGCCGCCCATGACGGAGTCCATGACCAGACGGTCATGCTCCACTTCCGTCTTTGCCTTTGCCACTTCTTCCTGCTGATGCAGAACAAGTTCCGTCACGTCGGATTCTATGACCAGCACCGTGTCCGCATCGCCCCGCAGACGGTAATGCTGAAATTTGCGGTACATAAATCCGTACCTGCAGTCCGGGAAATACTCCTTCAGCGTAAACTCATACGATCCGCCGTTCCTGTCCAGGCTCTCCTGCATATAATCGTAAGACAGCCTGTTCTCGTAAGCCTTCCTCTCGTCGGCATCCATATGCAGGACGGCTTCGGCACAGAAATCGTCAAAATTGCAGCTTGCCCCGCGTTCCGGCAGAATTCTCCGATAAGCCTCCGGAAGCGATTTCCCGACATAGTATGCTTCATAGGTTCTGTTTTCCAAATGGATCAGGGCAATCAGATCATATTCCTGGCTCGTAATGATTTCCAGGATTTCCTCACGCCGCTTCTCGGCGGAAATATCAACGGAATAAAGGACGCCCTCCACGTCTCCCGTATCGGGATTGGACAGCATATTCAGATATATTCTGATCCAGACGCAGGCACCGCTTTCCTCCCTCCGAATATATTCCACGTTTTTATCCGTAACGCCTTTTTTAAATTCCTCAAGGAGCGCAGTGCGGGTAAATTCGGTCCGGAAATCCCTCTGCTGATCCTTTTCGGCGATCTCCCCGGCCACGCCGGAAAACAAACCGTCCACCGATGTCACTCCGTCGTGGTTATCTTCCAAACCGGACATCCCGTGTCCGCTGCCGCACGTATTTTGCGTCAGATTGATCTGCATGACACCCAGCGCTTTCGGATTGGCGGAAAGCAGCGTCTGCAGGGATTCATGAAATTTTTCTCTTTCTTTCTGACGTGCAAGAACGGATTCCGTGATATCGACGATCACAACGTAAAACCACCGTTTTCCTGCCGTATCCGAAACGATATGACCTTCGTCATGCACCCAGGCCAGAGAACCGTCCTTCTTCTCGATGCGGTATTCCACGCTGTCAAAAGAACCGTTTTTAATCTGCGCACTGATATTTTCAAGAGTGACTGTGCGGTCCTCTTTATAAATCATTCGGGAAAAACAGCCGTCGAATTTTTTCAGGAATTCTTCCCTGCCGTATCCGAGAAAGGTAAGCATATTATCGCTGATATAGGAAAACTGTTCGTCTTCCTCCGCGGAGTAGGAAAAAATTCCGCCCGGCGTATTCTTCAGGATTGCCTCCGTCGTTCTCGTATACTTCGCGTATTCCTCATCCCGTTCCTTCCGGAGAGACAAAAGTTCCAGGTCCTTTTCCAGTGAAGCCCTGATTTCATTGATCGCGGGAAAAATCTCGCTTTTTTCCTTCCGGTCTTCATGGCTGAAAAGACACAGCGTACCGAAGAAAGACCCGTCTTCCCAGTGAAGAGGCATTCCGCAGTAGGACCTGAATTTATCATTTTTTGCCTCGCTGAGTACAAAACCGTTTTCTCCGATCGTGTCCTCGCAGTTGCTCCCCTCCCCGAAGCGAAAAAAATTTCCAGGGCTGTACGATTCCTCTTCCTCTCCGGAACGGAGGAATATCTCGGCTCCTTTCCTGGCAATACGCATGACCACACCCATGGAAAAACCGATTGAACGGATAAGACAGCTGACAGAACCTTCCCAGTTTTTCCGGACGGAAGAAGGCACTTCAGGCCTGACATTTCCGGTCACCGGAACCGGGCGCAGTTTCCGGTCCGCGCTGACATACACGTTTTCCGTTCTGAAGCTGTTCTCCTCTTCATGATCATCAGGAATATTTTGCAGCATAACAGTCCTCTTCTTTAAGTTACATACTATTCACATTTTAATGTATTATACCATATCCGTAATATTAATAGATCTTATTCTGTATTTATCTGCTATAATTGAAATAACATAATATACGGGGTACTTACCGGTTAATTCCCGACAGTATCCCGCTGCATTGGTTACAAAACCGGAGGACGCATGTCGGACAGACTAAAACGCAAGAGTATGCCGACGGAAGAGATATTTTTCCGCATCATAATATTGATACCGTTTCTTTTGTTATGCATGATCTGCAACGCTTTTCCATCACGCGCCGCAGCTTCGGATAAAAAAATCCGCGTCGGTTATTATCCGGTCGAAAACTTTCAGGAGTATTCCGAAAGCACCGGAACGTATCGCGGATACAGTTATGATTATATGCTGGCGGTTGCCCAGTATGCCGGCTGGACGTATGAATTTGTCCCGGTCACCTACGAAACCGGTCTTGAGATGCTTAAAAGCGGCGAACTCGACCTCATGAACGGAATTGAAAAATCGGATCTGGGCGAAAGCGATTTCCTGTTCTCGTCTCTTCCTTCCGGCAGCAGCTGTACCTGTCTTGATGTCCTCCCCGGAAACACCTCCGTTGCCTATGAGGATTTTTCCGAAATCGGCAAGCTGAAAGTCGGTCTCTATTTCAGGGATTCCCACAACAGTTCTTTTGTCGATTACTGCAAGGACAACGACTGCATGCCGGGGTTCATTTATTTTCACAGCGAAAGCCAGGTCAGCAATGCCCTGCGAAACGGCAGGATCAACGCCTGCATCGTCAGCAGCCTCGATGACGTCAATATGCGCACGGTTGCGAAATTCGCGACCAGGGATTACTACTTTGCGACAACCCGCGGGAATTCGGACCTGATGAAGGAACTGAATGCCGCAATGAACGAGCTTACAGTCAACGACCCGAACTTTGAAGACAAAATTTATTCGCAGTATCATTCGAAATCCGAAAAACAGCAGACCGTTATTTCCGAAGATGAAAAACAGTATGTGAAGGAACATCCCGTCCAGAAAGTTTCCTATATCACCGACTGGTATCCCATTTCCTATCAGGACAAAAACGGAAATTTTGCGGGAGCACTTGCCGGTATCCTTTCCAATATTTCGGAACGGACCGGACTTCAGTTTGAATATCATGCCGGAAAAAAATATGCCGATGCCATAAAGGCGGCATCGGACGGGGAAAGCGATATTGTCGCGGGCTTTCCGTACGATTACAAATGGGCCCTCGAAAAAAACTGTGTGCTCACGACACCGTTCATGACACTGAATGTATTCGGCATATACCGGAGCGGACAGGATGCGGGAAGTACGGTTGCCGTTCCGGACAGTTATTATCAGGAATATCTGACCGGAACCATTCTGAAGGATGACTACACTTTTCGGCATTACGAAAACATAGCAGACTGCCTTAATGCCGTTCTGAACGGAAAGGCGGATTATACCCTTCTGGATTCCTATCAGCTGGAATACTATGACAAACGTTCCAAATACAGGGCTCTCACCTATAAGGTGCTGCCCGGCGCCGAATACCGGGTATCCTTCGGTGTTTCACGCAATGCCGATCCCCGTCTGACTTCCATCTTAAACAAGGCACTTGCCTCCGCCGGCACGGATGAGATCGGTGAAATCCTGAAGGAAGCCTCTTTGAATGCGGAATCCCGCACCCTGTCCGATTTCATTTTTTCAAATCCCAGAATATCCGGCATTGTCTTTTCGCTTATCGGCTTCCTTCTGGCTTTTGTCATCGGCATCCTGATCTACACAAGATCCATGCACAAAAAGAACCTGCAGCTGAAGGAGGCGGCAAATGCAAAAGCCAGCTTTCTTTCGACGATCAGCCATGATATGCGTACCCCGCTGAACGGGATCCTCGGATACACAGGGCTTGCCCTGGATACGGATGACCCGGCACAGGTCCGCGACTATCTCGGAAAGATCAGGGTGTCAGGAAAAATGCTCTTAAGCCTGATCAACGATACCCTGGATATCAGCAAGATTGAGAGCGGAAAATATACGCTTCACATGGAGACTGTGAATGCAAGGCAGATGCTGTCTCCCATCATCATTCCCATCCGTGCGGTCGCGGCGCAAAAAGGAGTTCATTTTTCCGTGGATGCGGACGGGGCATACGACGGCTGTGTCCGGACAGATCCGCTGAACGTGCAGAAGATCATTCTGAATCTTCTTTCCAATGCGGTCAAGTTCACGAAGGAAGGCGGGAGTGTCGTTCTTCGCGTAAAAGATATCGACCCTCCTGAAAAAGGATGCAATTACAGGATCACCGTGGAGGATACCGGCATCGGGATAGGAAAGGATTTCATAAAGAAAATATTTGAGCCTTTCATGCAGGAAAGGTCGCCGGAAGCCGACCCGCAGATCGGTACGGGACTCGGTCTTTCCATTGTCAGACGGATTACCGAACAGATGGGCGGATCTGTTTCCGTCGAAAGTGAAAAAGGAAAGGGCTCCAGATTCACTCTGCTTCTTCCGGCCGAACACGTAAAAAATCCGGAACATCATGCATCGACGTATAAAGACACGGAGGCAACTCTGAAAGGGAAAGAAGTGCTCCTGTGCGAAGATAACGAAATGAATACGGAAATTGCCGTTCGCCTTCTGGAATCACAGGGCATGTCCGTAACGACGGCGAAAAACGGGAAGGAAGGCGTGGATATTTTTTCCGCATCTGCGTCCGGGACATTTGATCTTATCCTCATGGATTTAAGAATGCCTGTGATGGACGGATACGAAGCTACAAAGCAGATCCGCAGGATGAAGAGAGAGGATGCCGGCACCATTCCCATTATTGCCATGTCGGCGGATGCCTATGCGGAAAATATCATAAAGTGCAGGCAGGCCGGCATAAACGAAAATATTTCAAAGCCGATCGAACCGCGCAGCATGTTTGCGCTGATCCGGAAATTCTGTGAAATAAAGGAGGAAGAGAAATGAAACACGGACGGATTTTCCTCTTTCTTCTTTCGTTTTCCGCGTCAGTCCTTCTTTTCGGCGGATGCGGAAAACAGGGCGGCATGGGAAGCAGCAATACAACAACAGTATCATCCGCAAAGCTTCCTTCCGAAACCGCCGCGGATACGGAGGAAACAGCAACAGGAAAAATGCCGGACAACGGCAGCACCATTGTCATCTATACGCCGCACGACGCGGACCCCATGAACGCGGCGATCAATGAGTTCATGGAAAAATATCCGGATATCACAGCCGAAGTCACGGCCGGAGGGACCGGTGAACTCTGCGATAAGATCGAATCCGAAAAGAGTTTCCCGAAAGCCGACGTATTGTGGGGCGGCGGTGCCGATTCGCTTTCAGCATACAGTGATCTTTTCGAGTCTTTTACCACGAAGAACGATTCCGTGATCAATGGTCAGTTCAGGGACGCCAATCATAAATGGATCGGGGAAAGTCCTCTGCCCATGGTCATTATCTACAATAAAAAGCGGCTGAAGGAGGCAGGCATCAATGCGCCCGATTCGTGGGCAGACTGTCTCAAACCGGAATTCCGCGGGGAAATTGCCTACTGTGATCCTGCAAAATCCGGTTCCGCCTATACACAGCTGTGCACCATGGTCCTCGCAAACGGAGGCAGGGAAAACGGATGGGATTATGTCCGGAAGTTCTGTGAAAGCCTGGACGGAAAAATCCTGGATTCCTCCGGGAAATGCCACAAGATGGTGGCAAGCGGAGACTATCTGATCGGCATCACGATCGAGAAGTCCGCCATGACTTATGCGGACAATCCGGATATCGGATACTGCTACCCGTCGGAAGGAACCTCCGCGGTTCCGGATTCCACGGCTATCGTAAAAGGATGCCCGCACAAGGACAACGCGCAGATCTTTGCGGATTTTGTGACATCATATGAATGCCAGACCCTGCAAAGCCAAAAATGGGGAAGACGGCCGTCACGGAACGACTGTACGCCGCCAGCCGGCCTTAAATCCGTTTCCGACATCAGTCTAGTGAATTATGATTTCGAATGGGCGGCAAAAGACAAGGAAGAAAACATTGCCAGATTTGAAACGTTTATGAAGAAATAGTACAGACAACATGCTGCCGGAAAAAACGGAATCAGGTTCTTCTTTTCCCTGTACGGCTGTATATCCCCCGCATCGAAGAAACAAGATCATTCTGCCTGACATCCCTCGGTTCAAAATGTACGGCATTGAAAACGGTCTGCATGACAAGTCCCAGGCCCGCCGCGCCGAGGAGCGTGCCTATTCCCATAGGGCCTCCGAGAAGCCATCCCGCAAGCAGGACAACCGCCATGATCATGACTTCCACCATGCCTATTGGTATTTTCCGCATGCGCTTTCCGACTCCGATCAGAAACGAATCCCTGGGCCCGCAGCAGAGTCCGGCATCCATGTAGAGAAACTGCCCGAACGCCATGATATACATTGCGATCACAAAGATCAGGATACCGGCAGGCAGGCTTTTCTGAACCGGGATAAAACCGATCCATGTGAAAAGGTCAAGGAAACAGCCGCAGATAACCGTATCCAGAAGGGTTCCTATCCCGATCTGCTCTTTCATCAGAATATCCAGAAAAAGAATAAAAAGACTTACCGCAATGCTTGCCTGTCCCCTGGTGATCAGAATTCTCCGGGACAGACCGATACTCAGACAGTCCCACGGAGGCAGTCCGATGCCGGCCTGGATCACCATATAATCACCGGCCGTAAATATGATCAGCCCGAGAGCTGCCTGTAAACTTCTTTTCAGGATTTCTTTTCTGTTCGTCAGCATATAATTACAGTATTATAGCATACATGCAGCCTGAGCGTACCGGCTGTTCTCTTTGCAAAACAAGCCACATACGTCTATAATTTCCTTATGTAAAAAAAAGGAGATACATCCATGAACGCAGAAAAAAGAATGCCGGTGGTTTTCACCGGTCACGGTTCCCCCATGAATGCGATCGGCAGCAACCGTGCCAGAGCCGGCTGGAAAAATACGGGAATACTCCTGGGGAAACCCCAGGTCATCATTGCCGTATCCGCTCACTGGGCAACAGACGGACTCTTTGTAAGACGAAGCAGTACAAACCCGCAGATCAACGATATGTACGGATTCCCGGAGGAACTTTACCGGGTTCACTACGAACCTGCCGGTTCCGAAAAATATGCCGACCGGGTGCTGAGCCTTCTCGGTGGCATGGCAGATGTCAGAAATGACTGGGGAATTGACCATGGCGTATGGTCCGTTCTGTCCAATATGTATCCGGACGCCGATGTGCCTGTGGTCATGGTAAGCACGGACCTGTCTTCCGGTGCCGAAAAGCAGTTTGAAGTCGGGAAAAGACTTTCCGGACTCAGAGAGGAAGGCGCGATGATATTTGCCAGCGGAAATGTCGTCCATAATCTGGGCATGGTGAACTGGGACATGGACAACGGATATGGCTGGGCAGACGGATTCGATGCCGTAATACAACACGCCGTCACCGCCGGAAAATTTGAAATACCGGTCCGTTACGATGCGCTTCCGGATGTGGAAAAAGCGGTTCCCACAACGGAGCATTATTATCCCCTGCTTACGGCGCTCGGCGCCGCATCCAGAGAAGATGCCGTTACCGTATGGAACAATTACCGCGAACTCGGCTCCATGTCCATGACATCCTATATGTTCAGGTCATGCTGAATATCAATATATGCCTCTCCGGGTGTTCTCTGCCTGTAGAGTTCTTCCAGCATCGCAAGGACTTTTTCACGGGGCTGCACAAAACCCTCGCTGTGGCTGATCAGGAACTTCTGTGCCTTCAGTTTTTTTAAAGCGCGGATCATTTCATTGAGCCTGCCTGCATTGCAGACCGTCCTGCCGTTTTTCTCCGAAAAATAAACGGCATCGCCGAGAAACGCATATTCTTCATTGACTTCCAGTCCGACCGCTCCCCTGGAATGGGTCGAGGGAATGGGAAAAACAGTCAGCTTAACGCCGTCATCCAGAGTGAGAGGCTGCCGCACCGCCGTTCCCGTTCCGAACCTTTCCGCCGTGAAGTCCCCGCAGTACATTGCTTTGTATGTGACCCGTTTCAGATTCCCGGTATGGTCTTCGTGAAAATGCGATATCACGACCATTCTTTCCCTGCCGGTACCCTGGATCATATCCGCGGCTTCCCTGCTGTTTCCGACATCGAAAATCCAGTCATACCGCTCCCCCCGGATAAAACCCACATCCGAAGAGAGCGGTTCCGATAATGCCGGAAGGTATGCAATTTTGTCCGATATCTCACGCAGTTTCATGCCCCCCGCCTGTGAATCCGTTCTCATTATACTTTATCTCAGCATATCCTGGGAAGCAGTTCTCCTCCCGGCTGCGGAAGAAGCGTCTCTCCTCCCACTTCCGTTTTCACGATGACTTTTCCGGGATATTCTTCCGTCACCACGCCGATCTGTGCGGCATTCGCGGAATATTTTCCGTGATGCAGGACATTCAGAATATCATCCGCGTGTTCCTTCGGCACAATGACCACCAGTCTTCCCTCGCAGGCAAGATAAAGAGGTTCCAGTCCCAGCATGCCGCATACGCCGTTTACTTCCGGCACCACCGGAACAGACTTCTGATCAAGCCGGATCCCGACATGGCTCTGCTCTGCAATCTCATACAGCACGGTTCCCGTGCCTCCTCTGGTCGCATCCCTGAGCACATGAATATCCTTTGTGACATCCAGCATTTCCTTTACCGTATTCCATAACGGTGCACAGTCGCTTGTCAGACCGGCGGAAATCCCGAAACTGTTCCTGGCCAGAAGAATGGTGCAGCCATGCCGTCCGACATCTCCTGTCACGATCACCGCATCTCCCGGACGTGCATTGGCTCCCGAAAGACTGACCCCGTCAGTGACTCTTCCTATTCCGGTGGTCGTAATGAAAAGCCGGTCCACCTGTCCCTTTCCGGCAACCTTGGTGTCTCCCGCAACAACGGAGATCCCCGCTTCTTTTGCGGTTTTCTCCATGGATTCGGCGTAACGTTCCAGTGCCGAAAGCGGCAGCCCCTCCTCAATGACAAAGGCGCAGGAAAGATAAAGCGGCTTTGCGCCCATGCAGGAAAGATCGTTGACCGTTCCGCAGATGCTTAATTTTCCTATGTTGCCTCCCGGAAAATCCGGAGGCGACACAATGAATCCGTCTGTTGTCATCGCAATTTTTCCGCCCGGAAAATCCATGACGGCGGCATCGTCCGCTGTAAGATCCGGATTGTCAAAATGCTTCTTGAAAACCGAACCGATCAGTTCGGATGTCTGTTTCCCGCCCGCTCCGTGAGCCAGGGTGATTATTTCTTCTTCCATAATGTACCTCCGTACTTGTAATAGGCAGAACAGCTTCCTTCCCCCGATACCATGCAGGAACCGACCGGTTTTTCCGGCGTGCAGACTTTCCCGAACAGCGGACAGTCATACGGCTTTGCGTTCCCGCGCAGGATGTCCCCGCAGCGGCATGCCGGATTTTCTCTTCCCTTCACTTCCGGAAGGCTGAATTTTTTCCGCGCGTCCATGGAAGAATATTCTTCCTTCAGTCTGTTTCCGGAAAGCGGGATGTTGCCGATGCCGCGCCAGAAAGCATCGCACGGCTCCATGGTCTCCTTCACGATCTGCTGTGCCCTGACATTTCCTTCCCTTGTCACCACTCTGGGATAGCAGTTAACGGCAAACGGTTTTCCCTCGCGGCACCTGTCCATGATCGCAGCGATCGCGAGCAGAATTTCATCTGCGGCAAAGCCTGCGACCGCACCCGATATGCCTTCCTCCCGTGCCAGTTTCTCGCACAGGCCGTACCCGGTAATGGCGCAGACATGCCCCGGAAAAAGATAGGCATCGGCGCTGTCCTTCAGCAGCCGGTAGGCATTGTCCATAGTCTTGTTGGCCGTAAGAAGCGAAAAGTTTCCTATCCCCGCCCTTTTCGCGGCCCGGACCGCCATACAGCAGGAAGGTGTCGTTGTTTCGAATCCGACCGACAGGAATACCGTCTCTTCCTCCGGATGCTCTTCCGCATAGGTTTCCGCATCCAGCGGCGTATATACCACTTCCACTTTTGCGCCTCTTGCACGCGCGCCGGCAAGACTCATCTCGCTTCCTGGCACTCTCACAAGATCTCCGAACGTACAGATCGTCGCATGTTTTTCCAGTGCCAGGATAAGCGCTTCGTCAATAAATCCGTTCGGCGTGACGCAAACAGGACAGCCGGGTCCCGAGATCAGCGTAATGCTTTCCGGAAGTATGTCCCGGATCCCGAGACGGAATATTTCATGCGTGTGCGTTCCGCACACCTCCATGATCCGAAGCGGCCTGCCGTCATAATTTTTTACAAGATCCGCGACAGAACCGTTATTTTCCATTGTCCAGTTCCCCCATGATCTTTTTTGTTTCCCCTGCCACGTCATCCGTGATCTTTGCGATCGCAACTCCCGCATGGATCATCACGTAATCTCCCGGGGTTAAATTGTCCAGGAGTTCCACGGAAACCTTTCTCTTTGCGCCGGTCGCATCCACGACCGCCATTCCGTCTCTGATCTCACTTACCTTTGCCGGTATTCCTACACACATAATTTTTCCATCCTCCCTGATGTCTGACTTTCCGTTATTTCCGCACTCATGCCGTACGCTGCCTGTCCCAGTGCAATCCCGCCGTCATTCGGCGGAACCAGGGAATGCGTCAGCACCCGGAATCCTTTTTCCCGGAGCAGGCTTACGCTCTCCGTAACAAGAGTCCTGTTCTGAAATACCCCGCCGCTCAGCGCAACCGTCTTAAGTCCCGTGGTTTCCCGTGCCTTCATGCATCCTGCCAGAACGGACCTTGCTGAAAAATCATGGAAGGCGCCGGAAAGAAACGACCTGTCCGCATTTCTGTTTTTTCCGACCGCATCGGCGATCGCCGGGATCAGTTCCGCAGAACCCACCGTGAAAAACCCGTCATTTCCCGTTCTTACTTCCGGCGCGAACGGAAAAGCGGCATTCCTGTCCGCTGCATATTCAAGCGCAGTCGAAGCTTCCCCTTCAAAGGTGGATTCCCGTTTGATGCCGAGCAGCGCGGAGACCGCATCGAACATCCTTCCTTCCGATGTTGACCGTACGCTGTTTACGCCGTTCTTTAAAAGAAAAAGCTGTGCGGCAAACTGTTCTTCACTGCAGAGTCCCGTCTTCTCCGCAAAATCCCGCGCTCTTTCTTCCCCGAGCGCGTTGAAAAGCAGCGCGACCGCAATGCGCCAGCCTTCCCTGACCGAACGGTCTCCGCCGGCCTGCTGAAACGGTTCAATGCTTCCCAGCCTTTCGAATCCAGAACAGGAACAGCGGAGAAATTCACCACCCCATATCGTTTTGTCCGTGCCGTATCCCGTCCCGTCAAACGAAACGCCGATCGTTTCCCCTTCAAAATCGTTTTCCGCCATGCAGGAAAGGATATGCGCATAATGATGCTGCATCTTAAGGACCGGAAGCCCGATCGATTCCGCATAGGCAGTGGAATTGTATTTCGGATGCATGTCGCAGACCACAAGTTTCGGTGTGATCTCCAGAAGCGTTTCCATCCGTTTCACGGCAGCATCCAGTGCATTTACGGAACGGACATCCGCAAGGTCCCCGATATAGGGAGAAAGATAGAGCCGGTCCGTGTCCGCAATGCAGAAAGTATTCTTCAGCTCTCCGCCGATCGCAAGAACCTGTTTTCCGGGACGCGGCCTGCTTAAAATAAAGGGAAGCGGCGCGAACCCGCGGGAACGTCTTACCATGTACGGCCTGTTTTCAAAAAACATCATCACGGAATCGTCCGCACGTATCCGGATCTTCCGGTCATTCGAAAGAATAATGTCGCACATGGACGAAAGTTCGGAAACCGCCTCCTCGTCATTATGACAGATCGGCGCCCCGGAAGGATTCCCGCTTGTCATGATCAGACAGTCGCTCATTTCCTTATTGTCCGGCCAGGAAAAGATAAGCATCTGGACCGGCGCATACGGAAGCATGATCCCGATCGTCGGATTGCCCGGTGCCGCCTGCGGTACAATTTTTCCGTTTCCCGTCCGGTTTAAAAGGATGATCGGTTTCTGCGGCCCGTCAAGGAGTTTTTCTTCTTCCTCCCCGAAAACGCATTCCCGTCTTGCCGTTTCAAGATCTTTCACCATGATCGCAAACGGTTTGTACGGACGGTCTTTCAGTTTCCGCAGCCTCATCACGGCATTTTCATTCAGGGCATCGCAGCAGAGATGAAAGCCGCCTATTCCCTTGATCGCGGCTATTCCGCCGTTCCGGATGACTTCCCGCGCGGACAGGAGCGCCTCATTCCCGCGGATATCCGTACCCGGGATAAGAAGCGTGGGCCCGCAGTCATTGCAGCAGACAGGCTGCGCGTCGTATCTGCGGTCCGCAGGATCCGTATACTCCTTTGCGCACGTCGGGCACATGGGAAATTCCGCCATACTGGTCCTCTCCCGGTCATAGGGCATGGAGTCCAGGATGGTAAGCCTGGGGCCGCATGCCGTGCAGTTGATGAACGGATGAAGATACCGGCGGTTACTCGGGTCAAACAGTTCCTTTTTGCATTTCGGGCATGTCGCGATATCCGGTGATACGAAAATTTCCCCCCGGATCTTATTGCTCATGATGATCTTAAAATTCCTGAAATCTTCGTTTCCGATGCGGATGACTTCCACCTTCAGTATGGCGGACCGCTCCGGCGCTTCCGTTTTCACCGCCCGGATAAAATTACTGACATTCCGCTCCTCACCCTGCGCATGGATTTCCACAAAGGGCCCCCTGTTGCACACGTTTCCGAAGATCCCTTCACGCGCGGCAGTACGTGCTATGAACGGACGGAATCCAACCCCCTGTACAATTCCGTAAACACGGATCAGATCATGAATGATAAGTTTGGAATCAGTCATTCCCGTTCTCCAGTCTTTTGATCCCTTTCAGCAGTTCGTCCGGACCGCACAGATCTCCGGACACGGCATAATGCGGAAGCTCTACAAATCTGCCGGGAAACTCCGGCATTGCATTTAAAAGCTGCGGATCCCCTGCAACGGTTTGATAACCGCGCTCCGAGACCAGCTTCGAAATGTCCCCCTCGCCTTCCAGCGGAACATCGTTTTTTTCAGCATAATCCGGTTCCAGCATGAAGAACGAAGCCACATCAATTCTTCCCGCGAAGCCTTTTCCCTCCAGCCTTTTCCGGATGGCATTCGCGATCATCTGCTGATGCACGATCAGAAGAGAAGGCGTTTCCGCGTGTTCCTCCTGTTCCTTTCGTACCGGCCTGCTTCCTCCGAGAACGGAAAATTCCGTTCCGAATTTTTCCTTCAGGACGGAAACGGCTTTCAGTCCCGCCGGAGAAACGGCAATGTTTCTTTCCGCATCCGCAAGATTATCCGGGATCCCGCACCCGTATCCGTAGCAGCGCAGCATTTTTCCGGACAGCTCCGGCATCAGCTCACAAAGAAATGCTTCCGGATCCTCTCCCGGAAAATCAAGCGGCGTAGCGCCCCATATGCCTGTGACGGACGATCCTTCGCCTGGAGCCGTTTTACCGGTTCCATTTCCCGTGTTCCTTTTCAGGATTTCCGCAAGAAGGCTCTTGTATGCTTTTTCTTCTCCGCGGTCATAATATTCCATGCCGGTCGTATCAACGGTAAGCACCGGCAGTCCGTACCTTTTTTCCAGCAGGTGTTTCAGACCCGCATAGTCCGTTCCGATCACGGAAGGGACCGGCGTCCCAATCAGTGCAATAAATCTGCAGGAAACGGTCCGGAGCGCATTGCCGATTTTTGAGATCAGCCTGTCGTCCCGCCCCATAATGGCATCGATATCACGTATGCCGGCGCTGTACAGGGCGCTTTCTTTTGTGTGCCAGCGCGGTTCGTCAAATCCGCATATATTTCCCGTGCAGCCGCCTGCATCCATAACAACGACCAGTCCGCCGAGTTCATATAGAACGGAAACCGCTCCGGAGTCATCCGGCGCAAACGGCGGCAGATAATGATAAAGTCCCCTCATACGACAGCCTCCGTTTTTCCGAGAATTCTTTCCGTTTCATTCATGAGATCCGTAAGTCCCCTGTACCCGAACGGCTGCCGGACAGAATTAAAGTCCGCATTCCGTGACAGCGGCAGATAATAGCCGGCATCTTTCCCGATCGTAACATCAATATCCCCGGCCGTGCGGTCAAAACCGATCATGGACGGATCAAGACTCGAATAGATTCTCGTTTCCGGACTGACCGCCGAAAGCTCCCTTAAAAACGGGAAATCCTCCGCCGTGTATCCGGCAAAGATCATCGGGACCTTCATTCCGTACCCGGTCAGCGCAAGTGCAAGCTCAAACGGATTTGCATTGACCATCTGTCCGATTGCAAACGAAAGCGTTCCGTGTGCTTTCAGCCGGCTGACCGCCTGCTCCGCTTCTTCATAAAATGCTTCGTCATTCAATTTCACGCCGAGCGCGGCGCCGAAAAGCGCATACTGTTTCCGGATCTTCGGAAGAGAATACAGCCTTGTCAGTTCGCAGTATCCTATCCCGAGTTTATTCCGCATCATTTCCGCAGCGCTTCTGGATTCCGGGTTCAGTACAATGTTCAGACCTGCCTTCGCAAGTTCCTGATATTCTTCCTGCGTCCTGCACGCCGAAAGTTCGCGTATGTGCGAAAATCCGGCCTGCTTCAGCAAAACGGGAAATTCATTCATATCCTGAAGCGGCGCAAAGTTACCGAGCAGATTCACGGATTCCGGATCCTGCGCGGATTTTTTCAGCAGTGAGTACAGCGTTTCCCGGATCATCACCATGGGCGGATTTTTTCCTTCCCTTGTGATCGCATACATATAGGCGGGAAGTACGGGAATGCCCGCTGCCTCTTCCGCTTTCCTGCACACGCGGTCCATGTCCGTTCCGAGCAGCGCATCCACACAGGTAATGCAGACCATGATGACCTTCGGCGCAGGCTTTGCGGTCTTTGCGATCTCACAGCAGGCTTCCGCAATTTTAGACAGATGTCTGCCCGTCACAAGATCTGTTTCACTCATCGTAAGGTAATACATTTTATCCGCGTATCCGTCCCTGTTTCCGGCAGCCGCGCTTATTCTCCCGCAGCAGCCCGGGGAAACAAGAAGCATGACAGATTCCGGCATCAGAAGAGCCGCCCTTTTCACGCCGAATCCGAACGCACCGGGGGAATTGTACTGCAGCGTTGCCGGTGAACTGTAAAAAAGCCTGCATGCGGAAACGGAATGTACGGAAATTTCTTCCTTCCCGCGCATAACGACCTGCTTTACCGTTTCGTATTCCGGTTCCCGCAAAATTTTTCTTTCAGACATATTCTTCTCCTGAAATTGCCCTGATCACTTTACCTGCAGTTCCTTTTCCTTCGCATCTTTCATCAGAAGCTCCGCAAGATCTTTGAATTTCCGCGAAATCGGCAGATCCGGATTTCCTTCAACAACTGTCTTCCCCAGGTCTTCAAAGCGGGTGATGTTGTCGTCCCGCGGCAGATCCGCAATGACCGGCAGATGTGAGGAATCCGCGAACGCCTTCACCCGTTCTTCTTCATCCGGAACATTCCTGCGGTTTAAGACAATTCCTCTCACCTTCGCGTAGCCGCGGTCGGAAAAATTATTGACCGCCATATTGATATTGTTTGCGGCAAACAGTGCCATCTTTTCTCCAGAAGTCACGATCACGACTTCCTGCGCATATCCTTCCCGGATAGGCGCCGCAAAGCCGCCGCAGACGACATCGCCCAGTACGTCATATAAGACTACATCCGGACGGTAGGTTTCGAAGACCTTCAGCTCGGTCAGCAGATTAAAGGTTGCGATAATTCCTCTTCCCGCACAGCCAAGGCCCGGCGTGGGGCCGCCTGTCTCAATGCAGAGCACGCCGCCGAATCCGGTGTGCACGATCTCTTCCCTTGTCGGCGTGACATCACTCTCGCGAAGACGGTTCATTACTGGCATCTGCATATTGCCGCCCAGGAGGTTTATGGTGGAATCCGCCTTCGGATCGCACCCGATCTGCATGACTTTGTATCCCGAAAGTGAAAGCGCGGCGGACAGATTGGCCGTAACCGTGGACTTTCCAATTCCTCCCTTGCCGTATACTGCTATTCTGAACATAAAAAAGCTCCTTTCCGGAAAACGGAAAGGAGCACAGAAAACGAAGTAATTTCATAAAATTCGTTCGGCTGCATGCTCGGCTTTCCGCTCGGAGATTTCCTTGCGGTCAGGTTTACATGTTATAAACCACCATTTATTACCAGTAAAGGATACCACAGAGAGCGGTAAAATTCAAGGACCGCAGAAAGACGGTACGGAACGGCTGATTGCGAATTCCGGATAATCGTGAAGTGCAGTTTCCGACTTGGAAACATTTCCCCAAAACGAGGAAGGACATCCTCGTCATCATTGATGACTAAGATGTCCTCCATTGTTGTATGAAACAGCTTTGCAAGAGCTATTATGTTGTCCAGTGACGGGAGACTGTCGCCTCTCTGCCATTTGTAAATGGCCTGGGGCTCTCGGAACCCCATGCAGTCCTGAATGCGCCGCACCGTTATGTGCCTTGCCTTCCGCTGCTCCCTGATCCGCTCGCCCGTCTTTCTGACGTCGATTGTCGGGAAGTGAAACTCTTCGCTCTCCATTCTGTAACCTCCTTCTCTTCTGCAAAGTGAACGGGTTACGCCCGGATTTCTGGCCGGTGATACGTATTATACAGGCGGCCGGAGAAAAAACAACCGCTTTTTTCTTACGGGAATATTTCTCTATTATTACGGTCCCGCCTCACGGGCCCGGAAACTGCTGATGTTATTGAATGCCGAAGCCCCGAGAACCAGTACGCTGCCGATGACGGCAAACACGCCTATTCTTTCTCCCGTTGCCATGGCAACAAACAGCGGATTCAGTATAGGCTCGATCGACAGCGGAGACCACGGAATACTTTTGATCAGAACGCCGGCCAGACTGAAGCAGACAGCTGAAAGCAATACACTGATGTTACCGTTATCCTTCATGAATCACAATTCTCTTTCCGTTTGATCACACCGTTATACAACAAATAAAATAAAGGAGCTGCTTTCTCTGTTTCGAGGAAGCAGCCCTTCCAAACAGGCGGATCAGCAGTGGTGTACTGTACGGAGCAACTCCATGACCCCGCGTACGGAAAACGGTTTATCGTCTCCGGGCAGCGCCACAACAACTTCGTAATTCGGGTATATTTCCGCAATGGCGGCATATATTCTATATTGTTCCTCATTTCCCGCCACCACTATTTTTGTTTTCTTGTCACCGACCAGCCGGTGAATCCCCTTCAGTACATCTGCATTGATGACTCCCTCCAATGCCGAATATCTCTGCCGGGGTTCTGTATCGGCAAACAGTTCCATTGACCTGACAATATACAGTGCCCTGTTAAAGCCATATTCATATACATTCCGGGCACCGAACCGAACATATTTCGGTATTACTCCCTTTTCATCTCCACCTCTGACGCTGGATCCTATAATACTGTTTTTCAGGATTGCGGCATACAGTTCCCCGGTAACATTTGAAATTATATCTGAGATCACACCGTCTGATACAATAAGCACCTGCGTATGCGATCCCGGAAAAACAATGACTGAACAGCCTTTCTGCAGATCAGGGTAAGCAGAGAGCACACCGAAAGCCTCAACTTCTTCTCCCCGTACATTATTGATTTCCGGCACGGTTGCGAGATCGGCTTTTTGCCTTCTCCCGATTGTTTTAAGACCGGGAACAAGACAGATCTCCCGTTTAAAATGCACAGGTTCAAAATAAGGTTCGATTGCCTTTGCCAGTTCCATCTTCCCGGTCGGCGTCGTCAGATGCTCCACTTCCTTAAGTCCGCTCGGACAGGAAATCATTCCCGACATCCATATACTGTCAATGCTATTGTCTTTCAGATCATTATCTGCCAGCAGGTCGGAATACATTTTATATAATGCACTGACAAGAACTTCCCTGTCCCCTGCCAGTGCCGAATCCCGCGATCCCACGGCGGCTTTATCCCGGTACAATACATTATTACCTGCAAGCAGATATATGCGCGAATTTGAAGTCCCAGAATCAAAATATACTGTTTTCATTATGAGATACCCTGTATCTTCTCCTTATATTGTTTTGCGAGCACGGTAATTTTTGAATAATCATTTTCCCTAACCGCCTGCCTGTCGACTATATTGGATCCGATCCCCACAGAGCAGCATCCGGCTTTCAGGAAATCACAGATATTGTCCAGACTCACTCCGCCGACTGCTTCCAGAGGTATATGCGGCATAGGTCCGCGGACCGCCTTGAAAAATCCGGGTCCCAGCACCGATGCGGGAAATACCTTCACAATATCCGCACCTGCATTGTAGCAATCAGTAATCTCAGACGGTGAGAACGCTCCAGGAACGGAAATCATTCCTAGCCTATTCGTTTCCTTGATTATACTGATATCCGTATTCGGAGCCAGAACAAATTCTGCTCCTGCTTCATTTGCCGCATGAAGCTGGTCCATAGTCATGACCGTCCCTGCGCCGATGCAGACATCCTGAAATTCATCACAGGCTCTTTTAATGATGGAAGCAGTCACGGAAGGTCCCTGCGTCTGATCAAATGTGACCTCAATCACATTCAGTCCGCCCTCTCTCAATGCTCCGATAACCTTTATGCTCTGCTCTGAATTCAATCCGCGAAGAATGGTGACAATTTTGCTTTCCAAAATCATTCTCAGGGTTTCCAATACCGTTTCTCCTTTCGGCAGATGCCTGTTCTCAAATTTTCCCTGTGCATTCCCGCAAGTATCTCCAAGCGTTCTGATGCGATGCTTCTTCTTTCAAAACCTCACGGAAATCTCCGGCTGCTTCGGCTCTGTCTCCGAGTCCCAGTTTCCCCAGTCCTATCAGATACAGACAGTACACATGATTCTTCCTGTCAAGGTCTGCGTCAAATATCTGGAAATCCGGCAGAGAAACGGCAAAATACCCGATTTTCACATGATCAGATAAGTGCTTCTCCCCGTAATCAATGAGTTTATAAAATTTCGAATTTGCCTCCGCGTGTTTCCCGAGTTTTTCCTTTGCAAGTCCCTGATAATAAATCATATCTGCCGGCTGATCATTATAATACATGACTCCCGCAAGCTCTTCCGTTCCCTGTCCGGCTGCATCAAAATACGCTTTGGCCTCATTCTTGTGTCCTGCTTTTGTTTCAATTATCCCGAGGTAATAGTTGATATGATTGTCCTTGCAGCCTTCAAGTTTCCCCTCTCCGAGATTCTCCGGATAAACCAGTGCTTTATGCAGATAATCACGTGCCTTGTCCCATCTTTTTTTATGCATTTCCTGTCTTGCAAGAGAAATCAGGCTGATTGTGTACTGCGTTGTGGCCTTTCCTTCTCCGCCTTCCCACGGGTGAAATCTGTGCGACATCAGAATATCGTAAGCCTGCTGATATTTTCCGGTCATATTAAGCAATGTGACATATTCAATGATCAGATCATCACGTTTCATGAATACCTTCCGGGAAGCTTCATATTTTGCCAACCGCTTTTCGACCGGCATATTCAGCTTTTTGGAGAGCTGATCAAGCTCCATGAATATTCTGGGGCTTTCCGGTGCCAGCGAAAATGCCTTTTCCATTGCCTTACGGGCTTCAGCCGGCTTGTTCATCTTGTTGTAATACACCAATGCCAGATTCCTCCAGACTATCGGGAAAGAAGATTTAAGCCCTGCGGAATATTCCCATAACTTTCCTGCTTCATCGTACTGATAACGGTCATAATACAGATTGCCGAGGTAATAAGGCGCCTTGCTTCCCTTTTTGTATTCCCTGATTGCATGTCTTAATACCGCAATGTCTTCCAGCCTGTTCGGGAACACATAATCTCCGTCCATGGAGTCTGCTTTTTCAATCAGCTTTATATCCGTCTTATTCTGCAGGCTCCGGTAATAGGCCCGGTAATAAAACAGCATCGGATTATCCTGTTTGCATAGTGTGAGCGTTTTGATTGCTTCATCATAGGCACCGGCTTCCGCATAGGCAATTGCCGTCCGGATGGAAGTTTCCGCATTTCCCTGTGAAAGTGCCCTGATTTCCGTGAAAATCCGAGCGGCTTTTTTCGGATTCAGATAAGTATTTTCCAGGCGTGTCATAAAATCAAAGGGTTCAATCCTGAGATTTTCGGAAGCTGCATTCTTTGCCTCAGCTGTAAGCTCAAGTTTTCTGAGAAGAAAAACCCTGAGTGAACGCGCCTTGATATTATGCGAATTTTTAACTAGGCCTTTTTCACAGAAATCCAAAGCCTTTATAAAGTCATTTCTCATCGCAGCTATGCAGGCAAGATAATAATAGCTCATCTCCTGCTGTTCGTTGCTCCAAGTCGCTTTGTAGAATGCATCATAAGCCCCGTCATATTTTTTCTGATAATATAATGACAGACCAAGGTCATAATACGGCTCTGATGTATACGGATTCGGATTTTTCCATGTTGCCCTCTTTATCGCAGAGCGAAAATACTTTTCGGACTCTTCAAACAAGCCGCGCCTTAAAAGCAGCATTCCGTATGCCGTATTGATGCGGATATCTTCCGGATCCCTCTTCAGGCCTTCCAGATAATACGGATCAGGCCGATAAGTGGCATGCCGGTACTGTTCAATATGCAGTCCGGTCAGGTACAGCTCTTCATTTGTGAAAATTTCCTGCGGATCCTTAGCTGCTTCTGCAGGTTTCGGAAGAACCGGAACCGTTTTCTTAAGCGGCGTATATTCGACAAGTATTTCTTTTCCGTTTGTCACCCGGAGCGTCAAATCACTTTCATCGTTTACTTCTGCCGGTATTTCCTTCTGAAAAACATGCATAGGAGACAGTTTTGTCCCGGCACTGAAAATCGTTTTGCCTTTCCGGGTCAGTGTCACTGATGCATGATCATATTTTTCGGATGCATAGACACAGATAAAGGCCTTATCGTCACGCACTTCAAGATTTACACAGGCATGCACGGTTGCGTTCTTTACGGGACCGACTGCCTTATACGGCATGAAATACTGTGTGAATGTCTTTTCTTCCATAGGTTTCAGCCATGAAAAATCAGGCTGGTTATCGGTATAAACGCCGGTCATCAGTTCAATATACGGACCGTCGTCATCCGTCAGATTTCTGTCCCATGCCTTGCCGAAATTCCCGCATCCCCAGGTCCATTGCTTTTTCCCCGGTGAAACATGATGATCTGCCACATGCAGGAGGCCTGCCTTTACTCTGTAATCATATCCCCCCACAAAATCAAATTTGGATTTTTCCGCCATATAGGATGTCGGAACCGGAATGTTCCTGTATTTGGAAATATCAACACCTTCGCTGTAATCGTGCTTATAATATATTCCAGTGGCAATGGGAAATCTGGAAACATCCCTTTTCCCGTGGTCCATCACCGCATGAACATCCGGCGGAAATATTGACTGTGTATAATCGTTTACCGCAACTGCGGGATTTGCCCACCAGAGAAAAGTCTGCGGAAGCGGAGTCCCGTTATAAAGCCTGCTTTTGATTTCAATGCGTGATTTCCCTGAATATAAGGTAAAATACGTCGTGACTTCAGTACCGTATATCCGATCAAAATCATGTACCGTACACGTAACAGAACCGTCCTGGTTCCGCTCAATTGTATAATCTACCGGAGAAAAGGTAGTAGGTCTGTGATGCTGCGGCCAGTTGAACTCAATCCCGCCGCTGATCCACGGACCGCATAAGCCGACTAGTGCCGGCTTGATAACATGATTATAATAGACAAAATCGTACCCATTCGTCTTATCGTATGCTCTCTGTATTCTTCCGCCGAGCTCCGGTAAAATTAAGATTTTCAGATATTCGTTTTCAAGAATAACTGCATGATAAATTTTATTTCTCTTTGTATCACTGACTTCTTCAATCGTCGGATAGGGATAAATTTTTCCAGAGCTTCCCTGGTAAACTCTGTTCTCCAGAAAAATCGGCATTTTTTCTGGCTTCCCGATTGCATATGTAGGAATTGTTATATTTTCTTCACGGATTATTGCCGTCCCCATTAATATTACCTCCTTAAAAAAACTGCCGGGTTCCCGGAACAGTGTCCAGAAGCCCGGCAGAATTCATGCAGATACTCTTACATACATTTTACGATTTCAGCACATTTCCGGGCAGTAAAATCCAGAATATGCTCACCCAGTTCTTCGGTTGCATCCCTTGGGTCATAGCGGACAGAGAAATCCCCGTTAGGACCCTTTTCAAAGGTTTCAGAATCTACAATTGCAAATTTAATATTCTGCAGCTTTTCCGGTTTGGACGGGAGCCTGCTCAGATCAACGCCTTCCGGATGGACCCGGCACATTATCGCTGTCTCCGCCAGACCGGCATGTCCAAGACCTGCACCGCATCCTTCCATAAGCGCCATAATGGCAACTGCCTTCACTCCGTCCTTTTCCTTCAGATCATTCACAATTTTATCAAGGATCCTGATCTGTTCATCTGCTCCGTGCCCGTTGATAATTACGATTTTTTTAAATCCGTGCCTGACAAACATCTCTGTCTGTTCCCGGATAACTGCTTCAAAAAGTTCCGGCGGCCAGTAAAAACTCTTAACTGTATTTTCGGGGAAATCCATCCCCGTTATTTTTTCCGTTCCGGAAAAGCCCACCTTTTTCAGCTGTTCTTCTGTTCTGGGTGATTCTGTTCCTATGAAAAGCGGCGGAAAGACAACACCGCCCGCCGCCTTTGCGGTCCTTATGCTCACCTCATAGGCATTGAAGGTATCCAGTCCCATTCCCATATGTGGACCATGCCATTCCATACTTCCTACGGGAAGGTAGACAGTGCTCACACCCTCTGTCTCATGGATAATTTCTTCGGGAAGCAGTGTTTCAAAAAATATTTTTCCCATTTTTCTTCCATTCACAATACAGAAACATTGTCACTCAGTATTTATTTAGCATATTCCGGCATAATGGATGCCAGATCATCGCCATACTGAACGATCTTTGCGCCGACTGCATATGTCTGCGGAATTTCCTTCTTGCTGTCAAGATAATCAATCATTTCCGTAGCTGCCGTGCCACCTACGTCACGAGCTGAAAAATATGCTGCCGCGCGGAAGCAGGAATCCGGATTTGCAAATTCATCCGGGCAAAGATATGCACCGAGTCCTACAACCATGGAATCTTTTCCGAGGCCTGCCGATTCAATAGCTCTTGCAGCTCCCTGTGAGCTTTCATCGGAAACGCCTACAACCAGCCATTTCTTGATTTCCGGATGTCCGGTAACAACTGCATTTGCTGCCTGATTTCCGTCTTCTGCGGAAGTATCGCAGTCTGCCTTGAACTCACGGCTGGAATCAAAGTCCGGGATAGCTGCCTTAATGGCATCTTCCTCACCTTTTGTACGCGGAACGCAGGAAGAAATCGTATCTGCCGTCATATAAAGGATACCGAAGCTCTTGTCATCTTTCAGATTCTTATCGGTAATATATTTTGCAGCCCATTCTCCTGTAGCCTTGCCGATATTATAACCGTCAATGCCTACCCAAGGAGCAAGCTTGTTATCACTGTCATCTTCCAGTGCATCATCAACGGCAATAACCGGAATATTGGCAGCCTTTAATGTATCAACCGTCATCTTGCTCAGGTTCTGGTCCGGAAGGCAGACCAGAACGCCAGCGACCTTATCGGCAACTGCGGTGTTGATCTGATCCGTATAAGTTGCCGCATTCTGATTGCAGTCAAGATATTTCCATGTGTAGCCGGCTTTTTCGACAACAGCCTGAGAAGCTTTGCCTTCCTGGATGAACCAGGTTGCCGTTCCCATTTTATAAATTCCGTAAATCGTTCCCTTGCTTCCCGATGCAGAAGCAGCTGCTGCAGTTGTTGCTGCCGCTGTTGTTGCCGCTGCTGTTGTTGCCGCCGCTGCCTTGGTTGCAGCTGCTGTTGTTGCCGCTGCCGCTGTTGTTGCCGCTGCCGCCGCAGTCGTAGAAGTACTGCTGCCGGATCCACCACAGCCTGCGAGTCCAATTGCCATAGAAGCAGTAAGTACCAATGTCAGAAACTTCGCCATCTTTGAATTTCTCATAACGCTCTCTCTCCTTTTTATTTTTATTTTTCCGGCCATTAAAGTACCGGTTAAAATCATATTTGTAACATCCTGATCATTTCTTTTTGCCGGGCATTTCGGCACCGCGGGCACGCATACTCTCTTCAATTGCTTTTTTATCTCTGTTCTGCTTCCTGTAGAAGTCAAAGGCAAGTGCTACAACCAACAATGCTCCCTGTGCCACCTGCTGCCAGAATGTCTGAACACCGACCATGTTCAGCCCTGTCTTAAAGCCCTGAAGAACCAGCATCCCGAGAAAAGTACCGAAAATAGTACCGACGCCGCCTGTAAAAGCCGTACCGCCCAGAACCGCTGCGGTAATGGCATCAAATTCAAGTCCGACACATGAGGAAGGCTGTCCGGAATTCATACGGGCGGTAAGCAGGATGCCCGCGAAAGCAGACAATGCGGACTCCACTATATGAAGCGTGAAAACTATTCTTCTTGGGTTCAGACCGGCGAGCCTTGCCGCATAGGAATTGCCGCCGAGCACATAAATGCTCCGGCCGAAATATGTCTTACCCAGCATAATGCCGAATCCTATAAACGCCAGGATCAGAAGAAGAACCGGTATGGGCAGAAAACCGAAGACCCTGTAGCTTCCGAATTTAATGAAAATCGGATCACTGACTGCAACTGCCTTGCCGTCACAGAGGATATAGGCAATTCCTCTGACAATGGACATGGTTGCCAGTGTCGCAATAAAGGGCTGAAGGTTAAGCATGGTAACCAATGCTGCATTTATGACTCCGACGAGACAGCCGAACGCGATTGAAATCAGAATTGCAACTACCGCAGGAAAACCGTTTTTGGCGAGTATCGCAGCAAGAACACCGGCACATGCCGCAAGGGAACCGGCAGACAGGTCATTCTGATTGGCAATGATCAGATTTGTTTCGCCGATTGCCACGAATCCTGTCAGCGAACATGCAATCAGAATATTTGTGAAATTGACTGCCGTAAAATAATTCTTATTTAATGCCGAAAAAAATATCGTTAAAATAACCATTGCAACAATCAGTGTGATTTTATCGGCAAAATCACTTTTCTTAAACTTTTCAAACATCTGTCTGTTCCTCCCTCGCTTCAAGCTGAAACGCGTCCGTCGTTATTCTGTATCATTGCATATTTCAAAATAGCCTCTTCGGAAAATTCCTTTCGATACAGCTGCCCTGTTATTTTCCCTTCCCTCATGACAATAATCCGGTCCGAAACTCCTATGATCTCGGGCAGTTCCGAAGAAATAACAATAACCGCCATTCCTTTTGCAGCACATTCCGATATGATCTGATAGAATTCAGCTTTCGCGCCGACATCAATTCCCTTGGTCGGTTCATCCAGAATCAAAACCTGCGGATTTGTCTCAAGCCATCGTGCCAGTATCACTTTCTGTTGATTCCCTCCAGAAAGTTGTGAAATCAGTTTTTCGGGTCCGGGAGTCTTAATATCCAGCTTTCTGATTTCTTCCCTTGCAATACTGTCTTCACGATCCGTGTTAATAAACCCTGTTTTGTTAAGAAGCTTTTTCAGCATCGAGATCGTTATGTTGCCGCGAACGGAAATATTAGGCAATATGCCCTGCAGTTTTCTATCCTCCGGAACCATGGCCAGTCCGTAACTCAATGCCTCGGAAGGGGAATGCGGGCGGACCTGCCTGCCGTTAACTTCTATCATTCCTGAATAGATGGGGTCTATGCCGAAAAGCGCACGCATGATTTCCGTACGTCCCGCACCGACCAGACCGGAAAAGCCAAGGACCTCCCCCTTATGCGCCTCAAAACTTATATGATCCACATACGGCGTACTCATGTCATTAACTTTTAAAACAGTGTCACCATTGCATCCGCGATGCGGAAGAGAATCAAAAATATCTCCCAATGATCTTCCGACCATAAGACGGATCAACTCATCTTCGCTCGTTTTGTCCTGATCCACTATGGAGACAAGCTTTCCGTCCTTGAAGATAATGACTTTCTGGGCGACATGGGCAATTTCATTCATTCTGTGCGAGACATAAAACAATACTTTCCCTTCATTTTTCAATTTTCCTATGATATCGAACAGAATATCTATTTCATTGTCGGAAAGACTTGCCGTCGGCTCATCAAAGGCAATGATGTCTGAATTACGGTTGATTGCCTTCATAATTTCAACCATCTGCTGATGGGCAATGCTGAGTGTCCCGGCCTTTACCTCGGGATCTATTTCAAGTCCGAACCGGTCTGCAATCTCCTTTGTTTTCTTATTCATAAGCGCAAAGTCAACCCATCCATTTTTGTCCTTGGGCCAGTCTCCTAGAAATACATTCTCAGCAACCGTCATATCGAGAAGTATCTGCCGTTCCTGATAAATTACGCTGACTCCGTGCGCAATTGCCTGCTTCGGCGATTCGAACCGGATTGCCTGACCGTTAACCAGGTATTCTCCCGATGTGGGCTGATAATCGCCGTTTAAAATTTTAAGCAGGGTGGATTTCCCGGCTCCATTCTCTCCGAGCAGCGCATAAACCTGTCCACTTTCAGCCTTAAAGCAAATATCATCAAGTGCTTTAACTCCCGGGAAATATTTACTGATATGTCTGAATTCAACCGATTTTTCCAAAACGGTCTCCTTTCCGGTAGTGATAATTGTCATTGCATTTAGTGTTTACGTTAACACTTCGATTTCAGTATATCTTTTGATGAGTCAAATGTCAAATATGATCTTACAGTTCGTCGTTTTGCACATTTTTTTGCTTGCATTTATGTGCTAAATTTATATTTGCAGTTATTTAAAACAGGATTTTTTAAATGATTCAATCCGGAAGATAATAATTGTAAAAAGGAAAAGCACATTTTCACTGGAATTGATTCTTTCTACCATAAAATATGTAATAAATAAGCCTCTGATTTTACAATCCGGCGGTACTGTTATCGTTAACATATTCACAAAAAATTTATGCGCCGCTCCACACTTTCGGCGCATCCGGTAACGGTACGGTCTTCACTTGTTACAGATTCAGGATTTCATTCGGTTTGACAAACGGAATGCTCTCTTCGATGATAATGCTGCATTCAGCGGGAAAAATCGGATTCTTAATCTTCCGGTCTCCGGTTAAATATTCATACATGATTGAAATTGCGTTATACCACTGTTGCGCCGGACGCTGATTGATTGTCGCTCCAATCAGCCCCTGTTGAATAAACGGATATGTCATTTCAGTACACTCATATCCGAATACCTGGATTTTTCCGCATTTACGGCAGCTTTTAACAGCCGCGGCAGCCCACTGCGTAAGGCCGTTTGTAACATATATGACGTTCATATCGGGATACTGGCGTATTTTCCTCACCGTTATATCGAAAATATAATCGTACGCCGCTTTTTCGGAACGCATCGGAATATCGCATATTTCAAGCACCGAAGCAGTCGGATTCAGTCTCTTAACATTGCTGCAGAAGCCCTCTACTCTTCTCCTGGTACCCAGAAACTGCGGGTTGGCGGCAAGTATAATGCTCTTGAATCCCGGTCCGGCATATAAATGTGTAAGCCGTCCTAACAGAAGCCCCATGGAATGATCATCCGGGCCTACATGAAAAAGCCTCCGAGAATCAGGTACATCCTCAATGACCGTGGCATATGGGATCTCGGGTGGTATGATCTGATCCAGTCCGTTGCCTACACCTTCACTCGGCAAAAGTATTATGCTGTTGACATTTTTCTTTAAAAGCCTTTTGACTGCCTCTTTCTGATTCGTTATGCTGTAGTTATATGTGAATTCAATCTCAAGGCTTACCCCAAACGGCAGAAGCTTTTTTTTTGCACTTTCAACCCCTCGCAGCGCATCCGCCCAGAACTCAGCCTCAACCTGCGGTATGCATATGCCGATTTTCAGATTGCTCTTCCGGTTAACCAGTGCACGCGCTATCTGACTCGGATGATAATTCAGGGTTTTTATCGCCTTCATTACTGCCTGTTGATTCTGCGCAGACACTTTTCCCCGGTTGTGCAGAACGCGGTCCACAGTACCGATGGAAACGCCGGACATACGCGCTACGTCTTTGATTGTCGCTTCTTCCGCCATAAATCATCCTTTCAATAACCGACTTTCAATTTTGCTCTGTATTCTTCTTTCCCCGGAGCCGCATATGGTTCAATCCATATGGTACCTTCTTCCGGTCTGTTTCCAAGTCCTATGGAAGCACTTGTTATGCAAAGTGTTCTAAGATTCTTTCCGCCAAGCATGACAGAGCTCACCTGCGTCGGTAAAATTTTATCATTTTTTTCCAGAATACCTTTCGGAGAATAAATGCGTATTGCATTTCCTCCCCAGACTGCTGTCAGGATTCTGTCTTCGGAATCCACTGTCATTCCGTCCGGTACCGCCCCCTCCCGGCTATCCAGAATGATAAAGGGCTCACCGTCTCTGATTTTACCATTATTTAGGTCATAGTTGTATCGAAATATTGTTTTTAATCCGCTGTCTGTATGATAAAAAGTGGATCCGTCAGACGAAAATCCCATACCATTCGAAATAGAAAGGCCTTCCAAAAGTATATCTGGTTTCCTCCCGCTTTCAAAAATCCACAGTTTTCCGTCACAGTTTTCTTCTCGTTTGGTTCCTGCAAGTATGCGCCCTTTGGGATCGGCAACAGCATCATTAAACCGTTCCTTTTCCTTCATCGGCACAGACCACAAGAGGCGGAAATCTTTTTCCGATCCGCCATAAGGACAGAGGAAAACACCACGCTCGGTCAAAAGCACAAGATCGCCGTTCTCATCCAGGACAGCCGCTCCGATCCGGTATCCGCATTCAAGCAACAAACGTGCACTTTGCAGCTTCGTGTCATATTCAAAAGCGTAAATTCTGCCTTTTTCAATATCAAGATATAAAAATTCATTGCTTTCGCGTCGCCACAGAGGTCCCTCTCCCAGTTCACAGACTGGAGCACAAACCTTTGTCCTTACCATTCCGTCACGCTTCCGTCTTCCAGTCTATAAAGCGGATTTTTCCATTCCATATCCGGTTTTGCCAGTTCAGTCACGGCCTTTTCATCGATTTCTATTCCAAGTCCAGCACCTTTCATCAGATTGACGAAACCCTTTTTATAGGCGAAAACTTTTCCGTCTTTCAGATAACGGTCTATTTCTGTTCCCTTGTTATAATTCATGCCTATGCTCTGTTCCTGAATGCAGGCATTAGTGCTCATGAAGTCCACCTGTAAACAGGCGGCCAGGGCAATTGGTCCAAGCGGACAATGCGGTGCCAAGGCTACATCATATGCCTCTGCCATTGCGGCAATCTTACGGACCTCAGAGATGCCTCCTGCATGAGACAGATCCGGCTGGATAATGTCAACGCAGCCTTTTTCCAAAAGGCTTTTAAATCCCCAGCGCGTATAAACCCTTTCTCCCGTAGCAAGCGGGATATGCGTAAACGAATGCAGTTCTCTGAAAACATCCTCCTGTTCAATCAGAACCGGTTCTTCTACAAACAATGGATTCATAGGCTCCAGCTCGCGCAGAGCCTGACGTGCTGTACCACGATGCAGGCGTCCGTGAAAGTCAATCGCAATTCCGAATTCTTTACCGACTGCATCCCTTACTGACTGAACCTTGTTCAGCAATTCATCCATCGACTTTCTGTCGTTTATCCATCCTGTCGGACCTATGCCGAGCATTTTGATATTGCGGAATCCCTGACGTTTTCTTTCCTTTGCGGATTTTGCGGAAATTTCCGCTGTATCGGAATCTATCCAACTGTATACTTCCATTTTCTGCCGCACCGGTCCACCCATCAGATCATATACCGGTACATTCATAGACTTACCTTTAATATCCCATAATGCCTGATCAATTCCAGAAAGCGCACTGGAAAAAACCGGTCCGCCGCGATAAAAGCCTCCACGGTATATTTTTTCCCACAGATATTCCACATTCCCGGGATCTTCCTGCAGCAGATAAGGTTCCATTTCATGAATGCATGCTTCGAGCGTAGCCGCTCTGCCTTCCACGACCGGTTCTCCCCATCCCGTTATTCCTTCATCTGTCTCTATCTTTAAGAACAGCCACCTCGGAGGAATTCTGTATGTTACCAGTTTACTGATTTTCATAAAACTCCTTTCATTAACTTACTGTCTGTATGAATCAATCAACATGCTTCTTCGGTAAAAGCGTCCCGCCTTCAAAAGAATTTTCCGGCACTACAGGCAGCAGTGCACCTCCGTCTACCGTAATCCTTGTTCCCGTCATGTAGTCACACTTCTCCGATGCAACAAAGCGGACTATTTCAGCAATTTCCTCCGGGCGAGCAAATCTTCCAAGCGGAATTCTGGACCTTACCTGCTGAATAGGGTTATCAGGTCCCCATACGTCCGTATAACCCGGTGCGATTGCAACAACGCGTATTCCGAGCGGTGCCAATTCCATAGCCGCATTCTTTGTAAAGATGTCCACAGCTCCCTTGCTCGGAGCATATATATTTGCTTCCGGAAAACATCCGTCAACATGATTGGAGGCCATATTAATGATCACGCCCCTGGTTTTGTGTTCTTTCATGTTGCGTGCAGCAAACTGTGTGCCGAAATACGTCGCTTTCCAGTCCGTATTTGTAATCCGGGTCCACTGTGCTTCCGTCACCTCCAGAATCGGGTGAAATTCACTAACGCCGGCATTGTTTACCATAAGATTCAGAATCGGTTCCAGACTGAAAAAAGTTTCGAACATCCCTTTCAGAGCAGCATAATCACCGACATCCGCCTTCAGGAGATAAGCTTTCCCGCCTGCTTTTTTTATGGATGCGCATGTATCCTCTGCACCCCCTTCGTTATGAAAATAATTGACGCCTACATTATAGCCGCCATTACCGAGAGCTATGGCAATTGCCTTTCCTATCCCGTGGCTTGCTCCGGTAACAATTGCAGTTTTTTTTCCCATTTCCCCTCCTGTTTTCTTCCGGTTGCCGGAAATGAATATTCTAGTGTGTACGTTAACTTAATTTTAATACATCCGTTTTAAAATGCAACTCAAAAGTATAAGTCTTTGATTTTTCGTGATATTTTGCGTATAATATGCGCTAAATATTGATTTTTTCGACTCCGTCCGTGAGATTTTTCATCAGTTTTGCATAATCGGATACGTAAAAGATCTTTTCCCGGAATCAATAGTCGTTTTCTATTGACTTACGCTCCGGCTGTCCTATAATAATAATGTGTTAACGTAAACATTAATTTCGAATTATGGTGAGCCTTTAACCAACCGACTTAAGGACTGACAAAATGAATATTCTGCAAAACAGTTCCCTCCAAATCAAAATTTTACCTTCACACGGCGGAAAAGCCGTTTCCGTTTTCGACAAAAAAAGAGACTTTGAGTTTCTTTTTCAGAACCCAAAATCTTCTTTTCGTGATGCATCTGTGGGGGATTCGTTTTCGGATTATGAGGCCTGCGGATTTGATGATGCTTTCCCAGGTATAGATCCTGAAACCGTAGTCGTTGACGGAAAAAAAGTTCATTATCCCGATCACGGTGAGATCTGGGCTTCCGGGATGTCGTCTTCCGTCGAAAAGGCAACAGCCGTACAAAATTCCCTTTCACTCTTTATGAAGAGCAGTATCCTCCCCTATTCTTATTATAAAACCTGGAATTTGCAGAGGCGCTCGGTTGAAATATCTTATCGCATCAGAAATTGCGCAGATTTCGAAATACCGGCTATATGGACCTGCCATTGCCTAGTCCGCATTGAACCAAATATGAAAATCATATTACCTGACGGAACAGATCGGATAGAAAACGTCTTTGACAATGATCTGCTCGGAAAAGCAAGCAAGGTTCTGGACTACCCTGTTGCCAAAGGTCCTCATGGTCCCGTTGATCTGAGAAATATTCTGAAAACCGGTTCTGTAAAATATTATATTTCCAGTGCGGTGAACGAAGGCTGCTGCGGATTTGATTATCCTGACTCAGGCATTCGTGTCCGTTACCTTTATGATCCGCACAAACTTCCTTATCTCGGATTCTGGGCTACAGCCGGTGGTTACCGCGGTGATTTCAATTGTGCCCTGGAACCTTCAACCGGATATTATGATAATATTGCGAACGCAAAAAAGAGAGGAAGATGTTCCGTGCTTAAACCCAATGAGGAATTTTCTTTCTCATTAACTTTCGAATTCTCGGATTTATAACTGCACGACACGGTCTCTTTAAATTGCGACCGTATCATTCCCCTGCTGAATCTTCAGGAACGCCAGGCTCATTCCGGTTCCTTCCGCCTGTTTTTTTATGTTCTTAAGCAGATATCTGATCGAATCCTCGTCAAAATCGTCATACACGTTCAGTCCGACGGGGATATCATATGCCGTGCCGGACACAATTCCGTTTTCCTCCATATAATCCGGCCAACGGACGGTCACGTCTCCGACCTCAGACAGATTGGATTCTACGATCTTACGGAACGGATCCAGATCCCAGCTGTAGCCAAATCCGAATAAAAGTTCAAATGCGATGCGGGAACCTTCTTTGAAGTTCATTTTGTTCTCCCTTATGATATTTCAATTTCATTAAATGTGTCCAAACAGCAGAGCCAGCAGGGCAAACCCCGCTGCGACCGCCAGAATACTGCCAAGGCAGCCGCTGCAGCTTCCGGGACTGTTACCGGACGATCCTCCTTTGTTTCCGTCATTGTAAATTTCTTCATGGAACAATGCATCATCCTGCCAGTCAATCTTCCCGTCTCCGTTCCAGTCATGATTTCCGCTCAGGATCCCCATTCCTTTTCTCCCTCATATCCCGGATATCTTTTACGGCTTGCAGACCGAACACGGTGAATACCCCTGTTCGATCAGTTCCTCTCTTGTTCCGTTAAAGTCCTTTCGGTTTTTTGCCTTCATCGTACTGATCTTGCTGCATGTGGGACGATGGAATTTCTTTGTGTTCGTATTCAGCACATAATCCGCAGCCGCTTCGGAAGATGTTTCGGATACGGCTTCCGTTCCGTCTCCGGTTTTTGTTCCCGCCGCTAAAAGTGCCGAGCCGTCCGCTTCCTTCTCCGTTGTAAAGCTGACTGTGTTCCCGTCGCTTGTGCAGGTAATGTTCCCCTGCAGATCCGTCCGGTAAATTTCGGCGCCTGCTCTCTGCAGTTTGTCCAGCGTCTCTGATGTCGGTTCGCCGTAGGTATCGTTTTCTCCGCAGGATATAACCGCATACTGCGGTTTCACGGCTGTTAGGAAAGACCATGTTGATGAAGAATTGCTTCCGTGATGTCCCACTTTCATGACAGTGGCGGACAGGTCGTCCGTTCCGGCAATAAGATCCGCTTCCTCTTCGCTTTCCGCATCTCCCATGAACAGGAACGAAGTACTGCCGTACGTGATCTTCAGGATGATCGAAGTGTTGTTCACATTGGTCGTATTCATGTCGACAGGTCCCAGAACCCTTACGGAAGCGGATCCGAGAGAAAAAGTACTGCCGCAGGCCGGTACTGTGACCGCCTTTCCCTGCCGGCCGAGATATTTTGTAAAATTTTCGAATGATGCGGAAGCATCCGATGTCACCGGGCAGTATGCCGTCCCGACATCCGCCGCATTCAGCGCACCGGAAAGGCCGCCGATATGGTCTTCATGGGTATGGGTTGCCACAATATAATCCAGGTATGAAATCCCGTCCGATTTCAGGAAAGAATATATTTTGTCCGACTCCTCCGGTTCCCCGCCGTCGATCAGCATGGCATGTCCGTCGCACCTGATCAGGGCACTGTCTCCGTGTCCGACATCAATCCAGGTAACGGAAAAATTCCCGGAAGTTTTTTTCTCTTCTGTGGCATAAGACAGATCTTTATTCTGGGATACGGAATAAAGTGATACCGATAGTATCGCCGCCAGAATAATGGCTATCCATTTACGGGACTTGTCCATTTTTCTCCTTCCCAAACGGCCTTTCCAGACAGGAACTTTCGTTTCCCGAAGCGGTTTCATTTTCGTTTAGAACAGACCGAATTCCTTCCGCAGGGCTTCATACCGTGCCCTTTCCTTTTCCTTGATCTCCTTGTCAGGATCGTTCATGGTATGATGCAGGACATCCGCATCTTTCAGAACTTCGTCCATGGGCGAATCAATATCCGCCTTGCTGTCATGATGCGCAATGGCAGAACATATGATTTTTGTTTCTTCCGCATCGGTAAGCTGCAGTTTGTTCAGTATCTTTTCCGCCAGCTCGGCTCCTTTGCGTGCATGGTCGTCATAGCTTCCGCTCTTATAGGCATACAGGTCATGAAGCATGGCAGCCATGGAGGAAAGTTCCGTGTTCTGATGCCGCTTCTCCGAAATCAGCGTTGCCGCAAGAGAAACGCCGTACAGATGTGCCGCTGCCTTAATCCGTTCATCCGGATCCGGCATCCCGTTCAGTTCACGATTTACGTACTTCCGCAGTTCCTTCAGCCTTCCCATCAAAGCCTCCCGGTTTTAAGAACATTCCTCCGCAAGCCTGCTCTTCAGATACTCATATCTCCGGCGTTTCTCCTCTTTGAAGAAATGCGCCCCGGATTCTCTGTCCTGAAGAGGATTTCCGGTATAGACAAGATCCTTTGCCGCTTCTTTGAACTGCTCGCTTGTCAGGTCAAAGGTATGTCCGTCCACGACATTATAACAGTGCAGGTCTCCGCTTTTGGCCGTAAGGCCGTAGACTTCCCCGCCGAAAATATCCTGTGCCAGGAATGCGGTAATGGAGCACTGCCCCAGAGTCGGATTTTCCGTTGTCCAGGATGACCTCATTCTCGGCGCGCAGGTATCCCTGCACCAGATCTTTGACAATGCGTCGTACAGGTCAAGCGGTGTTTCAATTCCCCTGTAAATATGCCGGACAGCCTTTACGTCCGCGGCCGTATCCGAACCGTAAAAAGAATATTTCATGGAGTTCCTCCGTATGTCTATATCATACATCTTTAAGGCACGACACCGCAAGGAACGGCGGCAACTTTTCATACCATCCAGAAACCGTCTTTTTCCTCCTTTATTCTTCTCCCGCTTCTTTTCAGAATACCGATATCTCTCCGGATGCCGGCGGAATTTTCCCTGATCCCGAGCAGAATAAGCCGGCTCCGGATTTTATTGATGTCCATATGAAATTCCGGATCCGTCATTTCCAATATCTGAAGGACCCGCAGAACCGAAAGACTACTGTCCATATTATTTACCTGCAAAAGCCGGTTTCCTTTACGTTTTCCGCATTATCTCACCTTTCCCATCCCAAAATCACGCTAGGTGAAACGCCTGAAACCCGTGCGGGTTACAGTTCACACATGGGGGGGACAAAAAATAACGCTATGACCAGACAGAGGAGCTGAAAGGCACAGCGTTACTTTATGGGCTATGGTTTTTATCAAGGAGCAGAAGCAAACACGGCACAGGTGGAAAGAAATAGATTTGCGTTCTGCAGCTTTCTGGTTTGAAGAATACCGAGACTGTTGCACAGGTAATTTACGCTGTTTTCACAGCGAAAGGTAACTGCCTGCTTTTGCTTTCTCTTAAATTTTCGCAGCCCCTTTCGGAGATGTTGTTTGTATAATCCACTTCCGGACGGCGAAGGAAAAGGAGGTAACTATTTTTATATTTTTTCATACGCTTCATAAGATTCATACCTTCCGGATAGTACCTGTTTGGAGGATGTTCCTTATATTCAGCTTCGCCGGTTGACAGGATGGAGCTGTATTGTTTTTCAAAAGCTGAGATTTCTTCTTCGGAAAGATCTTTTCGCCTGGATTTTACCTCATGGATGACGGAGGAGAGGAATACCTTCATCTTTTTGTTCCATGTAAGAGAAGACTCATTTTCGATGCTGTCTTCAAGATAACGAAGCACATGGGCAATGCATTCCTGGTGAGCGGAGCCAAAGTGGTAAAAGGATCTTTCATGGTCATGGACTAAAGTCTGCTGATATTCTGCAACCGGAGTATCCGCAAAGTCTTTAAGCCCTTTGTGCCTGCGGAAGAAGTAAAGCAATTCGTTTTCATTGGCACAGACAAGGACCTGAACGGTTTTTCCGTTAACACGTCCGGGAGTTATATCGGAATACATGACAGGAGCCATAAGCAGATGTTGATAGATTTTCTGACGCTCTTCTGATGTCGCATCGGAGAACCGATGGCTCAGGCCGGCAATCAGCCCTTTGGAAAGAAGGATTTTTCCATCGGATATCCCTTCAATGATTTCACGGGTTTTATCAATGGAGACATTGCAGTAGTTGTTCAGAAGAAAAGCGAGAGCTTTTGCCTTCGGGCCATAATTAAATTCATTGGCAATCCCGTCGGGGAAAGCGGCGTGGCCTGTTTTTCCGGTTGTTCTGCTGCGATATTCCGGGGTAGTGAAAGAAATGACTTTTACGGAGATGTCCAGATCTGCGACCTGCTTGGTGATCATTTTTCCTGTGAGATAATAATCAGGGTCATCCAGAATGGTTTTGGGAACAGGAATAACCAGAGCTGGCCGGGTCGGTTCCAACTGAGGACGCCGGAATCCTGCATGTCCGGGCTGTCCGCCGGCTTTACGGTCGGTGCGCTCACGGCTGTTTCGAATTTTTTTGTGAAAAGGTTTCTGAGAAGACGGAATGGAAGAATTTTCGTAGTCCCGGTTTAACTGTGCCTTGAGTTTTGCAATGCTGTCCCGAGCTTCCTGAAGCTGCTCTGTAAGACTTTTTATCGTTGCCTGCAGCATTGTATTTTCTTTGCGTAGATCAGCAAGAAGGTCAGCATCGCTGCAAAACGTCATGCGATGACAAAGCCGGACTGCTTTCTGCCACAGGTCATGGTAGTGGGAGGACTCAACCTTAAGATTCTGAACGGTAAGGGCATCCTTACGTTGTTGTATTTCATAATCCTGCCTGATTTTCCGGATTTCCTCTCCGGATTCCCAGGACGCAAGTTTAGTACGCAGATGACAGTTCTCACCATGCAGTTTAAAAGCCTGTTTGTAATAAGAAAGATGCTTCTGCATAGGAGCCTCCGCTTTTACCCTGGAGAGATATTGGTCAGTTCATCAATCAGAGCCTGCTGCCTGTCATTAATTTCCTGCTGTTGTTTTAACAGTTGCTGCTGCATACGGATGGTTTCATTTTTCTGTTCAAGAAGCTTTTCAGCCAGATCATTTTTTTGCTGGAGCAGTTCGATTTGTTCTTCCTGGGCATCGATGATCTTCTGGGCAAGATCAGGATTATTTATCATACCGGATACCTCGCGTTTCCTGCTTTGATTATACAGGAACCCCATTACAAACGCTACCCGGGCTGATTTTCACTTCGTCATTATGACGGTGGATTGGAGGGCTGGATTTCAGAAGGAGTGTGGAAAGTTGAATGGAAAAAGCCCGGGGGAACCTTGAAAAACCTTTAAAGGAAGCAAGGGGCTGCAGAACATGGTGGATAATCCCTTTCATAAAAAGCTATGAGCCGGGTTATGCACAAAGGGATATTTTACAGTATCAAAAAAATAATTAAATTTCTCCGTATTGCACAAAGAAGTAGCGCTTTCCACCCGGGTGTGAACAGTAACCAGTAACCCGTGCGGAACCCGGCACCTGTGCTATTTATGGCATGGGCTCTGTTCTATACTCCGGTTGTAAGCAGAAATGAAAACGGTTATCTGCACTTAAAATAATGGGAGGAAAATAAAATGAAAACAGCAAGAACAACAATCGGGATCATTTCCATTGTACTATTCGTAATGGTGGCATTCCAGTCATGCGCGGCAGGCATGGGAAATGCGCTCGAGAATAACGGCAGCCACAGCGGCTCCATGGGAATGGGTCTTGCGTTTTTCCTTCTGATCGCGGGAATCGTAGGGATTGTAGGCAGATCTTCCAAGGTCCCTGCCATTGTAGCGTCAATGTTTTATTTCCTCGCGGCGATTTGCGGGGCCACCAATGTGGGAATCTTCAAGGATCTGAAGATCTGGTCGGCAGTCTGCCTGATCTTCGGTCTCTTCTTCCTGATCAGCGGGATCCTGCAGAAGAAAACGCCAAAGTCTTCTGATGCATCCGAAAAGAAACAGACACAATAATAATCAGATTTTCTGAATCCTTGATACTTTCATTCTTCTGTTCCCTTCCCGGCCTTATCACCCTTTGTCAGATTGATCTCGACATGATGATTTTCATAGAGGATAATATCGCCGGGAAGAAGCCAGTCCGGACTCTTCAGGTATTTCCCATCTGTCAGCACTTCAAATCCTTCTTTTTCAAAGGCGGCCCGCATCTCCTTCGTTGTCAGACCGGTCCCCGTATTTTCCAGAGCTTCGATCTTGTTCCTGAATCCGACTGCCTTGACAATGGCAGCCGTACCGGAGGAACAGTCCGCATCACAGGTGGAAGTTATTTTTGCCGGGTCGTATCCGTTATCTTTCAGTTCCTGCCAGTAAGTACCTCTCGCGTCCTGGTTATAGCCGATCCTGTCATTCTCCGCGGATTCCTTAGCCAGAAGTGCGATGTCGTCCCGGATGCCGGCATCCGGATAGCGTAAAACACAGGTCCACGGACGGTCATCCCACGCGCGGATGCACCATTCCTTCCCTGTCTGATCCCCGGGCTCGCCGCCGGATATCTCTCCGTTTTCATCGCTTCCGCAGTTACTGACCATATGGCTGTTCCGGCGGATCATCCGTATTCCTTCGCACAGAACAAAAATAAGAACGGCTGCCGCAAGAATAAGCATGGTCATTTTTCTGCGTCTTGTTTTTCTTCCGCTTCTTTTCCGCATTTGTTTTCCTCTTGTGTCTGTTTAACCGTCAGTACAGGATCATGCATTTGTTCCGCCGGTACAGCAGCGGCTTTACATCCCCGAATGAAACTTTATCCTGTACGGTGCCTTCCAGCGTATGATCCCGTATTCCTTCCGCGCACAGAATCAGGTCACCGATAATCTCCGGCGAAACCGGCGTCATATTATGACAGGGGTATACCGTTTCAAACTTTTTCTCCTCTGCCAGTCTGTTCAGTCTTTTCAGCGTGGAAATATAGCTGTCCATATTCCGGTATTTTCCGAACATGAAAACCGGTCCGTAAGACACCGTGTCCCCGGAAAAGAGGATCCGGTTTTCTTCGTCCAGAAGGCTTAAGGAACCGTCAGTATGCCCTGGCGTATGGATTACGGTAAGTTTTATTCCTCCGAGGTCAAAGATGTCTTCCTCGGACAGGGCATGCAGCCTTGCGGCCGTTTTTCCGATGCGTTCGTTCAAAAGTGCAATCTCGTCCCGGTAAAGAAAAGCCTCTGAAAATTCCATGAGATTCCCGATATGGTCGGGATCGCTGTGCGTAAGGCATAATGTCACGGGTAAATCCGTCACGGATGAAATTATTTTTACGATATCCGCCTTCTCCATTCCTGTATCCAGAAGAAGCGCCCTGCTTTTTCCGGTGATCAGATAGGCACGTACCATGCCCTGGTCTATCGAACGGATATTTTCCGAAAGGCGAACAAGTTTTGTCGGCATAAGGTTTCCTCCTTCTTTGTTCCCAGTATAACACCTGCAGGCAGGGTCCATCCGATCCGGAACCGTCTTAAGTCTCCGTCTCGATTTTCTTTACCAATGAACTATTTCATCCCGCCGAGTGTATAATGGTTTAAATCAACGAACCATTAACGGGAGGCGATCATATGGACCAGTGTACCATGAAGCGCAGAAAGCTGTCCAAGGAATTTCAGGATTACCGGCGGGTTTTTATTGCTCTCGGGGACGAAACGCGGCAGCAGATCTTCATTGCCCTTCTGGAAAATGAAAAAATCGGCATGCGTGTCCCGGAGATCACTTCAAGAACGCATCTTTCAAGGCCGGCCGTCTCGCATCATCTTCAGATCATGAAAGATGCGGGCCTGATCAGCATGCACCGCGCCGGAACCATGAACTTCTATTACATTGATGCGGACGAAAGCCGCTGGAACGGATTAAAGGCACTGATCGGTCATGTGGACGATGCCGTGAAATCCGCCGCGAAAAATTCCTATCCGAGATTACGGGAGGACGAAAGGCCATGATCATCATCCGTATCCTGACCTGCGGAGAAGTAGGCGTGGATCCCGCCGTACCGGACCGCAGCGTTTCCAGAAACCGGATCGCCTATACCGGCCTCTTCCGCAGTGCCAAAAAGCGTATCCGGATTCCCGTAAAGGCATTTCTGATCGAGCACCCGAAAGGAAAAATCCTTGTAGACACCGGCTGGGACAGCACGGTACGGGAGCATCCGGTCCGGACGCTTACGTTTCCCCTGTGGCTGACTTCCAAGCCTTACCTGCCGGAAGGACTTGCCGTGGACGAACAGCTTTCCGCACTGGGAATATCTCCGGAAAACCTTGACTATGTTCTCATGACGCATATGGACATTGATCACGATTCCGGATTAAAGCTGGTCCGGAACGCAAAAAAGATTCTGGTAAGCCCCGGGGAATGGGATGCCATTCACTCAAGACAGATACGCTATGCAAAAGGCCCGTGGAAAGGGATCCCGATCGGACTCATGCCGCTGTCGGATGATCCGGATGCCCCGTTCCGGAAATCATGGGACATCTTCGGGGACAGCAGCATCAAAGTTATCCTTACGCCCGGTCATACGCAGGGCTCCGTGTCCGTCATGATTTCCGGCACAAACGGTTTTGCCCTGATTGTCGGCGACACAGGATATAACCGCAGTTCCTGGGACAGCCAGAAGCTTCCCGGCCCGGTCTATGATAAGACCGACATGAAGAAATCCCTGGCATGGGTACAGACAACACGTCAGGATCCGGCATGCATTGCCGTCCTGGCTTCCCATGACCCGGAAGAAAAAAGAACGACTATAGAAATACAGGAGGATAAATCATCATGACAATTCAGGAAGCAATGAAAGCACGGCATTCCGTGCGCAGCTATACGGAACAGAAAATTTCGCCGGAAGCAATCTCCCGCCTTACGGAAGAGATCAATGCGTGCAACAAAGAAAGCGGACTTCACATACAGCTCGTGACCGATGAGCCGAAGGCCTTTGACGGCATGATGGCGCACTACGGAAAGTTTTCCGGCGTACGGAATTATATTGCGCTGATCGGCGAAAAAAATGACCGGCTCGAAGAACGGGCCGGCTACTACGGGGAAAGAATTGCCCTTCTGGCACAGACGCTCGGTCTCAACACCTGCTGGGTCGCCATGACCTTTTCCAAAGGGACCGTAAAAAAGTCCTGTACGATCGGCAGAAACGAAAAGCTGGCCTGCGTCATCTCCCTCGGCTGCGGTGTCACGCAGGGCGTGCCGCATAAGTCAAAGACAATGGAGTCCCTCTGCCAGACAGACGGAACCATGCCGGACTGGTTCAGGGCAGGGATGGAAGCGGCGCTCCTCGCTCCGACAGCCGTAAACCAGCAGAAATTCCTGATCACGCTTTCCGGCGGACAGGTCAGTGCAAAATCTCTCGGTGGTTTTTATTCCATGATCGATCTCGGAATTGTGAAATATCATTTTGAAATCGGAAGCGGACATCCGGTTAAATGAATTTTCCCCGGGAGACAATCGTTGAAAGGAAGCATAGCATCATGGATAAAGAGACGGTACTCATTACCGGTGCATCCGGCGGCATCGGAAAGGAATTTGCAAAAATATTTGCTTCTCACGGGTTCAATCTCGTACTGGTTTCGCGAAACGAAGAAAAGCTGCGCAGTCTGGCGGACGAACTCACGGAAAAGTACCATATTACGGTCCGTGTGTTCGCTGCCGATCTTTCGGAACCGGACGGCGCGGACAAAGTCTATGCCTTTGTGAAAGAGAATAATATTAAAATCGATCAGCTTGTAAACAATGCGGGTGCAGGGAAAAAAGGACGTGTCGTGGATACCGATCCCGAAACACTCCGCGGGCTGATCAATTTAAACGCAGCGAGCGTTGCCGTTCTCTGCCGTCTGATCGGTTCCGATATGATAAAAGCAGGCAGGGGGAAAATTCTGAACGTGTCTTCCCTGGGCGCCTTTATCCCGGATCCCTATTTTAATGTATACGGTCCGACAAAGGCTTTTGAGCTGTTCCTGACACAGGCAATGCACGGGGAACTGAAAGGAACCGGCGTGAGCGTATCCGTACTATGCCCGGGGCCCGTGAAAACGGGCTGGGCAAAGAATGCCGGAAAGGCCGACAGCAAAATGGCCAAAGACCCTGCCGTGATCGCGCGCATCGGATATAACGGCATGCAGCGCGGCAAACTGATCATAGTCCCGACCTTCCTTTACAAGGCCGAACGGTTCGGCATGGGATTCCTCCCTGTCAGGGCAAGGATAAGCCTTATCCGGACATGGCAGAAAAAACTGATTGCGGAAGGCAGATAAAGGCCGGTTCCTTTATCTGCCCTATTTATGGATTGCATTTCCCCGGTATGAATGTTATTATTACAGTTGTATAAATATCTGTATAGTTACTGACGGAAATATCAGGGAAAGCCGAGCATAAATGAAAATTGTATTTATAACGCCGGCAACGACGCTGCGCAGGAAGCATATTTACAGGCTGGCAGGCAAGATGTACGGCCAGCCGAATTCAATCACCGGCCCGCTCATTCTCGGCGGCATTCTGAAAAAGGCCGGCCATCAGGTGGAAGTATACGAGGAACTGAACGGCCCGGTGGACTACGGCAAATTATGGGATACGGACGTATTCTGTATCTCGATCATGACATCCACGGCCCCGCGCGGTTATGAGCTGGCAGACCTGATTCATTTAAAGAGCAGTGCCCGCGTGCTGATCGGCGGAATGCATGCAAGTGCAGTGCCGGAAGAAGCGCTGAAGCATGCCGACCAGGTTATAGTCGGAGAAGGCGAAAAAGTTATTCTGGACGTTGTGGAAGGCCGGATAACGGATCCGATCGTCCATGCGAAACCGATTGAAAATCTGGATGAAGTCCCGTTCCCCGATTATTCCATACTGAAAACGCCCTGCAACGCAGCCAATATCATGACGACTCGCGGCTGTCCTTTCCGCTGCGCATTCTGTTCGACTTCAAGAATGTTTGCTCCCTACCGCCAGCGCAGCGTGGACAACGTCATACAGGAAATCCGGATGTACAAAAGAATGGGTTTCCGCTATATGAATTTTGAAGATGACAATTTCACGGCAGATAAGGAAAGAGCAAAGAAAATCTGCCGCATCATGATCCGGGAACACCTGCAGTTCAAGGAGACTTTCTTCTTCGGCCGTACGGATATGGCCAAGGACGAGGAACTGCTCACTCTGCTGAAAAAAGCACATCTGACAAGAGTCCTGATCGGAATCGAATCCCTGAATCAGGCCGCGCTGGACTCTATTGACAAGCACCAGAGTATCCGCGATATCGAAGCCGCTGCCGCTGCCTGCAAAAAACACGGAATCCGGCTGATCGCCAGCATCGTTCTCGGGATTGATGCGGACACGCGCGAGGATATCCGGAGATCAGTCCGGTTCGCAAGAATGATCGATGCCTATCAGCTTCAGCCAGCCGTTCTTACTCCTCTCCCGGGGACTCCGGTTTATGAACAGTTTCAGAAGGAAGGCCGAATGATCACAAAGGACTGGTCTTCCTTTGATTTTATGAATGTCACCTTTGAGCCAAAAAATATGACGCCGTGGGAACTACAGGAAGAATTTTTCCGGGCATCCTCTGAATTCTATAACTACGGAGCGGCAATCCGCATAGGCAAACTGTTCGGTCCGGAATATGGTTTCCGCAGATTTGCCTTTGCATTCTTCGCACAGGTCGGTCCGGCAGGGGCCCGCTTCTGTGCGGACCACATCCCTTTCAGCTATTATTACAGGCTGAAGCACAACAGATACAGAAAACTCCCGGAAACAGATGAAAGGAAGGGCAAAAAACTTTGGAAAAATCCGCAGGTACAGAATTAGAAAACAAGAAGCTCCGGATATGGCTGTGGATTTCCGTTATCGCAGCTTTATCCGGTGCCGTAATGCTTTTCCCTATTGACGGCGTTATCCTGAATGTAATATTTATCCTTGTAAAAGCCGGCATGATCACCGGTCTTCTGATGCAGCTGATCGGGCATGACAGCAAGGGTTTCAAAATCTGGACGGCATTCAGCATGCTCGCCGTGGTCATGACTGTTGTGAAATGGGCAATAACAGGTCATGTCGTTCCTCTGTTCATTCTGGCGATCATCACGGATGTCCTGATGCCTTCCGTTGCATACCGGCTTTACGGTCGAAAATAAAATATCAGCCTCTGTCATGCGGACCATCATGATCTGTTCCCGGATCTTCTCCGGGTGTCATGAATCCGCAGACACGGGGCTTTTTTTCTGACCTGTAAATCGGCCTGTGAGGATTACGGCGGTCGAATCGGTATGTTTCCACAGGCTTCATGCCGCGACGGAATATCCACTCAAGCCCGATCTCCATATTCAGGATCTCATCAACAGGACGCCCTGCCCTTTTGGCGATCGCCTCTGCCTGTGCAAGATCGCTGCTTCCCAGATATACGCAGCTGTCGCAGTTCCCGATGATCGTCTGTGCATCCTGCCCGTACCGTGCCCAAAGCTGCGACTCCGCCTGGATCATCAGCATCACGGATATCCTCCTTGAACGGAAGCTCGAGATCATCCGCGGAAAATCCTGTATGGTGACATTCGTCGCGAAATCATCCAGGATCAGACGGACGGGAATGCGGAGTTCGTTCCCTTCGCATTTGTCATCCGCATATCGGCAGAGTTCCTGAATGGCCTGCCCGAAAAAGATATTAGCCAGCGTGTCCTTGCTCCTGTCGTTATCGCTCACTTCCACAAACACGGCGCTTTTCCTCTGGCCTATCCAGTCGAAATGGACTTCATCGGTCCGCATCATTCTGTTCAGTCCGTCCACATCGTACTTACCCGTCAGTGCCGATGTGGAGATGAGGATGGACTTCAGTGTCCTGTCCGCCGCCTGCCTGAACTGCCTGTACTGCCTTAAGGCGAAACTGTCTGAACCTGTTTCTTCCAGCCAGCGGAATTTTCTGTCGGTATCCCCTCTGTAGTTTTCCTCGGGAACTGCCGCATTCTCCGTAATACGAAAGCCGCGGATCATGCTGTTTAATGTCTGCAGGTTTCTCTGTCCGTCATCGCAGAACTCCAGGATATAGGCAATCAGGGCACTCAGGAGAAGCTCCGAGGTTTCGTCCCAGAACGGATCCATATGCTGATTCTCCCTGCGTTCTCCGTAAACCAGAAGATGTGCGATCTTCTGGATATCATCCTCGGAACGGACACAGGAAAGCGGATTGTATCCGCAGGATTCCCCGGGATGAATGAAGCTCACTCTTTTCACTTCATACCCGGCCTTTCTCATCTCGTCCCCGTACTTCTTGTACAGATTCCCTTTCGGGTCGCAGAGGATGTAGCTTCCCTCCGCATTCAGCAGATTCGGGATGACCAGGCTTTCCGTTTTCCCCGTACCCGCGGCTCCCGTTACAAGGACGTTGTTGTTTAACTGCGTTTTTCTGCAATCCATGCTGTAGATGCAGCCGCTTCCCAGTATCATGCTTTCCTTATATCTCTCCAACGGTTTTTCCTCCTTTGAAAACAGTGAACGGTTGCGCGCACTCCGTTCTGTTCTCACTTGCGTGGCGGAGCATCAGGTGCGTAGTATGCGATTGTCAATGTACGTGCTTTTTCGTACCGACAATATAACACGAAGCAGGAGAGCCAGACAGTAAACTGCCTGTTTACCCTCTCCTGCAACTTTCTTTTAACACTCTTCTGCCGTTTTGAGGCAAAAGCCGTTCATTCAGTCTGCATCTTCATCGGTAAATTCGGTAATGTATCCTTCGCTGTCCTGTGCAAATCCGGTACCGGCATCACAGATCCTGAAATGCTGCAGCGCAGCGCCTTCTGCATATTCATCCAGGGATATTTTTTCCTGCCCGTAAGATGAAATCCGGTGTACCTCGGCACTCTTTCTGATCCTGACCTTCGTGGAAAAATGCGGACAGGGTTCATCCGGGTCTTCACTGTCCGGATTTCCGTTATAAACATCGACCTCCGCCTCATAATAAGACCCGCAGTCTTTAACTTTTTTCGAAAATACGACTGTATTGTCTCCGTACTGAGACTTGATATCCTTGCAGAACGCATCATCGGCAGACACATTCTTTACGCATGCTCCGTCAGATCCCAGATAATATCCGTCTGCCCATGTATCCGTAAGCATATAGCCGCTGTCATCGAAAAAATACCATTTTCCGTTGGTGTCCTGCCACCAGCCGCTGTTCTGGTATGTCCCGTTTGCGTTAACATGACGCCAGCCAGTGCTGTCATGTTTCCATGTTCCTGCCCATGTTGTCATTGTCATAGCTACTGCTATGATCATGACCGCTGCCGCCATCACCGCTCTGATCTGCTTTTTCATACGAAACCTCCCGCTTACCTTACTTTTGCCGATTTCGGCCGGTTTTTATCTCTCTTATACATAATGTCAGCTCAGCAGGTCGGTTTTAAGCAATAACCGCCTCTTTGCCGAAGTTGTTTTCAAAATCCATACTGATAATTTCGCGGATTTTGATTCTGTACCTTGAAAAGATCCATTCCAGTTTTTG
>Ga0183098_10377_pt1 | contig 101837 bp, 88 predicted proteins | sample BioMet9_FD_128884 | JGI IMG/M metagenome (GOLD analysis project Ga0183098, IMG submission 128884) | Microbial communities from bioreactor (seeded with sewage sludge) at Lawrence Berkeley National Lab, California, USA - Biofuel... | ecosystem: Engineered > Bioreactor > Anaerobic > Unclassified ...
GGTCAATATGGGTTTAACAAAAGAAAGACTGATACGTTCAGGATTCTATGATTTATCCCTCGCGTATCAGTCAGTGCACGAAACTTGTTGAAAGCGCCGTGTACCGAACGGTACGCACGGTGCTGTGTGAGGACGGGAGTTAATCACTCCCTCCTACTCGATCGGGTCTTTCATTTCATTCCGCAAATTGGTAGAATGAAGAAAAATCAAAAGATCGGAGAAAAATATGCAGGCAGTGATCATGGCGGGAGGAAAGGGGACAAGACTTGCGTCCCTGACCAAAGGCGAATTGCCCAAGCCTATGGTGCCCGTGCTGGGGAAACCGCTTCTTTTGTGGCAGGTGGAACAGCTGAAACAGTACGGCGTCGCGCACGTGACGATGATCATAGGGTATCTCGGAAACAAGATCAGGGAATATTTCGGCGACGGTTCTTCCTTCGGCATCCGGGTGGATTACATTGAAGAGAAGGAACCGCTCGGGACCGCCGGTTCTTTTTATTATCTGAAAGAGAAAATTTCGGATCCGTATTTTCTTCTGGTGTTCGGGGATCTTTTCTTTGATGTGGATTTTTCCCGCATGGAAAATTTTCACAGGGAACACGGTGCGGCCGTTACGCTTTTCGCGCATCCCAATTCCCATCCCTTTGATTCCGATCTGGTAAGGACGGACAAGGACGGGAGGGTGACATCTTTTGACTCCAAGAACAATGTCCGCGATTACTGGTACGACAATCTGGTGAATGCCGGGATTTATATCCTGAGCAGGGAAATCTGCGACAAGGTACCGTCTCCCGTGAAAACGGATTTTGAAAAGGAGATCCTCATGCCCATGGCAGCAAAGGGGGAAGCCGTTTATGCTTACCGTTCTCCCGAATACGTGAAGGATGTGGGGACCGTCGACCGGATTGAAAAAACGACAGCGGATATCCGCTCCGGTTTTATTGCGTCGCGGAATTTAAAGAACAGGCAGAAGGCGATTTTTTTGGACCGCGACGGCGTGATCAATGTCTATAAGGGCTTTTTGAAGAGAGCGGAGGAGCTGGAGCTTTATCCCGATGCGGCAGCGGCAATTTCTCTCATCAATTCGTCGGAATACCTTGCCATAGTTACGACAAACCAGCCGGTCATTGCACGAGGCGAATGCACGCCGGAAGAACTTGAGAATATCTTTGACAAGATGAAGACGCTGCTCGGGAAGGAGCATGCCTACGTGGACGATATTTTCTTCTGCCCGCATCATCCCGACCGGGGATTTCCCGGAGAGCGGACGGAATACAAGATCGACTGTGACTGCAGGAAACCGAAGACCGGCATGCTGAAGCGCGCGGCACAAAAATACAACATCGATCTTTCAAAATCCTGGGTGGTCGGTGACAGCACAACGGATGTGGAATTCGGAAAACGCGGCGGATGCCGGACGGCGCTTGTCTTAACGGGCGAGGCGGGAAAAGACGGAAAATTTGATGCGGTGCCTGACATGACAGGCGGCTCTCTTACGGAAGCGGTGAAAGGAATTATATGTGGGTAGCGGACAGATGGAAAAGTTATGAAGTTCTGGATTGCTCCGGCGGGGAGAAACTGGAACGATGGGGAAAATATGTTCTTGTGCGCCCCGACCCGCAGGTCATCTGGAACACGGACAGGAAAAATCCGGGATGGAAGAAAAAGAACGGGCATTACCATCGCAGCAGCAAGGGCGGCGGAGAATGGGAATTTTTCGATCTCCCGAAAAGCTGGGATATTGACTACGACCTTTCTCTTTCCGGAGGCGGGGATAATAAGACGCTGACGTTCAACCTGAAACCGTTCAGCTTCAAGCATACGGGGCTTTTCCCGGAGCAGGCTGCGAACTGGGACTGGTTTTCCGGACTGATTTCCTCTGCGGTGAAAAACGGACGGAAGGTAAAGGTCCTGAATCTGTTTGCCTATACCGGCGGCGCAACCGTATGTGCGGCGGCTGCCGGCGCGGAAGTTACGCATGTGGACGCAAGCAAGGGTATGGTAGGCTGGGCAAAGGAGAACGCGGCATCGTCCGGTCTTCAGAACGCGCCCGTACGCTACCTTGTGGACGACTGCCATAAATTTGTCTTAAGGGAACAGCGGCGCGGCAATACCTACGACGCCATTATCATGGATCCGCCTTCCTACGGGAGAGGCCCGGGCGGAGAGGTCTGGAAAATAGAAGACGAGATCTACCCGCTGATCGCCGACTGTACGAAGATCCTTTCAAAGGATGCCCTGTTTTTCCTGATCAATTCCTATACGACCGGCCTGCAGGCGAGTGTTCTTTCCTATCTGCTGGGTTCTCTGGTTGTACCGGTATTCGGCGGGAAAACGGCATCGGACGAGGTGGGTCTGCCGGTTTCGGATTCCGGTCTTGTTCTTCCCTGCGGTGCTTCGGGAAGATGGACGTCGGAATAATCGCCGATGTTTATCCGAAATAGAAAGTTATGTAAATTGTAAGGAATTTTCCTTGCAATTAACACTATATATGGTACAATAATAAACAAAGTATCACTAGAAATATAGGCATTGCGGGCATTATGTTAAGGTGGGAGCCTCGTAAAGCAAGCCGGGCGGTATCCCGGCGAAATATGCGGGGCAAAGGAGATTCCGGATGAAGATGAGAAGATGGCTCATTCCGTTAACGGCTTTCTGCATAACGGTCGGGATGACATTCAGTGCGAACGCGGCAACATCGGGCTGGTCCAAGGACGGCAATAACTGGAAATGGTACGAAGCCAACGGCAGCTATGTCACGAACACCTGGAAAAAGGGCGGGGACGATGCCTGGCGGTGGCTTGGCAGCAACGGTGTCATGGCGGAGAATTCCTGGGTCGATGATGACAGTTACTATGTCGACGACAACGGAACGATCGTTACTGATGCCTGGAAAAAACTGAAGGCATTTGATGATCCGGACAACGAGTACTGGTACTGCTTCAACAATACCGGCAAGGTCTTAAAAAATGTCTGGAAGAGGACGAACGACAAATGGTATCATCTCGGAGACACGGGACGGCTGGAATACGGATGGATCCTGGATGATATGTATTATACGGACGAAAACGGCGTGATGCTGACCGGGTGGCAGAAGTTAAAGGACCCGTCGGAGACCGACAATAAGAACGAAGACGAAAGGAACACGCCCGGCGATGTAAAGGCGGACGAAGAGTCCGATGATGTGCATTATTATTTCTTCAACAGTTCCGGAAAGAAATATGTTCCGACCGATGTGGGAAGCGGCGACTACGGCGAAAGAAAAGTGGACGGCAAGCGGTACTGTTTTGACAGCAACGGCGCACGCCAGTACGGATGGGTAAATCTGGAAGGTACCGAGGGCATTAACGAAAAGATCACGGATTATAAGTACTACAATGAAGACGGAACGGTCCGGACCGGGTGGTATTCCTTAAATCCGCCGGACAGCATGGAAAGCAATTATTCCAACGATGTCGTATGGTTCTATTTCAATTCCACAGGTGTTCCGAAGGCTACGGATAACAACGAGTACACGGAATCGGATATCTTAAAGATCAACAACCGGAAATACCTGTTCAATGAATACGGTACGCCGGTATACGGCTTGCAGAAGGTCTTTACATCTTCGTCAAAAACCAACTATACGGCATACTTCTTCGGAACTTCCGATCAGTGCAATGTACAGAAGGGCAAGGAAACCATAAAGGAAAGTGACGGGGCGAATTATTCCTACTATTTCTCGGAATCGAGCGGTGAGGGATACACAGGCGTGCATGACTCCATTCTTTACTATATGGGCAAGCCCCAGAAAGCGGACAAGGGCGTAAGCTACACGGTTATTTCCCTTCCGAGGTCCAGTTCTTCCTCTTCCTACACCAATTACGTGGTGAACACTTCCGGCAGAGTGGAGAAAAAGACGACCGTAAAGGACAAAGACGGCGTCAAGTATACGACGGACGGTTCCGGAATCCTGGTTAAGATTGACGGGTCAAGCGACGGGATTAACGGTTCCTTTACCGCACCGTCCGAACCGGATTTTGACAGTTATGACTGATAAAACAGCCGGTACAGGAAAATTGGTATAACGTATTCCAAACAACAGATCAGAGTGGACAAAGAGGTCCGGGGCGTTCCCCCCGGACCTCTTTTCTGTGCAATTTGTACAGAATAATCGGATTTTCGGATAACCGACCGGCAATTTACCAAAGTTTATATTGACATACCCATTCAATAGCTGTTAAATTTAGTGTGTAAATAGATTCTACCTATTTTGATCCGCAGGAGGCAAAAGGCATGGAAATGAAAGGCGAAAAGGCTGATATGATCGTCCGGAACGCATGTATTGTGACAATGGACGGGGAAAGAAGGATCCTTTATGACAGCGCGATCGCAGTTTTGGGAGACCGGATTGCAGCGATAGGAAGCAATGAAGACATCCTCAGCCGGTATTATTCGGATACGGTAATAGATGCAGAAGGGAAAACAGTTTTCCCGGGCTTTGTCAATACCCATGTCCATTTGTTCCAGATCCTGTTAAAGGGACTCGGAAGAGACAAAACGCTCTTTGACTGGCTGGACAGCTCGGTCAGAAGGGCTGTCAGAAGGATAACGCCCGAAAGAATATACGCCGGCATTCTTTCCGGCTGTGTTGAAAACCTGCATTCCGGCGTGACGACCGTCATGGATTACCAGTACTGTCACGGATTTAAGGATATGGACAAGTCATCGGTCAAAGCCTACAGGGAATCCGGGATCCGCACCGTGTTCGGAAGAAGCCAGACGGATGTCAGCACGTTCCCGTCCGACTGCATGCCGCCGCTCCAGGAAACGAACGAAATGTTCTTAAATGAAGTGGAAGAATGGGCCGAGGAACTGAAACCGGATCCGAAGATCAGCCTTGCCATTGCGCCGGGAATTATCTGGGATATTACGGAAAAGACCTACGAGCGGTGCCATGAGATCGCGGAAAAGTGGAATCTGACCGTTACCATGCATACCGATGAAACGGAAGACGACAACAAATATGCCCAGGAAAAGTACCATATGAACACAATGGCTTTTCTGAAGTCAAAGGGTCTTCTGAACAAACACTTTGTCGCCGTTCACTGCGTGCAGCTGAACCCAGAGGAAATAGACATGCTGGGAGAGCTGGGAGTGAGCGTAGCACACTGCCCGATCGCCAATATGCTGCTGGCATCCGGAACAGCGCCTGTCCAGGCGATGCAGAAGAGAAACATCAACATCAGTCTCGGTACGGACGGCGCGGCCAGCAATGACACGAACGACATGATCGATACGATCCGCGCAGCTGCTCTTATCCATAAATGCGTGAACAGAGACGCTTCCGCGGTCCCGGCAGGCGAGGTGCTGGAAATGGCCACCATCAACGGCGCCCGTGCATTGGGGCGCGAAAACGAGATCGGATCCCTGGAAACGGGCAAGAAGGCGGACTTCTTTATTTACGATCCCATGCGGCAGTGCAGGGCCATCCCGATGCTGGATCCGGTCACATCGATCGTTTACAGCGGTTCATCCCAGAACGTGGAAACGGTTGTCGTAGGCGGCGAAGTCCTGATAAAGGACGGAAAATATATTAAATCCGACGAAACACGGATCCTTAAAGAATGCCAGAAAGCCTCGGAGGGGATCTGCCGCGAATGCGGGCTCGGCAATACACAGTGGGGCCAGAAAGTCAGAATAGGAGAGACAAAATGAAAAAGAACAAGCTGGTGTTTTTTGACATTCCGAAGGAAAACCTGAAGATCAACTGCATCTACAGAAATGAGAGGCTTCTGAAAAAGTCCGCCGCAAAGTCCCAGAATCCCGAAACCATTCCGGATGCGGTCAAATATTACAGCACGGAAGTCATGCTGCCGAAGCCCAAAAAGGACAGGCCGTATGTGATTTCTTCCATAGTCCTGAGCGCGGACGGGAAAATGGCCTTTTCCGACAGCAAGGCCGGCCCGCTGATTGCCAGGAACAATTATCTGGACAAGGACGGGGCGCTCTGCGATTTCTGGACCCTGAACATGATCCGTGCCTACAGCGACGGCGTTCTGTTCGGGACCAACACGCTTTTCAATGAACAGGGAATTTCCTCGCATGTCTATGACCGTTCCCTTAACAAGCAGAGAAACGAAGTACTGGGGAAGAAGCATCACCCGGTAGGGATTGCCCTTTCGCTGGACGGTACGGACATTCCGTTTGACCACTTTGTCTTTAATATTGACCCGAAGGAAGGATACAAGGTGATGATCGCGACATCGCCGGAGGGCTGCGATTATATAAAGAAAAATTCACCGTGCAAGCATATCGTTTACGGTCCGTTCAAGACAAAGGCGGACGTGGACCGCTTCCGGTTCCCGGATATGTATCAGAAATATGATGAAATCCCCCTGATCGTGACGGGCAGCGGCACGAAGCCGAATACGAAGCTGTTTTACTACATCTTAAGGAAAATGGGGATGGAAACGGTATGCATAGAGTCGCCGACTTATACGTCCCTGACCCTGAAAATGGGATATCTGGATGAATATTTCATCAATTATTCCATGGTTTATGCGGGCGGAAAGGCCACGCCGGGCTACAGCATGCCGAGTCTGGCAACGGACCATGCCCATGCGGAGCTTATGTCTGTGGGCATCCATCAGGACAATTTCCTGTATACAAGACAGAAACTGGTCTATAATGTGACGGCCAACAGTTCGCTGGAAAAGTATAAATATTAAATTATGTAAACTGCGCGCCCCTCCTTCCCGGGAGGGGCGTTTTTTCAGAGCATTTTCTTTTCAGAGGTCGCTCCTAAAAAACGGAGCTCCCTCCCTAAAAAACGCTTGCATTTGGTATTTTGCTGTGATATATTGGCTCTTGCTGTGACGAGATAGCTGTGAAACGAGAGATTGCTGGAGGAGGATTCTCTTTGAGAATCCGGAACACCACGGTTCCGACCGAAAAGATTTTAATGAGGGAGGAACGAGCGGGAGGGACGGAGCTCATATAATCCATATACCAGGTAACTCCGCGGAGCAAATGTCAAGTTACGATACTGGCGACAAGTCACTGTACAAAACAACAGCGTCCCCGGAATGGGGAGACTCCGTGTCGGTCTGTTATTAAAAAGGACACACACGGGCATGTGTACAGTCACCGCTTGTCGTACTGATTTTAAAGTGCGAAAAGGAGGCGACTTTTTTTATGGCAAGTCAGGTAATGAGAATCACATTGAAGGCATACGATCACCAGCTGGTGGATGAGTCTGCCGGAAAAATCGTAGACACCGTGAAGAAGACGGGAGCAAAGGTATCCGGTCCGGTTCCGCTGCCTACAAAGAAGGAAATTGTTACTATCCTTCGTGCAGTTCACAAGTACAAGGATTCCCGTGAGCAGTTTGAACAGAGAACCCACAAGAGACTGATCGATGTCCTGACCCCGACGGATAAGACCGTAGATGCATTATCACATCTCGAAATGCCGGCCGGCGTCCACATCGACATCAAAATGAAGAACCAATAATAATCCTGCTCTAGAATGGACGCGTTAAAACGCGCCCCGCTGTAGGATAACACAGGAGGGAAAAATGAAGAAAGCAATACTCGCAACAAAAGTCGGTATGACGCAGATCTTCGCAGACGACGGTGCACTGGTTCCCGTAACCGTACTGCAGGCAGGACCTTGTGTCGTAACGCAGGTCAAGACAAAAGAGAACGACGGATATGATTCCGTGCAGGTAGCATTCGGAGAAATCCGCAGCAAACTTGTGAACAAACCCGTTGCCGGTCATCTGGACAAAGCAGGAATGGAAAAGAAGACCGTCAAAAAAGGGGAAGGACAGAGAGAAGTTTATCCCGAAGGACGTTACTTAAGAGAGCTCCGTTTTGAAAATGCTTCCGATTATAAAGTTAAGGATGAGATCAAAGCGGATATTTTTGCGGCAGGCGACAAAGTGGATGCCACCGCGATCTCAAAGGGAAAAGGATTCCAGGGCGCCATCAAGAAATGCGGACAGCACCGCGGACCTATGGCACACGGTTCCAAGTTCCACCGTCATCAGGGCTCCAATAACTCTTCTTCCGATCCGAGCCGTGTTTACAAAGGAAAGGGAATGCCCGGACATATGGGCCATGTACAGATCACCACGCAGAACCTTGAAGTCGTAAGGGTCGATGCGGAGAATAACCTGATCCTTGTAAAGGGAGCTGTACCCGGATCCAGAAAAGCACTTGTGACACTTAAAGAAACCGTGAAAACGGAAGACTGATGACTGAGGAAAGGAGGAACGCTAATTATGGCAAATGTATCTGTTTATAACACAGAAGGCAAAGAAGTCGGAACCATGGAATTATCCGATGCGATTTTCGGTGTGGAAGTCAACGAGCACCTGGTTCATATGGCAGTTGTTGCACAGCTTGCAAACAAACGCCAGGGCACGCAGAAAGCAAAGACCCGTGAGGAAGTATCCGGCGGCGGAAAGAAACCCTGGAAGCAGAAGGGAACCGGTCATGCAAGACAGGGTTCCATCAGAGCTCCTCAGTGGAAGGGCGGCGGTATTGTTTTTGCGCCGACACCGAGAGACTATACGATGACTCTGAATAAGAAAGAAAGACAGCTTGCATTAAAGAGCGCACTGACAAGCCGCGTTCAGGACAAGAAATTCTTAGTGGTTGAAGATTTCGGAATGGATGAGATCAAGACCAAGAAGATGGCCGAGACACTTAAGAACCTGAAAGTCAAAAAGGCACTGATCATTGCTCCGGAGGGAGAAAGCAAGACTGTTCTTTCCGGCAAGAACATTGCAGGAGTAAAGATGGCTTCCCCGAAGACGATCAACACCTACGACATCATGAAATATGATACGGTTGTTGCTTCCAAGGCGGCTGTTTCGACAATCGAGGAGGTATATGCGTAATGGCTAACATTCAATACTATGACGTAATCCTCAAACCGGTGGTAACCGAAAAGAGCATGAAGGGAATGTCCACAAAGAGATATACATTCCTTGTCAATCCGGAAGCCAACAAGACCATGATCAAGGAAGCGGTCGAGAAGATGTTTGCGGGAACGAAAGTGAAATCCGTGAATACCATGAACTGCGCAACCAAGACCAAGCACAGAGGAAACACTTCCGGCGAAACGTCAAAGACAAAGAAAGCAATTGTCCAGCTGACGGAAGATTCCAAGGATATAGAAGTATTCCAGGGACTGTAAGGCATTGAGCACTTAACGAGTCATTGAGCGCGTGAGCGCGAAAGAAGGCACCCGAAGGGTGACTGACGAGTTTAGTGCGAAAGCCCTCCGCGAAACAAAGTGAAGCGGAGGACCGAACAGTTCGCATCCCGAACGAAGTGAGGGATGTGATCCTTATAACAGCAAACCTTTATAAGGAAAACTATGCAGCCTTAGCCTGAAAAGCTGCGATAAAAGAAAAAAAGGAGAACATCATGGGAATCAGAAAGTATACTGCGTATACTCCGTCCAGACGGAACATGACCGGATCTGATTTTTCCGAGATCACGAAATCCACACCGGAAAAATCTCTGACAACTTCCAAGAAAAAGACAGCGGGAAGAAACAGCCAGGGTAAGATCACAGTCAGACACAAAGGCGGCGGAAACAGAAAGAAATACAGGATCATCGATTTCAAGAGAAACAAGAAAGACGGAATTCCGGCAAAGGTTATTTCCGTTGAATATGATCCGAACAGAACAGCCAACATTGCACTGATCTGCTATGCAGACGGTGAAAAGAGCTACATCATAGCACCGAACGGACTGAAAGTCGGACAGAAGATCATGAGCGGCGAACAGGCCGAAGCAAGAGTAGGCAACTGCCTCCCGCTGAAGATGATCCCGGTCGGCTCGGAAATCCACAATGTGGAGCTTTACCCGGGAAAAGGCGCACAGCTTGCAAGAGCGGCAGGAATTACGGCTCAGCTGATGGCCAAGGAAAACGGTTATGCAACACTCCGTCTTCCGTCCGGTGAAATGAGAATGGTTCCGATTGACTGCCGCGCAACAATGGGAATTGTAGGAAACGGCGATCACAATCTGATCAATTACGGAAAGGCCGGAAGAATCCGCCATATGGGAATCCGTCCTACGGTCCGTGGTTCCGTTATGAACCCGAACGATCATCCGCACGGCGGCGGCGAAGGCAAAGCACCGATCGGACATCCGGGTCCCATGACACCCTGGGGCAAGCCGGCATTGGGGCTTAAGACCAGGAAGAAGAACAAACATTCCAATAAGCTTATCGTAAGAAGAAGAAACGGTAAGTCTGCAACGGCAACGACAGAATAAGGAGGAAAGAGATTAGATGGCACGTTCACTGAAAAAAGGACCTTTTGCAGACAAAAGCCTGCTGAAGAAAGTTGAAGAAATGACCAAGTCCGGCCAGAAGAGCGTTATCAAGACCTGGTCCCGCCGTTCTACGATCTTCCCGATCATGGTCGGCTGCACGATTGCAGTTCACGACGGAAGAAAGCATGTTCCGGTTTATATTACCGAAGACATGGTAGGACATAAACTCGGCGAGTTCGTTGCAACAAGAACTTACCGCGGACACATGGTTAACGATGAAGCAAAAGTCGGAGCACCGTCCGCATCTGCAGGAGCATCTGCAGCAGCGGCACCGGCAGCAGCTGCAGCACCTGCGGCAGCACCGGCATCCAAATAATTCCGTCAGGGAAGGATCCCGGGAGGGGTCCGGAATAAGAAAGAGAGGGTTTCCCAATGGCTGTTAAGACACACAGATCACAGGTGAAAAGAGAAAGAAATGCCGTAAAGGATTTAAGACCGTCCGCTAAGGTTTCCTACGCAAGGATCCCGGTGCAGAAGGCATGCTTCGTTCTTGATGCGATCAGAGGGAAGGACATCAACACCGCGATCGCAATCACATCCTACAATCCCAGATATGCTTCCAGTGTGATTGAAAAGCTGCTGAGATCGGCACTTGCAAATGCTCAGAACAACAATAACATGTCTCCGGACAATCTTTATGTGGCGGAGTGCTTCGCAGGAAGCGGCCCTATCATGAAGAGGATTCATCCGAGAGCACAGGGAAGAGCTTACAGGATACTGAAGAGGCTTTGCCACATCACGGTTATCCTGGATGAAAAGAATTCTTCCGAAGCGGCCGTAAAGACCGCAGATACGGAAGAAAAGGATACAAAGACAGCAAAGAAAGCCGTTTCCGAAAAGAAACCGGCAAAGGATACAAAGAAGAAAGAAACAAAAGCGAAAGCTGAGAAGAAATCCGATACAGAGAAGGAGGCCAAATAAGCATGGGACAGAAAGTTAATCCGCGCGGCTTAAGAGTCGGTGTTATCAAAGACTGGGACTCCAGATGGTATGCGGAAGGCGATTTCGCAGATAATCTTGTTGAAGATTATAACATCAGGAAGTTTCTGAAGAAGAAACTGTATGCTTCCGGTGTAAGCGATATTGAAATCGAACGTGCTTCCGACAGAGTACGCGTGATCGTTCATACCGCAAAGCCGGGTGTGGTGATCGGAAAACAGGGCGGAGAGATTGACAAGCTGAAAGCGGAGATCTCCAAACTGACAGACAAAAAGGTATTTGTCGACATCAAGGAAATCAAGAGACCGGACAGGGATGCTCAGCTGGTTGCGGAGTCCATTGCACAGCAGCTTGAAAACAGAACTTCGTTCCGTCGTGCCATGAAATCCACCATGCAGAGAAGTATGAAGACCGGGATCCTCGGGATCAAGGCCAGCTGCGGCGGACGTCTTGGCGGCGCGGATATTGCCCGTACGGAATTCTATTCCGAAGGAACCATTCCGCTTCAGACACTGAGAGCGGATATCGACTACGGTTTCGCCGAAGCCAACACGACTTACGGTAAAGTCGGTGTTAAGGTATGGATCTACAAAGGTGAAGTACTTCCGGCTAAGAAAGAGGACAAGGCTGAAACCAGGGAAGGGAGTGCCAAATAATCATGTTGATGCCTAAGAGAGTTAAACACAGGAAGCAGTTCCGCGGTTCCATGGCGGGAAAATGCACCAGGGGCAATACGATCACCAGCGGAACATACGGACTGATTTCTACAGAACCCTGCTGGATCAAGAGCAATCAGATCGAAGCAGCCCGTGTTGCCATGACACGTTACATCAAACGTGGTGGTAAGGTATGGATCAAGATCTTCCCGGACAAGCCCGTGACGGCAAAGCCGGCCGAGACCCGAATGGGTTCCGGAAAAGGTTCCACGGAATACTGGGTGGCAGTCGTAAAACCGGGTCGCGTTCTCTTTGAGATCGCCGATGTTCCGGATGCAGACGCAAAGGAAGCCCTTCGTCTTGCCATGATGAAGCTTCCGTGCAAGTGCAAGATCGAAGCCCGTGATACTGTCAACAAGAGAGTCATTGAAGCAGCCGGCGGCGTTTACGTGAAGACCGAAGCAGAACATGCGTCTGCAGAGGAAATCAAGGCCAGAATGAAGAGAGAGGCTGCAAGAGAAGCCAGAAGAGAAGCAGCGGCAGCTGGTGCAACAGTTCAGACAGCAGCCGGAGCGGCTCCGGCAGCGGGTGCTGCAGCAGCACCTGCCGGCAATACACCGGAAGGCGGTGATAAGAAGTGAAAACCAGTAAATATGTGAAGGATTTAAAGCAGAAGAGCGCATCGGAATTAAATGAGGAATTAGTATCCGCCAAGAAAGAACTTTTCAATCTGAGATTTCAGAATGCAACCAGTCAGCTGGATAACACTTCCAGAATCAACGAAGTTCGCAAGAACATCGCCAGGATTCAGACCGTTATCACAGAGCAGTCCAAGGCTTGAGCGGCGAGGAGGAAAAAATCGTGGAAGAAACAAGAAAGCTTAGAAAAACACGTATCGGCAAGGTAGTCAGTGACAAGATGGACAAGACCATCACGGTTTCCATCGAGGATCACGTAAAGCATCCGCTTTACAAGAAGATTATCAAGCAGACCAAGAGACTCAAAGCTCATGATGAAAAGAACGAGTGCAAAGTGGGCGATAAGGTCAAGATCATGGAGACAAGACCTCTTTCCAAAGACAAGAGATGGAGACTGGTCGAAATCGTTGAGAAAGCGAAATAATTCCAATAGAAGGGAGTATCCGGCATGATTCAGCAGGAAACACGTTTGAAGGTTGCCGATAATACGGGAGCAAAGGAACTGCTCTGCATCCGTGTTATGGGCGGTTCTTTAAGAAGATATGCCCGCATAGGCGATGTGATCGTCGCTTCCGTCAAGGATGCAACACCGGGCGGCGTTGTTAAGAAGGGCGATGTAGTCAAGGCCGTTGTAGTCCGCACGATCAACAAGACGCGTCGGAAAGACGGATCCTATATAATGTTCGATGAAAATGCAGCAGTCATCATCAAAGATGACAACACTCCGACAGGAACCCGTATCTTCGGGCCGGTCGCAAGAGAGCTCCGTGATAAACAGTTCATGAAGATCTTATCCCTTGCTCCGGAAGTACTCTGATTTTGGTAAAGGAGAATGGAAAATGCGTAAAATCAAAAAAGACGATACCGTGCAGGTAATATCCGGCAGCAGCAAGGGCAAAACCGGAAAGGTTCTGTCCGTTGACACGGCCAAGCAGAGAGTTGTCGTGGAAGGCTGCAACATGCAGGCACACCACACGAAACCGAGCGCCAAGAATCAGAACGGCGGAATTGTGAATCAGGAGGGATCCATTCATATTTCCAATGTTATGCTGATGGTGGACGGAAAGCCGACCAGAGTCGGATTCGAGATCAAAGACGGTAAAAAAATCCGCGTTGCCAAAAAGACCGGCAAGGCGATTGACTAAAGCCCGGACGATAGGGCCGTTCAGGTCCGTATCCAGGTACGGCTAGAGAGGAGAATAATCACATTGGCTAGATTAAAGGAATTATACGACAAGGAACTTGTCGCGAAGATGAAGGAAAAATTCGGATACACCAATCCCATGCAGGTTCCGAAGCTGCAGAAGATCGTGATCAACATGGCTGTGGGAGAAGCAAAGGAAAATGTCAAGATCCTTGATTCCGCAGTGAAGGATATGGAAACCATTTCCGGACAGAAAGCAATCATCACCAAGAGCAAGAAATCCATTGCTAACTTCAAAATTCGTGAGGGAATGCCGATCGGATGCAAAGTTACACTCCGCGGAAACAGAATGTATGAATTTGCGGATCGCCTGATCAACCTGGCGCTTCCCCGTGTCCGTGACTTCAGAGGCGTGAATCCGAATGCTTTCGACGGCAGAGGAAATTACACGCTCGGCATCAAGGAACAGCTGATCTTCCCCGAGATCGAATATGACAAGGTCGATAAGGTCCGCGGCATGGATATCATTTTTGTCACGACCGCAAAGACGGATGAAGAAGCTCGTTACCTTTTGACACTATTTAATATGCCGTTCTCAAAATGATCGGGACAGGAGGAGAAATTTAAATGGCAAAGAAGTCGATGAAGATCAGACAGGCACGTCCGGCCAAGTTCTCTACGAGAGCCTATAACAGATGCCGTATCTGCGGCAGACCGCATGCATATCTGAGAAAATATGGAATTTGCCGTATCTGCTTCCGGGAACTTGCTTACAAGGGACAGATTCCGGGAGTTAAAAAAGCAAGCTGGTAAATTCCAGGGGAATACCATTAAGACAGGAGGAAATATTCATGGCAATGAACGATCCTATTGCAGATATGCTTACGAGAATCCGTAACGCGAATACTGCAAAGCATGATACAGTAGACATTCCTGCATCCAAGATGAAGACGGCTATCGCGGATATCCTGGTGAATGAAGGTTATGTCAGGAAGTATGAACTTGTTGATGACGGAAGTTTCAAGAACATTCGCATTACCTTAAAGTATGGTGCAAGCAAGAACGAAAAGATCATCAGCGGAATCAAGAGAATAAGCAAACCGGGCCTTCGTATTTATGCGAACAAGGAAGAGCTCCCCAAAGTTCTGGGCGGACTCGGCACGGCAATCATTTCCACCAATCAGGGCGTGATCACGGATAAGGAAGCACGTCGTCTGGGCGTCGGCGGAGAAGTACTCGCTTTTATCTGGTAATATCGCGGACATAATAAATTGCGCAGGTATTACTGCATGAAGGGCAATGTAACATATCAACCAAATACGAGAAAGAAGAGGTAATCGGCATGTCACGAATTGGAAGAATGCCTATCGCGATCCCGGCGGGAGTTACCGTTACGATCGCAGAAAATAATCGTGTGACTGTGAAAGGTCCCAAGGGTACACTGGAAAGAGTGCTGCCGGCAGAGATGACCATTAAGCAGGAAGACATTGAACACGAAGGCAACAAGACTCCGTCGGTCGTAGTCACAAGACAGAGCGATGTGAAGAGAATAAAGGCGCTCCACGGACTTACAAGGACACTGATCCGCAATATGATCGTGGGTGTGACCGAGGGATACGAAAAGAAACTGGAGATCAACGGTGTCGGCTACAGAGCGGCAAAACAGGGAAAGAAATTAACTCTGTCTCTCGGATATTCGCATCCGGTGGAACTGGAAGATCCGGAAGGGATCACTTCTGTTCTGGACGGACAGAATATCATCAAGATTCAGGGTATCGATAAAGAAAAAGTCGGCCAGTACGCGGCAGTCATCAGGGACAAGAGGAGACCGGAACCTTACAAGGGCAAGGGTATCAAGTACTCCACTGAGACCATCAGACGTAAAGTCGGCAAGACCGGTAAGAAATAAGGAGGGTGCACACTATGGTCAGTAAAGAATCCAGACTTAAGATCCGTGAGAAGAAGCATATAAGGATGCGGAATCATCTTGCGGGGACAGCGGAAAGGCCGCGCCTTTCTGTATTCAGAAGCAACAGCCATATGTATGCCCAGGTTATCGATGATACGGTCGGCAAGACTTTAGCGGCTGCTTCCACGGCTGAAAAAGAAGCAAAAGGCGAACTCAAGAATACGGATACGGTCGATGCCGCAGCTTATGTAGGCAAGATGGTCGCAAAACGTGCTCTTGAAAAGGGTGTAAAGGAAGTAGTATTTGACAGAGGAGGATTCCTCTATACAGGCAAGGTTAAGGCACTTGCAGATGCGGCTCGTGAAGCCGGACTGCAATTTTAAGGAGGGAGGCCCATAGGGCCGACCGGGAACCCCGGGCCGCAGGGAGGATTCCAAAAGGAATCCGGAAGTCCTTTTAAGAGAAAGGCCATGGGGTAAGGGAAGGATCCGCCTCGCGGATCCAAGGCTTCAGGCCCATAGGGCCAGGAGGCAGGAAGGAGACCATTTTTGATGGATCGCAACGAACGTAATGATCGCAGAGATCGTAACAACAATTCAGACAAGCCCGAATTAAACGACAGAGTCGTAGCCATCAAGCGTGTCAGCAAAACCGTCAAGGGCGGACGTACGATGCGGTTTTCCGCACTGGTTGTCGTAGGAGACGGAAAAGGCAAGGTCGGCGTAGGCTTAGGCAAAGCCGGAGAAGTTCCGGAAGCAATCCGCAAGGGCAAGGAGACGGCAACCAAGAACGTCGTCACGATTGCTCTTGACGAGAATTCCAGCATTCCGCACGACTATGTGGGAAGGTTCGGCAGTTCTCAGGTTCTTTTAAAGAGAGCTCCGGAAGGAACCGGTATTATTGCAGGAGGACCTGTCCGTGCCGTTGTGGAACTGGCCGGTATCAGAAACATCCGTACAAAATCCCTGGGTTCCAACAACAAGACGAATGTCGTTCTTGCAACGCTGGAAGGCCTTAAGGGAATCCGTACACCGGAACAGTTTGCAAAACTCCGGGGCAAATCCGTTGAAGAAATCACAGGCTAATAGGAGGTAACAAAATGGCGGGTAAACTTAAAATCACGCTGGTCAAGTCTCCGATCGGAGCCATTCCGAAGCAGAGAGCTACGGTAAAGGCACTTGGCCTTCATAAAATGCATCAGACAGTTGAACTGCCGGATAACGATGCCACAAAAGGCATGATCTGGCACGTAAGACATCTGGTAAAAGTAGAAGAAGCATAAGGAGGTACGAGCATGGATTTATCAAATTTAAAACCGGCTGCAGGTTCCGTGCACAGCGATAACTTCAGACGCGGCCGCGGACATGGTTCAGGAAACGGTAAGACCGCCGGTAAGGGAAGCAAGGGACAGAAAGCACGTTCCGGAGCTCCGAGAATAGGATTCGAAGGCGGCCAGATGCCTCTGTACAGACGTCTGCCCAAGAGAGGATTCACGGATCGTAATTCCAAAGACATCGTATCCGTAAATGTTTCCGATCTTGAAAAGCTGGAGAACGGAACGGAAGTTACGGCAGAAAGCCTCAAAAAAGCAGGAATCATCAAGAGGATCGGTGACGGAGTCAAGGTCCTTGGAAACGGTGAGCTGACCAAAAAGCTGACAGTCAAAGTCAAAGCGGTCAGTGCAAACGCCAAAACCAAAATTGAAGCGGTAGGCGGAACCTGCGAGGTGGTCTGATATGTGGAAAACAGTTCAGAATGCACTGAAAATCAAGGATATACGGAACCGGCTGCTCTTCACCTTCCTGATGCTGATTATCATCCGTCTGGGCAGTAACCTTCCCATCCCGGGTGTCAACACGGAATATTTCAAGAATTTCTTCCAGAGTCAGGCAGGTACGGCGGTTAACTTTTTCAACGCCATGACCGGCGGTTCCTTTGAACAGATGAGTGTTCTTGCACTGAGCATTACGCCGTACATTACGGCACAGATCATCATGGAGCTTATGACGATCGCCATCCCGAAGCTGGAAGAGCTGCAGAAGGAAGGCGAGGACGGAAGAAAGAAGATGATGGAGTACACGAGATATCTGACCATCGTCCTTTCTCTGGTCGAGTCCATTGCCATGGCAGTCGGATTCGGAAACCGCGGTCTTCTTACGCATTTCGGTCCCAAGAGCGTTATCGTTTCGGTCGCGGCAATGACCGGCGGTTCCGCATTCCTGATGTGGCTGGGTGAAAGGATCACGGAAAAAGGTGTCGGAAACGGCATTTCCATTGTCCTTCTGATCAACATCATTTCTTCTCTGCCGCAGGATCTGGCTTCCCTTTGGGAGAAGTTCATTGCGGTAAAGGATCAGGCGGTAGCCTTTTCGGTATTGAATGCGGTCATCATTGCCGCTTGTATTCTGGCCATGGTCGTGTTTGTTGTCCTGCTCTGTGATGCGGAAAGACACATCCCGGTGCAGTATTCGGCCAAGACACAGGGCCGCAGGATGATGGGAAGTCAGGCTTCGGTCATTCCTTTAAAGGTGAATACGGCCGGCGTCATCCCCGTTATCTTTGCAAGTTCGCTGATGTCGTTCCCGGTTGTCATTGCCCAGTTCTTCAAGGTGGACTACAGTTCGGTCGGCGGAAAGATCCTGACCATGCTGAACTCCAGCAACTGGCTGAACGGCGATCCGCTCAATGTGATCGGACTGATCGTCTACATTGCACTGATCATCCTGTTTGCCTATTTCTATACGTCCATTACCTTTAATCCGCTGGAAGTGGCAAACAACATGAAGAAGTCCGCCGGCTTTATCCCGGGCATCCGTCCCGGAAAGCCCACCAGCGACTATCTGACCAAGATTCTGAACTACATTATTTTCCTGGGAGCAACCGGTCTTGTGATCGTGGCGGTTATCCCCGTAATCCTGACAGGAAGGCTCGGAATTTCCAGACTTTCCTTCACGGGCAACTCGCTGATCATCATCGTGGGCGTTGTTCTGGAAACCCTGAAGATGATCGAATCGCAGATGCTGGTTCGCAACTACAAAGGATTCCTTTCTGATTAAAGGAGAAACCCCATGAAGATCATTATGCTCGGCGCTCCGGGCGCCGGTAAGGGAACACAGGCCATGAAGATTGCGGAAGCCTACGGGATACCGCATATCTCAACGGGAGACATTTTCCGCTCCAACATCAAGGCGGGAACGGAACTCGGAAAGAAAGCTAAATCCTATATGGACGCAGGCGGTCTGGTCCCGGATGAAGTGACTATCGGAATGTTACTGGACAGGATCCATGAGAGCGACTGTAAAGACGGATATGTTCTGGACGGTTTTCCCAGGACCATCCCGCAGGCGGAAAGCCTGACGGAGGCGCTTTCAAAGGAAGGGCAGAAAGTTGATTTCGCGATCAACATCGACGTCCCCGACAGCAATATCATAAAGAGGATGGGCGGCAGAAGAGCCTGCTTAAACTGCGGTGCCACTTATCACGTGGAGTTCAATCCGCCCAAGGTTGAAGGAATATGCGATGCCTGCGGAAACAAACTGGTCCTGCGTGATGACGACAAGCCGGAAACGGTTAAGAAGCGCCTGGATGTCTACCATGAGCAGACGCAGCCGCTGATCGATTATTACAGAAAGGCCGGCGTACTGAAGGAAGTCGACGGAACACAGGAAATGGGTAAGGTGTTCGAAGATATCCGGAAGGTGCTCGGCTGAGGAAGAACAGGGAAGAGGCGCATGTAAAATGGCAGTAACGGTTAAATCCCCGCGGGAGATCGAACTGATGCGGGAAGCCGGAAAGATCCTGGCAAAAGTCCATGAACAGCTGCACGAAAGTCTGCATGCCGGAATGACCACTTTTGAGATCAACAAGATAGGCGAGGACCTGATCCGGGGATACGGATGCATTCCTTCTTTCCTGAATTACGAAGGGTATCCCGCATCGATCTGTGTTTCCGTGAACAGTCAGGTTGTACACGGAATACCTTCCAGGGAAAAGGTCATTCTTGAGGGAGACATCGTAAGCCTGGATGCAGGCGTGATCTGGAAGGGATATCAGTCCGATGCCGCCAGGACCTGGGGAGTCGGAAAGATATCCGATGAAGCACAGAAACTGATCGATGTCACAAAGCAGTCGTTTTATGAAGGCATTAAGTTTGCAAAAGCAGGTAATCATTTAAACGATATCTGCGGTGCCGTAGGTGATTATGCGGAAGGCAAAGGGTACGGCGTCGTACGTGATCTTGTCGGTCACGGCATAGGCCGGGAAATGCATGAGGATCCGGAAATCCCGAATTTCAGGATGAACCACAAGGGGATCCGGCTGGAACCCGGTATGACGCTTGCCATTGAACCCATGATCAATATCGGCGGTCCGGATGTGGTCTGGTGTGATGATGACTGGACGGTGGAAACGGAAGACGGAAGCCTTTCGGCTCATTACGAAAACACCATCCTGATCACGGACGGGGAACCGGAAATTTTATCATTGTAACAAAGCAGCAAGGGAGTTTAAATGTCAAAGACAGATGTTATCCAGATCGAGGGCAAGGTAATTGAAAAGCTGCCGAATGCCATGTTCCAGGTGGAACTGGAAAACGGGCACCAGGTACTGGCTCATATCAGCGGGAAGCTTCGCATGAATTATATCCGGATCCTTCCGGGCGACAGGGTAACCGTGGAATTATCCCCTTATGACCTGAGCAAAGGCAGGATTACCTGGAGAAACAAGTAAACTTGTTTCATAAGTAAATTTGTTTCTCAAGTAGAGCTTGATCCCCAGCCAAAATAAAATCTTGTATTCCTAAATAGCCGGTGCTATAATATTCTGGCGACTTTGCAGGATGAATCAGCTTTTTTGAAAGGAGCGCACTATGAAAGTCAGATCTTCGGTCAAGCCGATGTGCGAAAAGTGCAAGGTGATCAAAAGAAAAGGAAGAATCATGATCATCTGCGAAAATCCGAAACATAAACAGAGACAGGGATGATCTTCATCTCTTTCATTTGCTTGCCCCTTAAAGGGGGTACAATCTTGAAGACAGGAGGAAAACAACACAATGGCTCGTATTGCAGGCGTTGATTTACCGAGAGAAAAACGTGTGGAGATCGGACTTACCTATATCTTTGGTATCGGTGTGCCGAGTTCCAACCGCATTCTTGCCGAAGCCGGCGTAAGTCCCGACACGAGAGTCAAGGATTTAACCGACGACGAAGTCAAGAAAATTGCCGAAGTGATAGCCAAAAGCCAGATGGTGGAAGGTGACCTGAGAAGGGACACCGCCATGAACATCAAGCGGCTTGAGGAAATCGGCTGTTATCGCGGAATCCGTCATAGAAAAAGCTTGCCTTGCCGCGGTCAGAAGACCAAGACAAACGCAAGAACATGCAAAGGCCCCAGAAAGACTGTTGCGAACAAGAAGAAAGCAACAGACAAGGGCTGATCTGTAACTTATTAACAAGAATTTCAGAAGAAAGTAGGTTAGTTTTATGGCAAAGCAGCAGCAGACACAGGCGCAGCAGCAGTCATCTTCACCCGCAAAGAAGGCTTCGGCGAAGTCTTCCAAAAAGCGCGTGAAAAAAAACGTTGAACACGGTCAGGCGCATATTCAGTCTTCCTTTAACAACACGATTGTTACTTTGACTGATACCCAGGGAAATGCACTTTCCTGGTCAAGCGCAGGTGGCCTTGGTTTCAGAGGTTCAAAGAAATCTACTCCTTATGCAGCTTCCATGGCTGCAGAGACCGCCGCTAAGGCAGCAATTGTTCATGGCTTAAAATCCGTCGACGTTATGGTGAAGGGTCCCGGCTCGGGAAGAGAAGCGGCCATCCGTGCACTTTCCGCGAACGGAATCGAAATTACCAGCATCAAGGACGTGACTCCGGTACCGCATAACGGATGCCGTCCGCCGAAACGCAGAAGAGTATAATCATAACAGACACGCCGGTTTAGGCGATTGGAGGTAAATAAAGTGGCAGTCGACAGAGTTCCTGTTCTTAAAAGATGCAGATCCCTCGGGCTTGAGCCCGGTTTCATGGGTCTTGACAAGAAATCCAACAGAGAGTTAAAAAGAGCCAATCACAAGATGAGTGAATACGGCAGCCAGATGAGAGAGAAACAGAAAGCCAAATTCATCTATGGTGTGCTGGAGAAGCCTTTCCGTAATTATTTTGCAAAGGCAAACGCGATGAAGGGTCAGGTCGGTGAAAACCTGATGACCCTTCTGGAATGCAGACTGGACAACGTGATCTTCCGTCTCGGTTTTGCAAGGACCAGAAGAGAAGCCCGTCAGATCGTGGATCACAGACATGTGACCGTAAACGGAAAGATCGTAAACATTCCTTCCTATGAAATCAAAGCGGGTGATGCCATCGAGATCAAGGAAAAGGCAAAATCATCCACCAGATACAAGGAAGTTCTCGAGCAGACCAACGGCCGTGTAGTACCGACCTGGCTTGAATCCGACAGGGAAGCACTGAAGGGAACCGTTAAATCCCTTCCGACGCGTGCGGAAATCGACGTTCCGGTCGATGAACTGCAGATCGTCGAGTTGTATTCCAAATAATTAAAAACTGAGGCCAACAACGGAGGGAAATGCCGAAAGGCAATCGGAAACCCTCTACACAGGGAGGTACTTTCGTGTTCGATTTTGAGAAACCAAACATTGAGATTGCAGAGATCTCCGAAGACAGGAAGTTTGGCCGTTTCATCTGTGAACCGCTTGAAAGAGGCTACGGCACAACTCTTGGAAACTCCTTAAGAAGAATTATGCTTTCCTCTCTTCCGGGCTCAGCAGTGAGTCAGGTAAAGATCGAGGGCGTTCTTCATGAGTTTTCTTCCATTCCTCATGTAAAAGAGGATGTGACGGAAATCATCATGAATATCAAAAGCCTCTGCATTAAGAACACCGGCAGCGGAAACGAACCGAAAACGGCCTATATCGATTTTGAAGGCGAAGGCGTTATCACAGCCGCGGATATTCAGTGCGATTCCAGCATCGAAATCCTGAACAAGGATCAGGTGATCGCAACGGTATCCGGAGCAAAGGCAAAGTTTTACATGGAAATGACCATTACCAACGGACGCGGCTATGTCAGTGCGGAAAAAAACAAGGCACAGGAAGACATGCCGATCGGCGTGATTGCCGTGGATTCCATCTATACGCCTGTGGAACGTGTCAACATGCATGTGGAAAACACACGTGTGGGACAGCAGACGGATTTTGATAAGCTGACACTGGATGTCTATACGAACGGAACGCTTGGTCCTGACGAGGCGGTAAGTCTTGCGGCAAAAGTTCTTTCGGAGCATTTAAGCCTGTTCGTCAATCTTACGGATACGGCCAAGAATACCGAAGTTATGATAGAAAAGGAAAACAACGATCAGCAGAAGGTCCTCGATATGAACATCGACGAACTGGAACTGTCCGTCCGTTCCTACAACTGTCTGAAGAGAGCCGGCATCAACACGGTTCAGGAACTGATCAGCAAGAGCCCAGAGGATATGATGAAAGTCAGAAATCTCGGAAAGAAATCGCTGGATGAAGTTCTTGAGAAACTGAAGGAACTGAACCTGGAGTTAAAGCAGGGAGAAGAAAACTAATTTAAATTTTGTATAGACCCGGTAAGACCGTAAGCGCACGGGCCTATGCTCACAAAATGGAGGAAATGAATTATGGCTATGTACAGAAAGCTCGGCAAGAAAACAAATGTCAGAGTTGCGTTACTGAGAAGTCAGGCTACCGCACTGGTAGCAAAGGGAAAGATCATCACGACCGATGCGAGAGCAAAGGAAGTCAAGAAGATTGTCGAGCCGCTGGTTGCCATGGCCGTCAGGGAAAAGGACAATTTTGAGACCGTTAAGGTAAAGGCGAAGGTCGCAAGAAAAGACAAAGACGGCAAGAGAGTCAAGGAAGAAGTAGACGGCAAGAAAAAGACCGTGTACGATGAAGTCGAAAAGGAAATCAAGAAGGACAAACCTTCCAGAATGCATGCAAGGAGACTGATCCTTGCGGCGCTCTACGGTGTGACGGACGTTCCGACTGAGAATACCGGAAAAAAGAAGAACACGAAAAAAGTGGATCTTGCGGCAAAGCTCTTTGATGAGTATGCTCCGAAGTATACGAACCGCAAAGGCGGCTATACGAGGATTGTAAAGCTCTCACAGAGAAAAGGCGATGCTGCACAGGAAGTTGTTCTGGAATTTGTTTAATCGGTAAATCAAAAGGCCGGGTTCGAAAGAACCCGGCCTCATTTGCATAATAAAGGATGATCGATCGCATGAAGATAAAAGTGGATCTTGCGGAAGCGTACAGGTATATGGGCGGCCGCGGAGAGCCTGACGGGCAGGAAAAGAAAGAACTGGAAAAAGCGGCGGAGATGATCGCAGAGTCTTCCAATCCGCGTTCCATAGAACGCTTCTTTTCCGTTGACAGGTCCGGAGACGGGGTTTTGCTTTCGGAAACGGAACTTCTTCTGCCCGGGAAAGCGGTCCGTGCACTTTTAAAGGACTGCCGGGAATGCATGATCTTCTGTGTGACGATCGGGAACGAGCCGGAAATGCTCATCCGCAGATGGGAAGTGGAAAATATTGCCTTTGCGGCGGCACTGGATGCCTGCGCAAGTTCTGCGGTGGAAAGTCTCTGCGAACAGGAAGAAAAGAAGGCCATCGGCAGTGAAGAAGTTTTTCTGACGGACAGATTTTCACCCGGGTATGAAGATCTTCCCCTTTCGCTGCAACCGGATTTTTGCAGGCTGCTGGATACCGGCAGAAAAATCGGAGTAATGGTAAGCGGAAGCGGCGTCATGATCCCGAGGAAAAGCGTTACCGCACTGGTCGGGATTGCCGACAGAAAACAGAAAAGCAGAGACAGCGGATGCAGCGCCTGTCCGGCATACGGAAGCTGTTCTTACAGAGAAAGCGGGGTGACCTGTTACGGGCACATTCTTTGAAAGATTTTTTACGGAGGAAAACAGGAACGGATTTCTCCTGCTGGACGGTGCCATGGGCACCGAACTTCAGAAGAGGGGTATGCCTGCGGGGATGCTTCCGGAAATTTACGGAATGGAACATCCGGAAATCGTGGAAGAGATCCACAGAGCCTACATTGATGCGGGAAGCCGCATTTTATATGCCAATACGTTCGGCGCCAACGGGAAGAAACTCCAAAGGTCCGGAAAAAGCGTAAAGGAAGTCGTTACGGCCAATGTCTGTTCCGCCAGGAAGGCTGCAGGGGATCTGTGCGGTGTGGCGCTTGACGTGGGACCGATCGGTGAAATGATGGCGCCGATCGGAACAATGTCCTTTGAAGAAGCATACGCTCTTTTCCGCGAGATTGTAACGGCCGGAAAAGATGCTGGTGCCGATCTTGTGGTATTTGAGACATTCTCTGACCTCGCGGAAATCCGCACGGCAATCCTGGCGGCAAAGGAAAATTCGGATCTGCCGGTTTTTGCCACCATGACATTTGAGGAACGCGGGCGGACGTTTACGGGCTGCATGGCGGAAAGTTTTGCGGCAACGGTTTCCGGACTCGGTGCAGCGGCAATCGGCGTCAACTGTTCCCTGGGGCCGAAAAGCCTGATGCCGATCATACGGAAAATAGGCAGCATCACAGAACTGCCTCTGATCGTAAAGGCCAATGCGGGACTTCCCGATGCGCGTGACGGCCATTACGATATTGATGCCGCAGCGTTTGCCCGGGAGATGAGCGAATGCGCGGAGATCGGCGTCCGGATTGTAGGCGGATGCTGCGGTACGGATCCGGAATATATCCGTGAGCTTAAAAAGGCATTGGAAGGAAAAAGCTGTGCGGAGCGTACGGTCAGGAAACAGACAGCTGTATGCAGCGCGACCCGCTTTGCGGTTTCAGGGAGTATCCGGGTGATCGGGGAACGGATCAACCCGACCGGGAAAAAGCGTATTCAGCAGGCGATGAAGGACAGGGATTTTGATTATGTGCTTGCCCAGGGCATTTCGGAAGCGGATGCCGGCGCGGATATCCTGGACGTGAATGTGGGTGTCCCGGGACTTGACGAGCCGGAGCTGATGAAGGAATGCGTTCAGCAGCTGATTTCCGCGACAGACCTGCCGCTGCAGATCGATTCCGGAAATGCCAAGGCACTGGAAAACGGGCTTCGCTATTTCCCGGGAAAGGCCATTGTGAATTCCGTGAACGGGGAAGAGACGAGACTTAAGACAATCCTTCCGCTGGTTAAAAAATACGGTGCGGCCGTCGTAGGTCTTACCATAGACGAAAACGGGATCCCGGAAACGGCGGAGGGACGGTTCAGGATTGCGGAAAAAATCAAAAAGGCATGTCTTTCCTACGGAATCCCGGAAGAAGATATCCTGATCGACTGTCTTACGCTTACGGTTTCCGCATCCGCGGATTCCGCTTCCGTTACCCTGAAGGCGCTCCGCATGGTAAAGGAAAGACTTGGTCTTTCCACCATTCTCGGCGTTTCCAATATTTCCTTCGGACTTCCGGACCGGGAGGAGATCAACCGGACTTTTCTCACCATGGCAATGGAGGAAGGACTGGACTTTCCCATCATGAACCCGAACAGTGAATTCATGATGGATGCGGTTGCTTCCTTCCGCATGCTGAATGGGGCGGACCCGGGCTGCGAAAATTATATTTCCCGTTTCCGTGACAGAGAGAAGACCCATACCCGCACATCCGCTGCGGCAGGAGACAGCAAGGCAGCGCAGGCGGGAGCGGCACAGGATAAAATGCCGGACAAAGCAGGACATACCATAGAAACGGCTGTCATGACCGGACAGAAATCCGAAGCGGCGATTCTTACAAAAAATCTGCTGATGCAGAAAGAAGCCCTGGATATCGTAAACGAAGACCTGATCCCGGCGCTGGACAAAGTAGGGGCGGAATATGAAAAAGGAATCATTTTCCTGCCTCAGCTTCTGCGTTCTGCGGAAGCGTCGGAGTCCGCATTCGAAGTAATAAAGGACTATATTGCAGGAAAAGGGGAACAGCCCGTCACAAAAGGAAAGATCATACTGGCAACGGTAAAAGGCGATATCCATGACATCGGGAAGAACATCGTGAAAACCATTCTTTCCAATTACGGATATCGGATCCTGGATCTGGGACGGGACGTCCCTCCGGAAAAGATCGTGGAGACGGCACTTCGGGAGGACGTGAAGCTGATCGGCTTAAGCGCACTCATGACGACCACGCTGCCTTCCATGGAAGAAACGGTAAGGCAGTTAAGGAAGAGCAATCATGCTTGCAGGATAATGGTCGGCGGCGCGGTCCTTACATCCGCTTATGCCCGTTCAATCGGAGCCGATTACTATGCAAAGGATGCCAAACGTTCGGCCGATATTGCAAGGGAAGTCCTCGGATAAGATCATGCGGGGAATCCGGAAAGGAATGCACAGATGAAAATTGCGGACATGAAAAACAGCGGAAAGGCGGGGCTCTCGTTTGAGATCTATCCGCCGAAACATGATTCCTATTTAAAGGACATTGACGAAACGCTCGGCATTCTCTGCGAGCTGAAACCGGACTATATCAGCGTGACCTTAGGTGCGGGCGGGAGCAGGGAAAGCAGCACCAAGACGATTGAGATCGCAAAGAAGATCAAAAACGAATATCATGTGGAACCGCTGGTCCATCTGACATGTCTTAATTCCGACAGGTCGGATATTGACTATTTCACAGAGCAGCTTAAGGAGAACGGGCTGCAGAATATCCTGGCGCTGCGCGGCGACCGCCGCCCTGACATTCCGGCAAAGGACGACTTCCGCCATGCTTCGGACCTTACGGCATACCTGAAGACAAAAGGAGATTTCTGCATCGGCGGCGCATGCTATCCGGAATGCCATCTGGAGTCGCCTGACCGTGTTTCGGATATCCGGAACCTGAAGGCGAAGGTGGATGCGGGCGATGACTTCCTGATCACGCAGATCTTTTTCGACAATCAGATGTTTTACGATTTCCGTGAACGCTGCCGGCTTGCCGATATCAATGTTCCCATTTCGGCCGGGATCATCCCGGTTATCAACCGTTCGCAGATCGAACGGATGGTGACCATGTGCGGCGCCACGCTTCCGGAGAAGTTTAAAAGGATCTTAAACCGGTACGGCGACAGGAAGGAAGCTCTTTTTGATGCCGGGATGACATATGCCCTGAGCCAGATGATCGATCTCGCTGCCAGCGGAACGGAGAGTATCCATATCTACACCATGAACAACGCCAAGGTGGCAAAGCGGCTTGCGGACGGGATCCGGAATCTGCTCTGATGTTTTCCGGCGGTTCCTGCGCCGCTCCCCCGCATCTTCTTACGGAATGTTCTTTTGAAAGCAAGAAATCCGTAAGTTGAAGCGCAGCGGGAAGAAAGGTATACTTATTATATAAGCTCTTTCCGGGCAGGAGGTTCGATATGAGGATAACGAAAAGCAGGTGGTTAGCATTTACACTGGCATTTCTCCTTGCTGCGGCTGCCTTTCCCATGACAGCGTTTGCCAGCAAGACCATTTCCGGCGTTACCATCCGGGTGCAGAGCAAACTGGAAGCCGGAGACACACTTGAAAATTCCGACCTGGTGATCGGCGGGGAACCGTCCGACGGACAGGCTTCGGTCACAGTCAACAGCGAACGGTGTTCCATTTCGTCCGCCAAGTTCACTTCCTATGTGGACAAGACGCTGAAGATCGGAGACGAAGTCAGGGTGCGGGTACGGATTGAACCTGACACGGCGGATGAGTATGCGTTCAAGGGAAGCTATTCCAGTTCCAATATCACGGTCAGCGGCGGGGAATTTGTCAGCGTCTCCAAATCATCGGGGGGCCTTGTCGTGAACCTGAAACTGAAGCCGGTAAAAGGAACCTATGATCCTCCGACGGATGCCGAATGGAAGGATAACGAAAGAGGACATGCAAAGTGGAAGGCGCCAGACTATTCTTCGGGGCATTACGATGTGATACTCAGAAGGAACGGATCCAATGTCGTCGAGAAAGACGATGTAAATTCAACGGGATATAATTTTTATCCCTATATGACCAAGGCGGGAACCTACACGTTCCGGGTACGCACGGTACCGCATTCGGATACATCCAAGTCATACGGGAAGGTATCGGAATGGACGGAGTCCGATGAATATTATCTGGATGCCGATCATGTTTCCAACGGCAGCGGACAGACAGACGGAACGGAAAACGGAACGCAGAACGGAACAGCCGGGTGGGTTAAGTCCGAAGGAAAATGGTATTACAAATATCCGGACGGAAGTTATAAAAAAGGCGGCTGGGAAAAAGTTAACGACAAATGGTATCTGTTCGGCAACTCCGGCATCATGATGACCGGATGGCAGAGTATAGCAAGCGGAACTTATTTTCTTTCCGACAGCGGCGATATGATGACCGGGTGGCAGCATCTGGACAATAACTGGTATTACTTCAATGCGGATCTGTCTTCTCCTACGGAAGGCGCGCTTCTGAAAAATATGCTGGTGACCACATCGGACGGCAGGTATTATTACCTCGGTGACAAGGGACAGATGGCAACCGGCTGGACAAAGGTAAACGGTAACTGGTCATACTTTGATCCGCAGACCGGCGTGATGGCACGCAATACCACGATCGATACTTTCTACGTGGATGGCAACGGAGTATGGCAGTCTCAGAAATAAAAGTCATCTGAAAAAAATATTCCAAAAGAATCTCTGAAAAAATATTCCAAAAGAATCATTTGAAAAAGATATTGAAAAGACATCGGGACAGTCCGATGTCTTTTTTTGTTGCGCATTAAAATTGCAGGAATGTTGATGACAGCAGATTGAGTTCATTTCGGAAACGGAAGCCCGGACACATACAAGAAATATTTGAACAAATGTATAAATAGCTGTAACCAAGCAAAATGAGATGATTTCTGTTTAAAAAATCAGACGGGAATTTTTCGCTGCTTGCGGCAGAAAAGGTTAAAAATCGAGAATTCGAAATACTATATGTATAGTATAATACCAATATATTTATTGCATTTACACGGGATATTATATATACTATGTGTACGAAGCGCTGATACACTTACGTAAGAACCTGTTGCCGCAAGTTCCGGGACCTCATGTTTTCCGGCAGGACGGCTTATCCCAGTTCATAAAGTAATATCTCGTTATGGTTCCCGTCAATCTGAATCAAAATTCCGGAACTGTCAGAAACAGTTCCGGAAAGTCAATAAATTACATTCCCATGGGAAAAAGGAGAACTCTATATCCATGTTTACATTTGTATTTCCGGTTTTAAAAAGCCGATTTTTTGTAAGAGTGAGAAGTAAATTGTGAAAAGGAGGAGCGTCATAAGCACTGCGAAAGGGGGGACGCTTAACAGAGGGGGATTTAAGCGACACACGTATTAAAAAGTTTTGAAAAATACTTGAGAGGAGAAAGAGATGATTATGAAAGGGTACTTGGGTTTTGCCGTTTCACTTTTTTTAACTTCGGTATTTTTGGCAACGCCTTTTTCAGCGCTTGCGGCAGACTGGAAAATGGGTGACGGAGGCTGGCAGTATTTTCAGAACGGCACAACGCCGGTAACGGATTCCTGGGAGCAGTCCGACGGAAAATGGTTTTATATAGGAAGCAACGGCTTCATGGAAACCAGCAGTCTGATCTCGGAGAATGACAATCTTTATTATGTGGATGCGGACGGAGCCATGGTCCGTAATCAGTGGATCCTGATCCCGGACGATGAAGGTCTGGGGTCTTCATGGTACTATTTCCCGGAAACGGGAAAGGCATACAGGAACAGCAGCGGTAAAATGTCGACGAAAAAAATAAACGGAAAAAAATATCTTTTTGACAGTGACGGCAGAATGGTTACCGGACTTATTGACAGTGAGGGAGGAAAAGTCAGCGAGGACGGCAGCAACGACTTCATCAATGCCGAGTATTATTTCGGAGAAGACGGTGCCATGTACGAAAATCAGTGGTACCTGTATCCGGGTGTTCATGAAAGCGGAATGTTCAGCTTTCTTGCGCAGAAAGATTATTACGAAACCGGAGAGATGTGGATGTACTTTGATGCCAACGGTAAAAAAGTATATGCAAAGGACCTGACATCACCGAAAAAAAAGACGATCAACGGAAAGAACTTCATGTTCGATGAAAACGGTATCATGATCTGCGGTGTCACGGAAAAGAATGCGACCCTGTCGGCAACGGACAGCAATGCAGCTTTTTTGTACGGCAGTCTTGACGGTGACGGTTCCCTTCCGGCGGATACATGGGCGTGGGTCGTTCCGAACGAGGGCGTATCGGAAGACGATTACAACAATCAGGAGTACAGCTGGTTCCGTACCAACGGTTCCGGCAAGGTTTACAGGAACTGCCTCCATACCGTAAACGGAAGAAAATATGCGTTTGACGGAATAGGCAGAATGCTGACCGGATTCGTTGTCATGTACACGGACGGAACGTTTGCAATTCAGTACAACATGGACATATGGAACAAGTCGGATTTTCTGAAGGATGCGGACAGCATCGACATTCCTTCCATTGAAAGAGGAAATCTCTATCTGTTTTCTGCGGATGAAGTGAACGACGGCTCCATGGTAACCGGAAAAAATATTTCTGTGGAACTGCAGGACGGAATGGCCGTATTCGGATTCAAGTCAAACGGCAAGGCGTACGGCAATCGCTGCACGCTTGAAAAATCCGGCAATAACTATTACTACAACGGCCTGCGCCTTGATGCGGATCCCGATCTGAAATACGGAATCGTTGACGTGGATGAGAAAGTCGGCACTTCCGATCAGTACGTTGTCGTGGATTCCCAGGGCAACCTGAAAAAGTTCAGGAAGAAAGTACTGAAAGACGGGGACGGATACTGGATTGTTATCGCGGACGGACATTTTGTCGCACGCATAAGCGATGAAGATGCACCGAAATGGCATAAAGGCCAGTACTGGAGATACGATTCTTCTCAGAAAGGGGAAGACAGATACATTGAACCGATCACATTCGCTTCCTTCGGAGATGACAATCTTGATGATGATTTTGTTGTCTTCCGGCAGTAGGAGCGGCGTATGAAGAAAAATGTGACGGTGTCTTTACCAACAGAAGAGGGAGGAGCGGATTAGGAATATGAAGATGAAAATGGGGAAGCAATGGAAAAGAGCGGCTGCGGTCCTGCTTTCGGCTGCCATGACATTCAGCAGTTTTCCGGTATTCGGCGGCGTCCTGTCGTTTGCCTCGGAACTGGAAAGCAATACGGACCTGATGGTCGGTAAAACGAACGCGGGAATGTCCGCACATAAATACGGCACGAACGGCGAGAAAACCTACGGGAACAGCAGCAGTACCGGATATGTGTTTAATACGTCTGCCGGCAACAGCACATCACTCGTACAGAATCCGCAGTCGACTTTTGATTTTGCGGCACTCCCGTCAGTTCCTTCGCAGGCTGATGAAGCAAACGAAGGGTACAGCAAAGGACACAGTGAAAGGCTGATGTCGTCTTATCAGTTCGGATACTGGAATACACTTTATGCGTTCAGTACCAACGGCAGTAAAGCCGCGGGCACGGATGTGAGACCGCATCTTACGGGCGGGACACAGTTAAACGGAAGCGCAGCGGACGCAGCCATACAGGCGACAAAGCTTTCCGTCGGACACAAGAACGGAGAAGTCGTGACGGCGCAGACCGGGAACAATTCCGTGGAGGTTCGCCCGGAAATCAAGGTAAGCCAGGACGGACGCTATCTGATTGTCCAGTACACGGTGTTCAATCCGAATAGCAAAGAAGAGGATTTCTGGATCGGAAACGAAGCGGATACCATGATCTACAATCACGATGGATGTCCCACGGTTGTCACGCCGAATACAGGCAGCGGCAATAAAAACGAAGGGCTTCATCTGATTGCACATAACGGTGAAACCTATAACCTGACGAGCCTGGATATCCAGACTTACAATAATGATAAAGGCGTTGATGCCGGCATGCAGACAAGAGACGAAAACGATCCCAGCTGCGTACAGGTATGGAGCGGCTACTGGAGCAATACACCGAGAAACGATTCAGGGGCAAATCACAGCCACTGGGTCTTTGCAAAATCGGATGAGACATATAAATCCGACGGCGTAGATGCAGCAGCGGCTTTTTCCGCCTATTTCAATCTGAAGGCGCATGAAACCAAGACGGCAAGATTTGCCATTGCCATGCGAGTGTCCACATATTATGTGGATCCCGCTGCCGCAACCGACGGAGACGGATTCATTTCCACACCCTGTAAAAGCATTGCAAGCGCAATTGCCAGGATTCAGTCATCCGGTGCAAAAAAAGCTTATATCTATATCATGAAGGATGTTAACCTGAATTCCACGATCACTGTTCCGGGCGGAGTGGATATTACGATCTCCACAACGGATTTCACATGGGACGGAACACAGCCGCAGGCTTATGACAAATCAAGCGGAAACATAACAGTGAACAGGGAGCCCGGATTCAACGGCACAATGTTCCAGATTGCTTCGGGATCTGCCGGCAATACAGCGCTTACTTTCAGCAGCGTTACCGTGGACGGCGGAAGCAGTTCCACCAGTACCGGTCCTATTCTGGACGCGGAGGCAGGTTCCTTTAAGACGGAGATCGGAGGTATCCTTCAGAATAACTATATCAATGCGGATGCCTCGAACACGAATGCAAACATGGCAAGCGCGGTTCAGATCGGCGCAGGCGCCAATGTCAGCATGAACAACGGAACCGTCACCGGAAACAGAGCCATCCAGGGTTCTGCGGTGAACTGCCTCGGCAGCTCGGGAACCTTCCGGATAGAGAACTCTGTCAGGATAACCGGGAATACGGCTTCCATGGGAACGGCGGATACAGCCGATGACACAAATGCCAACGTATATCTGGCTGCCGGCAGGACCATTACCGTTGACAAGGGTATTCTTGATGATACTTCTTCAATCGGCGTCAATGTGCAGGATCCGCCGACAACGGATACGGCTGAGAGAATTGTGGCAACAACCACCCAGGGTACTCTTCCGTATTCCGCGGCGAATTTCACCGCGGACAAGAGCGGCAACTGGACACAGATGGCATCCGATCAGAAATCGGTTGCCCTGAAAGCCACTATCTTTACAATGACCGTTAACTATGTCAGCGCAATTGACGGAGTCACTGCTGTTCATGCGGCATCTTCCGAACAGAAGTCGGCCGGCAGTTCAATCGACATGACGCCTGTACAGGCGAACGGATGGATTTATGACAGTGCGGTGATTACCGGCACCGGACTGGCGGCGGATGCAAACGGACGTATCCGGGGAACCATGCCGAACTCGGATGCCGTGGTAACATACAGGTATAATCTGAATCAGGCTGTTTACAGATTTGATACTGCCGGCGGGCTTGCCGTGGATGATATGACGGAAGCAACCGGAAACAGCAGTTCCCTTACCATGCCTCAGGCGGTAAAGACCGGCTATAATCTGATCGGCTGGTATAAGTACACGGATGCCAACAATAACAATAAATACGATGCCGGCGAGTCAATTGATACGGCAGCTTCCACGGCATTCCCGTCACCGGTCACAGCCGGAGTCATCCGCTATGTGGCAAAATGGGTACCCGGATCGGGAACCTTCAATGTAATGGTGACCTACAGGAACAACAACACAAATCTTCCCGTTATCTTCCAGACAAAGACGGATTCCTATCATGTGGAAGAGACGGCGACAGCTTCGCCGGTAACCGTTCCGGGCTACAAACTTTTAAGCGCGGTGGACAACCCTGCGGCGGGAACTTTCGATGCCGATAAAAATTATTCCGCCAAAATGGCGGCCCAGGGCATTCAGGTGAATTACATCTACAACGTGGATCCTTCCCGGACATTCACTTATGAGATCATTCACAAAACTTCCGGAGGCAATGTCCTTTCGGATGTGACCATGCAGAGAAGAGCGGAACAGATCATCTCCGCGGCACCGATTTCCCGGTATGGCATTATTTACGCAGGCAGCGAGATAACGGCCGGCGCATCGGATAATGCAGGAGAGTGCGCGGTCGGTGCGGAAACGCTTCACGGCACATTTGATGCCGGCCATAATTTCACGGGCTATATGCCGAACCAGAATGTCACTGTCACCTATACCTACAATTCCACCGCCCAGTTCTTTCTGAACAGCAAATTCATGGATGCGGATGACAATGACAGAGTCATAATGGTTTCGGCGGAAGGAAAGACGGCGGAAGAGGCCATAACGGAAAGCGTTCCTGCTGTTTACGGTTATCACTATCAGTCGGCATCGGCTGACCCGGCAGGCGCAGGTACCTTTGATGCAGGAGGCGTCTTTACCGGAACAATGCCTTCAGGCAACCTGAAACTGGATTACAGCATGCGCAGGGATACGGCCTGCTGGAAGACCATAACCTTTAAAACGGCTGCATCGCCGTATGGTAACGGAATGATCGGAGCGCCGGCATCTGCTTCCTTCCTGAAAAATGACGGAACGGATGCGGCCGCAGGCAATGCCTATACGTTTGCCAGAATGAAGGAACTTGATCTTGTGCCTGATCCGACCGGAGATCCGTCTCCCTATTACCACTTCGCAGGATGGTATAAGGATGCCGCCTGCACGACGGCCGTAGAGGACACGGATACATTCACGGACAATGCAACGGTATATGCGAAATTTGAAGAAGATCCTGCTTACTGGCTGAATGTGACATTTGCGGCAGGAGAACACGGAACGCTTACGGGAACTGCTTCTCTTCATGAGATGAACAATGAGACGTGGAGCGGCATTGCTTCCCGGATCCCGTCGGCAAATCCGGAGGTCAACTACCTTTTTGTCAACTGGACATTGAACGGTACGGCTGTCCGGGGAACGGACGTCCTGACGAACGGCGGTGTCTATACGGCTAATTTCACAAAGGATCCGGATGTCTGGAACGGAACTTTTGAACCGGTCGGGACGCTGTCCGGAGACGGAAAGGGAGAGGTAAAGGTCTACGGTACAAAGACGGACGATATCTATATCGTGACGGACCTTACCGGAAAGATCGTTGCGGTGCTTCCGGCGGATTCCGCCACGACTACATTCGAAGGGCTGTATCCGGGAACCCGTTACAATGTATATGAAGGATCGCCGGATACGACGGCAGCGGCAGGACAGGATATTTCCACGGCTGCGGGTACTAACATTTCCGCACCGCAGGAAGTTCTGACACCGGTTGTCCAGGGCAATTACAGCTTTAACTGCGACCCGAAGGATGACGGCAAGGTGGCTATGGTCATTGATCCTGCGGATCCGGATTCGGATTATGCACTGATCGATGAAGGCGGCAATGCTGTTTTGCAGACAGGAAGCAGGGAAGGCTGGATGACGCCGGTCGGAGGCGATTCTGCCGCTGTGACATTCACGGGCCTTGACCCGAATGCAACCTACACGGTTGTCGCCAGAAAGAAAGGCGACTTCGCGGTAACGGTTCTCTCCAAGGCGCCGGACGGCAATCAGGTAGTGTCAAATCCGGGCGATGACTTCGAAGCTCCGAAGTTCATAGTCGAAACAAAGAACGGGATTATCCACACGGTCGGGACCACGTCCGTGGAAGCGGAAAGCTATGATCAGGCAATGGAAAAGGATCAGGTAACGGCTCATGCGGATGCAGTCAATGCGGAGGGCCAGGCATTCAAATACTGGAAAGTGATAAACGGTCACTGCACCGGGATCACGGGGAAAGTAACCTCTCAGGATGTTACATTTACCATGGATGCCTGTAATGCCGTACTGAGTGCAGTCTATGAAAAAGACCGCACGGCTTCTCCGTCCACAGCCGATGTGGAGGAGGAGATCAGAGGAGCAAAACAGGGCGACTACGCACTGAATCCGGAGGATATATCCAATCTGGAGCAGGAACTTACCACCGATCAGGACCGCACGCTGATGGATATAAACGGTGCGGATGTAACGTACAGGATCGTATTCAACAGAAGAGACAGTTCGTCTGCGGAAGCGGAACTTGTCAAAGAAGAGTCGTTATCCGGAACAGAGCATCCGGGATCATTCTGCAACGCATGGTCGCTGGATATCATTGCGGAGCGATATCTGAACGGACGGAAAGTCGGACGGGCAACGGATTCCGATGCCACCGCAGGAGTTATCGTTCAGCTTGATTCTGAAGACACGAACATGATGGATTACCAGATGTTCGATGTGACTTCGGGCCAGGCAGCCGAGGAAACGCTGTCGCAGGATCCGGAGCAGACGGCCGGGCTGTTTACATTTACGGGGACGGTCGGACATACATATGTACTGGTGTATTCCAAGGCTTACAAGCTTCACTTTACGGATAACAATCAGGTGCGGAACTATCTGCATCTGAATGACACAAGCTATAACTTCCAGTACTCCTTCAAGGTCAGGCGGGGCGAAGCGCCTGCGGATTCGTACTATGCAGGTGATTACGAACGGGTGACTTCCTACGCAGACGGTTCCACGGCCAATGCGCTGGTGCCGTTCGAGGATATATACGGCGTACAGTACGATTATCAGAACTGGAGCAAAAAATCGTCTTCGCTTTCCGTATTCGATCCGGATGCCGAAGTGAAGAAGATGATGGTTCTCTATGCGTACTACACCAACAACAGACCCGCGGTTGAAAAAGCGAGAGCCGTCCTTGCGGACAAGATTGCCGAAGCAAAGGAAATGATAAAGAATCCGTATCTCAAGCAGAGCGACATTGATCTTCTGATATCTGAGACTGCAAGTGCACAGGCGGTTCTGGACAAGGCTTATCCGACAGACCCGAGAGCGGCAAACTACGCGGAATTACAGCGTACGTTCGATGAGCTGCAGGCATTCCTTAACGGGCGCAAGGATAAGATAGACCAGCGCAGCAGCAGAGTTGAAAACTCCGACGGCGGAGGTTCCGGAAGCGGCGGAGGAGGGATAGGTACGCAAGCAAGACCTTTCAGGCAGTACGTGGAAAAATCATTCATGCTCGGCGTGGACGGTTACTGGTCAAAGAGAGACAGCGGAACATGGAGTTTTATCCTGAGCGGCGGGCTGGCACTGAATACAAAATGGGGCAAGATCCAGTATTCGGATCCGGATACGGGCAGGCTTATGACCAAATGGTATTACTTCAACGAAAAGTCCGAAATGGCGACCGGATGGATATTCCTGGACGGACAGTGGTATTACCTTGATCCCGTCAAGGGGGAAATGTATACCGGCTGGCATATGATCGGCAGCAGGTGGTACTATTTCACGCCGTCTGCGGTTGCGGGCTGTCCCGAAGGTTCTCTCTACACGAATACGACAACACCTGACGGATACAGGGTAAACAGCAACGGCGAATGGGAACAGTAAGCGGACGCAGGAGGGGACAATGAGAAAATTCAAATTCAAGAAAGCTGTGACATTGATTGCAGCGGCAAGCATGGTATTTACCATGCTTGCCCCGGCAGTGCCGGCTTATGCTGCGGCACCCGGCGACATTATTTTTAATACGGATATTTACGGAACATATGCGCCTACAGCGGATGCTCCTGATTTAGGAAAGGCAAATTCTCTTCACGGTATACCCGGCAGTCTTGTTACGCTGGCTTATCCGAATCTGCCTGTTTCGGGTACTTTGGCTACGGCTCTCGGCATGCCGTGGGCTTCCGGCACAAGCTGGAACGGAAGCGACTTAAATTTTCCCGGTTATACTCTGGAGGGATGGTATGACGGTCCGGAAAGCAAAGCCAACGGCGTTAAAACGACGCATCTTCCGACTTATTTTCCATACAGCAGCGATACGACATATTATGCCAAGTTCGTTTCGGACGGAGTATCGGCTTATAATTACAAAGTAACTTTTACCGGAATGAACCAGAATATCAAGCCGGATGATCTTGTGTCGGATGCGAACGATACCGCCCATCCGCCGCTGAAGGTTCTTTCGAGCTTTCAGGCTGTGCCGAAGAACATACCGGGTTATAAGCTGACCGGAGATCCGTCCTGGGGATTCTATAAAGCCGGAACTGCCTTCGCTGAAGCGGTTACGGCGGCGTCTTCCCACAACAATTACGGATTCACCTGTTCGCCTGTCAGCCATTACGTCAGCGGTCTTATGACGAACAAGGATATCAAAGTGGACTTTAACTATGCAGCGGATACGGATCAGAAATTCCGCATGACTGTCGTCACTCATGTACTGGACGGCAACGGAAATGAGAAGGCCGTACCGGATGACCGGTTCGATCTGAGCCATACCTATTCTGTGGAAAGTGCGGTAAGCGGCATAGAACCGGATCAGGATCTGGCAGGTGTGGCTTCCGGCCAGACAGCTTCCAAATATCTGCTTGTCACCGACGCCAATCTGGCAAACTATGCGGGCAGCAATGCCAAGGCACCGGCTATCACAAAGGCGGACAACTCGGCATTTGATGCAGAAACGGACCACAGCACATACAGGCTGGTACCGGCGGACACAAATCTTGCTGTAAACAATGCGACAGGTGCGGTAACCGGCGGCATGATCAATCAGGGCGCACGTGTCGACTATTACTATGTGCCGAATCCGGCTTACCATACGACAGTCACCGTAAAGTATGAGAATGAACTGAACCAGAATATTACGGAACTGGTCAAGGCAAATGCGTCAGGCGCAATTCTGGATGCGGATGACAACAGCGGAAGCTTTTATCTTTCATCTGACGGCTATGCGGAAAAAAAGGCAGTCAGCAGTTCAACGGCTATTGCAATACCGCATCCCGCCCTTGCAGGGTATCAGGCAAATCCGTCCATGAACATCAGCAGCGACACCTCCGCTGCCTATACGGGCGGCGGGAATACATTCAGTGCAACGGCTTATACGGTTACCATGAGCGGCAATGCGGTCAATGTGGAATTCACAGTGAAATATACACATAATCCGCAGGCAACGCAGGCACTGACACTGGATAAAAACGGAAACGGGAAAATTCTGGGAAGTGACGGCAGTGAATACAACATCGTTACCAACCCGGAAGAGGCTGTCATTGAAACAAAGAACAGCAACGGATCCGTGACGGTAAAGGAAGCGGATCTGCCTGCCATACAGGCTAACCCGGGCTATCAGACCGATGGCTGGTACTACGGAACGGAAAAGATCACAACGTGGCCGTTTACGACGGGGACATTCAATTACACGCTGACGGCAGTCTTTAAGAAAGATCCGTCTTACTGGAACAGATACACGTTCAGGACGGGCGGCACCAATGCTTCCCATGAGGTACTTCTTCCGTCCGATCCCTGCACCGCCGAAATCTGCACGCTGGATTCCGTGACGGGTGCGGCTGTTCCGGCCGGAACGATCACACTGGATTACTGTTACCAGACCTGCAGCGCACCGGAAGTTTCCTGCGACGGCGGATATCATGCAGTCTGGATGGATGCCCGGGGCACGGAGATAGATCCTGCATCGACCGATATTGCCGGATATGCGGGGCAGACACTTACGGTTTACGCTGTACCGGACAACACAGGCACGGTGGAAGATCCGAGTGCCACAGCAGGTCTTGATGCGGCCACGGCAACTCCTTATGTCACGGTTTCCAATGTCAACGCAGACGCAACGGTCAAGTATGCGGTTACGGACGAAAACGGAACCGGCGTCGATGTTATTTCCGGAACCCAGATGCAGGCAAAAGGCGGAACGATCACCGGCTCCTATCTGCATCCGGGAGACGACTACAGGATTTATGAGGCGCTTTCTTCCAGCGGCATAGCGGTGGGAGACCCGATCGGCAACTATGCGAGCCCGAACATCAGCAGCAATCCGGCTCAGGTAAAGGTTCCCGTATGCCTTACGCCTTCCGTAACGGAGGACGCAAACCATGCCGGAAGGGCAAGCATTACGGTCAATCCGACAACGGCAAATACAGACTACGCCCTGGTTGATGCCGGCGGCAGCGTGAAAGAGCCGTTCACCACGCCTACGGGCAGCAGCATTACCTTCGGGGATCTGAATCCGGGCATGGATTATCATGTACTTGCGAGAGTTACCGGAAGCGGTGATTCCGAAGCCGCAAGACTGCCTTATGAATCCGATGTGGTCAATACGGGGAATCTCGGACTTTCCGAAACATCGTTCACGGTATCGGTGGTTCTGCCGGAGGGAACAGCCCTTGCTTCTTTCGTTCCTTCCGATCTGACTGCCGTTGCGAAAGGAACAGCAGTTACTCTGGCGGCTGCACCGACCAGCGGAACAAGTTTCTTCAGCAGATGGAACCTGGTTTCAGGTTCGCCGACAGGCGTTACGACCCAGGGCAACAAATATATGTTCACAATGCCCAACGGTCCGGTGAAACTTCAGGCGCTATATGAAAATGCATCGGGTGCAACCTGGAGCAATGCCCAGTACGACAACAACAGGGGTGACGGGAAGAGCATAGGTGCAGTCGATCCTGTCATTAAAGAAAGCGGCGCTTACCGCATCCATATCACTAAGGATGCCGTGCCGGCAGCGGTTCAGAATGCGATTGAAGCGGAAGGCGAAATTTATCACGGCCTTTGGATGATGCATATCCGGGTTGAAAAGAAGAATGAAAACGGCGGCTGGGACCTGTACACGGGTTCCGCCGGAAGTATTCCTTCCATGGCGCTGACTGCAACGGTGGAGACCGGTGCCCTGCTCAGCACGGGATCCTTCAAGTTTTACGAAGTTGCAAGCCCGGGGGATGCAGATCCGGGAGTGAGCGAAATGAGCGAGCCGGATCAGAGTACGCTGATGGGTTCCGGCTATCAGGGAACGTTTGATGCGGATCTTGAGAACAACGGCTATTACGCATGGGGCTATGTATCGGGTGCCTGCTATACGGTAAAGATCCGTGACAGCAGAGACGGATCCCTTGTGACGACACTGAGCCGTCTGGACGAGTCGTCGAGCGTGGGAGACTATTCTTCATCCTATGCTTCTCACATAACGGCGGCGCCGTATATTGACGTGAACGGCGTCAAGTGGACGTACGAAGGGCTGAGCACAGGCGGATCCGATTATGAGCCGTATGATGAGCACAGCCGCGTGACCTCAAATCTGGTCCTCTATCTGTATTATTCTAACGACAGGGCTGAAAGAAGGCAGGCCGTCACGGACCTCGGCAGTCTGATCACGAGGGCAGAGAATCTGCTGCCGGGTCTTACCTCCAATCAGAAGAAGACCGACCTCCAGAATGCGATCAGTGATGCAAAAACTGTTCTGAACCGGACATCGCCGAGGAAGCCTTCCACACAGGAACTTGAAGATGCGCTCTCCGCTCTGAAGACGGTGTATGACAATTCAACATCGGGCGGAGGCGGTACCGGAGGCGGAGGCGGTACCGGAGGCGGAGGCGGTACCGGAGGCGGAGGCGGTACCGGAGGCGGTGGCGGCACCGGAGGCGGAAGCGGCACCGGAGGCGGCAGCGGTAACGGGGGCGGAAACAGCAGCGGCGGTTCCACAACGGGCATCGGAAGTTCTTCCGTACCGAAAGCGGCAGCCCCTGCCGGAAACTGGGTTAACTTTGATGCTACGAATTATAAATGGAAATATGTACTTGCGGACGGAAGCCTGATCAGGGACAGGTGGTTTGATATAGGCTATACCTTTGACGGCGTGACCAAATCCTGCAGCTATCATTTCGGTCAGGACGGTGCCATGGACAGCGGCTGGTACATAAATCCGGCTGCAGGCCGGTGGTATTTCCTTTCCGACGTGCATGACGGATGGTTCGGTTCCATGCAGGCCGGCTGGCATCTGGATGCAGACGACAAAAAGTGGTATTATCTGAACCCGGCCGACGGTGCCATGATAACCGGATGGGCACAGATTGCAGGGAAGTGGTATTATTTCAATCCTGCAGCGTCTGAACAGACATGGTTTTATGATGAAGACGCAAAGAAATGGGTATACGGCGGAAATACCGCCGCAAGGCCTCTCGGCTCCCTGTATATGGGCGAAAAAACACCCGACGGCTACACAGTAGACGAAAACGGAGCATGGGTTAAGTAAACGCAGAGCAAGGGCGGCATGCTGTGCTGCATGCCGCCCTTGGTTATAAGCAATAAAATTACCGGGATCAGAGTCATCCTCCGATCCCGGTAATTTTCAAAACCGTTTCTCCTAAATCGCCCTTTTGGGAATTTATCTGTTCATGATCTTTACCATTTTTCCCTCGGAATCCACGGCATAGTCTCCGTCAACCGTTGTATCCGTTGCCAGTATGCCGGTCTTCTCATCCAGATAATACCAGTCTCCGCCATACTTGACCCAGCCCGTTCTCATGATTCCGTCTTTGTCCAGATAGTAAATGTCGACCTTGTCCTCATCTTCATCGTCCGTGCGGGCAGCCCATCCCTTGACGGGTTTTCCGTTTTCATCGGTGCAGGACCATTCATCGTTCTTCGTCTGTGTCCACACATAACTGTTATCCTGTACAGCCAGAGGAGAAGCAAATGCTGAAAAAACCGTCATCATGGAAAGGGCAGCGGCAATCATGCCGGCAGAGAAATATCTGCGTAACACCATAACCGACCCCTCCTCTCTCTTCATTAGCTACTTCATTATAACAGGAAAAATCCGGCGGAAAAGAGGGTTCCGCCAATAGTAAGAACTTCGTAAGATAAGCGAAAAATATGATATACTATTATCTGTGTACGAATGTCTTACGTTAACATAAAAACAACGGGAGGACACTGATATGCGCATGAAGGTCAGCAATTATATTTCCGATACTCTTGTAAAAGCCGGGATCAGCCGTGTATTCAGCGTCGTAGGCGGCGGAGCCATGCATCTGAACAATGCACTGGGGCACCAGGAGGGACTCACGGTAACCTACAACCATCACGAACAGGCATCCGCCATGGCGGCGGAATGCTATGCCAGGATTTACAACCGCATTGCGGCGGTCTGCGTCACCACGGGACCGGGGGGAACCAATGCACTGACCGGCGTCGTGGGCGGGTGGCTGGATTCCATTCCTATGTTCGTTCTTTCGGGACAGGTGCGCTACGACTGGACGGCGCGTTCGTCCGGGACGGGAATCCGTGCCATGGGAGATCAGGAATTCGATATCTGCACCGCTGCGCAGAGCATGACGAAATACTGCGAGATGGTGATCAATCCCCTGCGGATCCGCTACTGCATGGAAAAGGCACTCTATCTGGCAAAGAGCGGCCGGCCGGGCCCGACTTGGCTGGACATCCCGATGGATGTGCAGGGTGCTTTTGTGGATACGGAGGATCTGATCGGGTTTGACGAAAAAAACTACCGCGAAGGCGGGGACGGCTGGGAAAGAGCCTCTTCCGCAAAAATCTCCGCGGACGATGCAGGCAAAGGCGAAAAAAGGGAAGTTCTTCCGAAGCCTGTCACCGATGAAACGGCAAAAGAAATCATAGAGAAAATCCGGAACGCAAAGCGTCCGGTGTTCAATGCCGGCAACGGGATCCGGATTGCGAATGCGCACAAGGAATTTCTGGAAGTTGCCCGGAAACTCAATATCCCTGTTGTGGTAGGATGGGATTCCGAGGACTGCCTTCCGTCCGACGACCCGCTCTATGCGGGAAGACCCGGAAATTTCGGAGACCGAGCGGGAAATTTTACGGTACAGAATTCCGACCTTGTTTTTTCCGTCGGATCCAGGCTGAGCCTCCGGCAGGTGGGATTTAACTGCAAAGGCTGGGCAAGGGAAGCCTATACGATCGTAAACGATATCGACGAAGAGGAACTGAAAAAACCGACGGTTCATATTTCCATGAAAGTCCATGCGGATGCAAAGGACCTTCTGACAGTCATGAACCGCGTGCTCGAAAGCGAGAAAACGCCGGTCTGGCAGGGCGGCGGTCCCGGCATAAAGGGAATGAACTGGGCGGACACGGTCCGCTACTGGAACATGACCTATCCCGTTCTGCAGAAAAAGCATCTTTCCTGTACGGACGATGAACCGGCAAATGTCTATGCTTTTATCAACGAGATCAGCAGAAGAGTAAAGGAAAACCAGATCACGGTCGTGGGGAACGGTTCCGCCTGTGTGGTGGGCGGCCATTCCTACATCATTAAAAAAGGTCAGCGCTTTATTTCCAATTCCGCCATTGCTTCCATGGGATACGGGCTGCCGGCATCGGTCGGCGCATGTATGGCCAATACGGATAATCCGGAACATGAAAAGGATATCGTCTGCGTGACGGGAGACGGCAGTATAATGATGAATCTGCAGGAACTGCAGACCGTGAAGACCGGAAAAATGCCGATCAAGATATTCCTGATCAACAACAGCGGTTATCACAGCATCCGTCAGACGGAAAAGAATTTCTTCTCGGACCAGAAGCTGGTCGGGATAGGACCGGACAGTTCAGACCTTGAGTTCCCTGATTTCGGGAAGGTCGCGGATACGTTCGGGATCCCTTATGTATGCGCGCATCACAATTCGGAACTGGGCGCAGCGGTGGAGAAGGCATTTGCCACGGAAGGCCCTGTGATCTGCGAGGCTTTTGTCAGCATCACACAGAATTTTGAACCGAAGTCTTCCGGGAAAAAGCTGCCGGACGGCACCATGGTAAGTCCGCCGCTGGAAGATCTGACGCCTTTCCTTTCCGATGAGGAAATGAAGGAAAACATGATCATCCCCGCAATGAAAGAGGAGAAATGAACATTCTTTTGACCGGCGCCACAAGCTTTCTGGGACGCGCCGTAACGGAGGAACTGATCGGGTCGGGGCATGCGGTATACGCATTCATCCGCCCGGATTCAAAGCATGCGGAGGGTCTTCCGGAGAACCCGGGTTTTCACCGTGTGGATTTTGACATGGGATTCCCCGCCGCCTGGAATCTGAAGGACCTGCCGCCCATGGATGCCTGCATCCATCTGGGATGGGAAGGCCAGGGCGTAAAAGGACGCATGGATGAAGGCATTCAGGAACAAAACGTAAAAAATACGCTCCTTCTGATGCAGGAGGCAGCGGGACTTTCCTGCAGGAGATTTCTGTTCGCGGGTTCCCAGGCGGAATACGGCGTAACGGAGGAACGCGTGAAGGAAGGCATGTTCGGCGGCAGGCCGGTGAATGAAGAGGAAGCGTGCCATCCCCTGTCACGTTACGGAAAAGCCAAACTCAGGGTGCTTCTCGAAGGAAGCACACTTGCGGAAATGCTCGGCATGACATATATTCATATGCGTATATTTTCCGTGTACGGTCCGGGAGACCATGAGACCAGTCTGGTATCTTCCTGCATAAGGGCGGCGGTTTCCGGGAGCGGGATTCTTTTAAGCCCCTGCACGCAGATGTGGAATTTTCTTTACGTCTCGGACTGCGCAAGGGCAATCAGAGGACTGCTGACCTGCGGTTTTGCTCCTGACGCGGAAAGCGGAAAAACGGAAGAACATGTTGTCAATGTGGGAAGCCGGGACAGCCGGCCGCTCCGGGAATTTGTCGGAGAGATCTTTTCCGAAGCCGAAAAAACGGACAAGGAAACCGGAACGGAAGGCCCTGTGTTCATGGAACGCAAGGCGGGGCCGGAAGGAACACCGTGGCTTTTCCCCGACTGCGGAAAACTTGAAAAACTGACAGGCTTTCAGGAAAAAATTTCTTTCCGGGAAGGAATTGGAAAATGCATCGCGAAAAAATCATGAAGCGCTGTATTTCATGCGGCGCCGCACTTTCGGAGAAGCCGCTGCTTGCAATCCGCAATATGCCGGCGGGTGCGCAGGATATTCCGGACAGAGCGCATCTTAAATCCGAACGCGGCATTACCGTAAAGCTCTGCGTATGCAAGGGATGCGGCCTGGTGCAGCTTGCAAACAAAGAAGTCCCCTATTACCGGGACGTGATCCGTGCGGGCGGGTATTCCACCACCATGCGGGACTTAAGAAAGTCCCAGTACGAGGAATGGATAAAGCTCTGTGATCTGAAAGGAAAAAAGATCCTGGAAGCAGGATGCGGGCAGGGAGAGTTTTTAAGGATCCTTGCGGAATATCCGGTACAGGCATACGGGATAGAACATAAGAAAGATCTTGTGAAGAAGGCAAGAGAAGCCGGCCTTTCCGTGGAGTGCGATTATCCGGAAAAAGAGGATGCCGTATTTAAATACGCGCCTTTTGACGGTTTTACTTCCTTTAATTTTCTGGAACACCAGCCGGACCCGTGCCGTTATTTAAGGGCGATCGCAAACAATCTGACGCCGGACGGCGTGGGACTGATCACGGTCCCGGACCTTAAATATATCCTGAAGGAAAACAGCTTTTACGAGATCATACCGGACCATCTTTCCTATTTCACCGCGGAAACGCTTTCGTCGCTCCTTGATCGGTGCGGATTTGACGTTCTTAAAAAAGAAACCGTAAACCGTGACACCGTATCCGTGATCGTGAAAAGGAAACCGGTACCGGATGTAAGCGGGCTTCTTTCCCGGAAGGAAACCATAGAAAAGGAAGCACTGGATCTGCTGGGGCAGAAGAAAAAAGCCGGAAAGAAAATGGCAATATGGGGTGCATCCCATCAGGGATTCACTCTCTGCGCCGTGGCGGGACTGAAAGACAGTGTCACCTGTATCATCGATTCCGCACCTTTCAAGCAGAATAAGTTTGCACCGGCATCGCACATTCCCATTCTGTCCCCGGAAAAAGCCTCAGAGAAAAATCCGGACGGGATCCTGATCGTGGCGCCCGGGTACACGGATGAGATCGCAGGGGAAATCCGGAAGAAATTTTCTCCTTCAGTTGGGATCTATGTTCTGAAGACGGATCATATTACGAAATATAAAAGGAGGGTACCGCATTCATGAGAGCATTTGTCCTGAAAAGTCCGGGGCATGCGGAGATCGCGGATATGCCGGAGCCGGTCCTTTCGGAACCGTACGGCGCAATTCTTGCCCCTGTTGCCATGTCGGTCTGTACGTCTGATGTGAATACGGTGTACGGAACGGGGTCGCGGAAACCGGATGATCTGATTCTCGGACACGAATGCGTGGCTAAGGTACTTGCCGTCGGAAAAGGCGTAAGGGATTTCAGGCCGGGACAGTTTATCGCGGTTCCCGCCATTACGCCGGACTGGCGGAATCCGGAAGTGCAGGAAGGGAACGAACGACACGCGGGGAAACCGTTCTCGGCGAATGCGCTCGGCAGGTCCGTTCCCGGCGTGTTTGCGGAAAAGTTTGCGGTTGCGGATGCGGACACCACGCTTGCGGAAATCCCGGACAATGTGCCGATCGAGGATGCGCTGATGTGCGTCGATGTGGTGACGACGGGATTCACCGGCGCGGAGGAAGCGGAAATCCGGACCGGGGATACCGTGGTTGTGATGGGAATAGGCGCGATCGGTCTGATGGCCGTGCAGGCGTGTTCCCTTCTGGGAGCGGCCAGGATCCTGGCGGTCGGAACCAGAAAGATAAGCGTCAGACTGGCAAAGGAATTCGGCGCAAACGAAGTGCTGGATTATCATGACGGAGACATTGCATCACAGGTCCTTGAAATGACCGGGGGAAAGGGAGCTGACGCCGTGATCCTCTGCGGCGGGGATGATTCCGTTTTTCCGGCGGCCATTGACATGGTGCGCTACGGGATAGGAAGAGTCGTGAACGTGAAGCATTACCCGGGGGAAGGTTCTCTTGAAATCCCCAAGTTTTCCGGCGGCAGGGGAATGGCGGGAAAGACCGTAAAACTTTCTCTCTGCAAGGGAGGCAGGGCCCGGATCGAAAGAATGCTGAAGATGGTGCAGTATGGAAGGATAAGTCCTGGGAAACTTGTGACGCACCGCCTGGACGGTTTTGAAAATCTTCCGGCAGGACTGGAACTGATGCGGAAAAAGCCGGATGATCTGGTCAAGCTTGCGGTGGTGCCGGAATGGGCGGATATCCCGCGCGGATCCTGCATAAAAGAATGGAAGTAACATAAAAGGCATGAAAGGCAACAGATGAAAAAAATCAGCGTCGTAATCCCGTGCTACAACGAGGAAGCCAATGTCATACCGATTTCGGAAGCTGTCATCAAGATCTTCACGGAGCAGCTTTCGCGGTATGACTATGAGATTCTTTTCATAGACAACGATTCCCGGGACAGAACGCGGGAACTTCTCCGCACCATGTGCGCGCAGAATAAAAAGATCAGGGCTATCTTCAATGCCAAAAATTTCGGGCAGTTCAATTCGCCGTATTACGGCCTTCTTCAGACAACGGGGGATGCGGCCATCCTCATGGCGGCGGATTTTCAGGACCCGCCGGAAATGATCGTAAAGTACGTGGAAGCCTGGGAAGAAGGATTTAAGATCGCGATCGGTATCAAGACGAACAGCATGGAGAACAAATTCATGTACTGGCTCCGGTGCCGTTACTATAAATGGATCAAGAAACTTTCCAACGTGGACCAGATCGAGAACTTCACGGGATTCGGCCTATACGACCGCGACTTCCTGAAGGTTTTAAGAGACCTGGACGACCCCACGCCGTTCCTCCGCGGGATTGTTGCGGAGCTGGGATTTCGGCGGAAGGAAATTCCCTATACGCAGCCCAGGCGCCGCGCGGGAAAGACCAGCAACAATTTTTACAGCCTGTACGATGCGGCTATGCTCTCCGTTACTTCCTATACCAAATTCGGCCTGCGCATTGCCACTTTTATCGGTGCGATCACCATGGTCGTATGCCTTATATTTGCCGTTTATTATCTGGTCATGAAACTGCTGTACTGGAACTGGTTCCAGGCAGGCCAGGCACCGCTTCTGATCGGCCTTCTGTTTATCGGCTCCGTCATCATATTTTTTATCGGCATGATGGGAGAGTATGTTCTGACCATCAATCAGCGTGTCATGAAGCGGCCGCTGGTGATCGAAGAAGAGCGTATCAATTTTGAAAATACCGAGGAGAATTCCGGGACGGAATCGAAATCATGAAGTATAAGATCGATGTAATCAGGATCCGTGAAAACTATATCACGGTAAACGGCTGGGCGATCGGGAAGGACCCTTTCATCCTCGTGGCCTACCGGGTCACCGACGGCGCAAGACCCGTTTCTTCCAAGCTGGTGCGGACCAGAAGAGATGACGTGAGCCAGATCTATTTCGGGGAGGTCGCGGATACGGACCTGGGGTTCGACATCCGTTTTTCCTACGAACGGGGAAAGACCTATTTTCTTGAAATGCAGTACAGGGATCCGCATGGCTTAAAGTCCCGGAAAACCATCCGGCTGAATGAAAAAACGATCGCCAGGCGGACCAGTGTTTCCTATAAGAGAATGGAAAAGATAAAAGACCTCTGCAATCTGGAGACGCTCGGCGTGGCGGCGGAATATATGAAGAAGCACGGGCTGAAAGCCCTGATCCGCAAATCCAGAAGCAAGATCCAGGGTTTTGACAACGACTACGAATATGCGGAGTGGTTTGAAAAGACAAGGCCTTCCAAAGAGGAACTGGAAACACAGAGGAATACTTTCTTCGGAGACGGGGCGCCCCTGTTTTCCGTTGTCATTCCGGTATACGAAACGCCGGTGCCGTATCTGAAAGCCCTTCTGGATTCTCTTCTCATGCAGACCTACCCGCGGTTTGAAGCCTGCATTGCGGACGGAAGCCCTGCGGGAAAGAGCCGTGAAAATGTCCTGAAGGCCTATTCCGAAAAAGACAGCCGGATCCGTTATCAGGTCCTCGGGGAGAACCGGGGCATATCCGGAAATACGAATGCGGCGCTTTCCATGGCAAAAGGGGATTTTATCGTTTTCTGCGATCATGACGACCTTCTTCCGGAGCACGCGCTTTTTGAATGCGCAAAGGCTATCCGCGAACATCCGGACTGCGACTGCCTCTATTCCGACGAAGACAAGCTGGACATGGACGGCGGGTCGCTTTTTGATCCCAATTTCAAGCCGGATTTCAACATCGACCTGTTAAGAAGCGTCAATTATATCTGTCATCTGTTTGTCGTCAAGAAGGAACTGCCGGACAGGTACGGAAATTTCAATGCGGACTATGACGGCGCGCAGGACTATGATTTCATTTTCCGCATGACCGAGCAGGCAAAGCATATCATTCACATCCCGAAGGTCCTGTATCACTGGAGATGCCACATGAATTCCACGGCCAGCAACCCGGAGAGCAAGCTCTATGCGTTCCAGGCGGGGGCAAAGGTCATCCGGGCGCATTATAAAAGAGTCTGGCCGGAGATCGCGATCGACGACGTGAAAAAGGGAGTCGATTACGGGATATACCATACCTTTTTCCGGACGGAAAAGGAGCCTCTGATCTCAGTCCTCATCCCGAATAAGGACCATACGGATGATCTGGACACCGCGGTAAGGACATTGATGAACAGGGGGACCTGGAAAAATCTGGAGTTCGTCATCATAGAAAACAATTCGACGGAAAAAAAGACATTTGAATATTATGAAAGAATAAAGAAAGAATTTCCTAATGTCCGGGTAGTAGAATGGAAACCTGAAGACCCGTCGAAGCCCTTTAATTTTTCCGCCATCAATAATCTGGGAGCCCGGTACGCGAACGGCGAATATCTGCTTCTTATGAACAACGACGTGGAGATCATCAATCCGGATTCCCTGAAGGAAATGATGGGATACGCACAGAGACCGGATGTCGGGATTGTGGGATGCCGCCTTCTTTACGAAGACGATACCATCCAGCATGCCGGCGTGATCGTCGGGTTCGGCGGGATTGCCGGCAGCGCTTTCGTGGGACTGCATTCCGTGCAGAACAGCTATTTCCACCGTGCGGTGACGGCACAGGATTATTCCGCGGTAACGGCGGCCTGCATGCTTACACGGAAAAGCATGTTCGATGAAGTCGGCGGCCTTTCCGAAGAACTGGCGGTTGCCTTTAACGACATCGACTACTGCATGAAGGTGAGAAAAACGGGAAAACTTGTCGTCTACAATCCGTATGCCAGTTTCCATCATTACGAGAGCAAGTCCCGCGGCCTTGAGGACACGCCGGAAAAAGTGGACCGCTTTAACCGGGAAGTGGCAACCTTCATGAAAAAATGGCCGGAGATATTAAAGGACGGAGATCCTTATTACAACCCCAATCTGACACTGAGAAAATCCAACTTTGCGCTTCGTGATCTGGAAAAGGAAAAGATCGGCGAACCGTACCATATGGAAGGGATAGAAAAGTATCTGTGATGGGAGAAGAAAAAGAAGCAACAGTCATCATACCGAACTGGAACGGCATGGCGTTTCTGCCTTCCTGTATTGCGGCACTTAAGAATCAGACGGTGTCAGATTTTGATATCCTGGTGATCGACAATGCTTCCGAGGACGGGAGCGTTTTATGGATGGAAAGAAATTCGGTGCCTTTTATCCGGGAAAACAGGAATCTGGGTTTTGCCGCTGCCGTTAACGACGGGATAAAGGCGGCAAAAACACCGTATGTGATCCTTTTAAACAACGACACGGAGGTGTTTCCCGGCTTTGCGGAAAATCTGATCCGTATGATCGGGAAAAGCAGAAAGATCTTTTCCGTGAGTTCCATGATGCTTCGCTTTGATGATCATGACCTTATTGATGATGCCGGAGACGGCATGTCTCTTTTGGGATGGGCATTCCAGAAAGGAACGGGACAGAAGAAAGAGCGCTTCTTAATACGGCGGGAAGTTTTTTCCGCCTGCGGGGGAGCCGCCATATACCGGAGAAGCATCTTTGATGAGATCGGCTTTTTTGACGAGGCGCATTTCTGCTACCTGGAAGATATCGACATCGGCTGGCGGGCAAAGCTTGCGGGATACCATAATCTTTACTGCCCGGCGGCAAAAGTACTCCATAAGGGAAGCGCCACTTCCGGATCGAAATACAATGATTTCAAGGTCAGGCTGACGGCCCGAAACAATATCTATCTTCATTACAAAAACCAGCCGTTTCTTCAGCTCCTTCTGAATTTCGATTTTCTTCTGGACGGGATCCTGATCAAGGCGGTGTTTTTTGCGCGGAAAGGTTTTGCAAAGTCCTACTTTTCCGGTGTGTTTGAGGGACTTTCCACGCTTCACCGCGTGAAAAAAGTCCGCTTCGGGAAAGCCGCCGGAAGAAGATGCCTGGCGATCGAATGGGAAATGATTGCGGGCACAGTCGAATACGTGTATAATTACTTGCTCAGGGGTAAACATGATTAAGGATTATCAGAGACAATTCAACAGGCTGCATGTGGTTCTGGATGCGCTGGTCATTGCCGGCAGTTATGTTCTTGCCTGGTTTATCCTTTTCGGAGTCCGGGGAGAGACCGGTGTCCTGCCGCATCAGATTTATTTTGAAGCGCTTCTTTTTGTGGTTCCGGTCTATCTGATCCTGAATTCCCTTTTCGGTCTTTATGCACCGAAACGGATATCCGGCAGAAGAGCGGAATTCTATAATATTTTCCGCGCCAATACCATAGGCCTGCTGCTGTTCACGCTTATCCTGTTCCTCGGTTCCAAGAATCAGTATCTCTACCATTTTTCCAGAAGACTGGTCCTTCTGTTCTATCTGTTCAGCATTATTTTCGAGACGCTGGAACGGTACGGGATCCGCTTTATCCTGCGGAGCATGCGAAAGCAGGGATTCAATCAGAAGCACATTCTGCTGATCGGATATTCCCATGCGGCGGAAGGGTACATTGACCGCATCCGGTCAAATCCGCAGTGGGGCTATCAGATCCGCGGCATCCTGGATGACCATAAGGAGCGGGGTTTCGAATATCACGGGATCAAGGTTATCGGCACCATCGCAAATCTTTCCACGATCCTCGGGTTCAACTCGCTGGACGAGATCGCGATCACGCTTTCCCTGAAGGAATACGAGAAATTAAAAGATATCGTTAAGGAATGCGAGAAGTCCGGAGTCCATACCAAGTTCATTCCGGATTACTACAATGTCATTCCGACCATTCCGTATATGGAGGATCTGGACGGACTTCCGGTCATCAATATCCGTCATGTGCCTCTTACGGAACTTCACAATGCCATTCCGAAACGGATCGTGGATATCATCGGTTCCATTGTGGGACTTGTCCTGTTTTCCCCTGTTATGCTTGTTGTGGCAATTGCCGTGAAGACAACGAGCAAGGGTCCGGTCATATTTGCACAGGAAAGAGTGGGACTGCACAACAAGCCGTTCCAGATGTACAAGTTCCGTTCCATGTACGTGCAGACGGAAGAGGAAGAGGCAAAGGAATGGACCACGCAGAACGACCCGAGAGTTACCAAAGTCGGAAAGTTTATCCGGAAAACCAGCATGGATGAGCTTCCGCAGTTCTGGAATGTTCTGATCGGAAACATGAGTCTGGTGGGACCGAGACCGGAGCGTCCGTTCTATGTTGAGAAATTCAAGGAGGAAATTCCGCATTACATGATCAAGCATCAGGTCCGTCCGGGTCTTACGGGGTGGGCGCAGGTGAACGGTTTCCGCGGGGATACCTCCATCGAAAAAAGAATCGAGTATGATCTTTACTATATTGAGAACTGGACCATGGGCTTTGACTTCAAGATCATGTTCCTAACCGTATTCAAAGGATTCGTAAACAAAAATGCCTATTGAAGAAAAAATGCCGGAAACGGAAGCGCCCATCGGACGAAGCCGGAAATCCAAAAGAAAGATCAAGACAAGGAAGCAGATCATTATAAGAAGGATCATCATTCTTTCCGTACTGGAAGTGATCACTCTTTTCTGCATCTTTTCCTATGCGTATGTGAGAAGGACCCTGAACCAGATCCAGCATCCTGATTTTGCCGTGGAGAACGTGGAAAACAAGGACCTTACGGAAGAGAACCTGACAAAGATGAAGGGATACTGGAACATTGCGGCCTTCGGTGTGGATTCCCGTGATAATTCCGTGGGAAAGGGCAACAATTCCGATGTCATCATGATCATCAGCATTAATCAGGAGACGGGAGAGGTCCGTATCTGCAGCGTGTTCCGCGACTCTTATATGTCGATCGGAAACGGATCCTACAACAAGATCAATGCGGCTTATGCGGTCGGCGGCCCGGAACTGGCGGTCAAGGCGCTGAATCAGGACCTGGATCTCAACATCACGGATTACATTACGTTTAACTGGAAGGCAGTCGCCACAGGAGTGAATATCCTGGGCGGCGTTGACGTGGAACTTTCCAAGGCAGAATTCTATTATATAAATTCCTACATCACGGAAACGGTCAAGGTAACGAAGATCGGATCCACGCAGCTGGAACATGCGGGGATGAATCATCTGGACGGCGTCCAGGCGGTGGCCTATGCGCGTCTTCGTGAAATGGATACCGACTATGCCCGTACGGAACGGCAGAGGAAGGTCATTGCCCTTTCCTATGAAAAGGCGAAGAAAGCGGATCTTGCCACCGTTAACAGTCTGGCCGGCAATATCCTTTCCATGGTTGCGACCAACATCAGCTGGCAGGATGTGATGAATGTTGCGACGAACGTGAGCAAATATCATATCGGAGAAACAGGCGGCTTCCCGTTTTCCAGAGGAGAGGGCGATGTCGGCAGAAAAGGCGACTGCGTCATCCCTGCAACACTGGAAAGCAACGTGAAAGATCTGCATAAGCTTCTGTTTGACGATGACGACTATCAGTGTTCCGAAACAGTGAAAAACATCAGCGCCAGGATCATCAGCGATACCGGAATAACCAAAAAGGGAACCTATGTGGATCACGTCGGTACCGACAACGGTTATATCCCGCAGTCGTCCACAAAGAAAGAGACCGCAGAAGGCACCGGCAGCGAAACAAAGGAAAGCAAGGTGACCGGAACTTCCGTCGATGCCAACGGGAAGATCTACGAGACGGATGAATCCGGGAAGGTGATCCGGATTTACGAAACGGATGCGAGCGGGAATACCAAAACGCATGAAACGGATGCGAACGGAAATATCATAGACGAATCCGAGAATGACAATCCGGCGGGCACCAAGATCGGGCCCGGAATAAACATGACGGCTGCAGAAAGTTCGCCGGGCTCCACCGTGAGCGGCGGAAATATCGGGCCGGGGATTACGACAAAGGCATCCGGTACGGAAAGCTCTTCGGCTGGGACAACGGCTTCCGGGGCTTCTTCGTCTGCATCGGAAAGCAGCGGTTCCACTGCTGCTTCGGAGGCAGCAGCCGCGACAACGGGGCAGTCTGCCGCGACCGTAAGCCCGGGTTCCGGAAATGTGGAGACCGCAGAGGCAATTCCGCAGTAAAAGGAGAAGAAAACACATTTTCTCCAGAAAACGAACACATTTTCTTCACAAACCGCTGATAAACTTACTTTCGTGAGGAACAGAGAGAGAAAGGAGTCTATCAACCATGTATGACGAAAATACCTACGGGTTAAACAGTCAGAATTCAAATAACGGCGCGGAGCAGTCCTATACCGCACCTACGGACGGAACATATCACGCAAGTTCAGAAAACAGCGGGTGGCAGCAGAACCAGAGTCAGAACCAGAATCAGAATCAGAACCAGAATCAGAACCAGAATCAGAATATGCAGGGCATGCCGGGCGGAAACGGATGGCAGCCGCAGAATATACAGCAGATTCCGGATCACAAAGACAACCGGAAGAAAAAATCCTCCGGCGGAGCGGGAAAATTTTTCAAGAGGCTCGGCGTCATTGTGGCAAGTGCTTTGCTCTTCGGCGGGATAGCCGGAGGCACCATGATCGGGATCAACCGTCTGGCGGGGAAAAATGAACCGGCGGCGGTAGCCGCATCATCCGGTACAAGCGCCGCAGCGGATGCGGGCAAGTCCGGAAATGCCGGACAGACAGGCAAGGACAGCACATCCGGAAAGACGGATACGAAATCCGGAGAAAACGACATAAAGAAAAACAGCAGCACCGGCACGAATTCCGGCAGCACTTCCTCCGGGAATCTGGATGTTTCCGCTATTGTGGAAAAGGCAATGCCTTCCGTAGTGGCGATCAACGGAACGGCAGAGGTACAGCAGAGCAATCTCTGGGGACAGACACAGTCCTATGAGGCAAAGGCAGCGGGAAGCGGCATAATTATCGGAGAGAACGACGATGAACTTCTGGTCGTGACGAACAATCACGTGGTGGAAGGCATCGACAAGGAAATGCAGGTAACTTTCATAGACAACACTTCGGTCGATGCAGTCGTTAAAGGGACCGATGAAAACAGTGATATCGCTGTTGTAGCAGTCAAGAAATCGGATATTTCCAGCGATACGATGAGCAAGATCAGCATTGCTTCCATGGGCGATTCCGACAGCCTGAAAGTGGGACAGGGCGTCATAGCGATCGGCAATGCAATGGGTTACGGACAGTCCGTGACGGTCGGCTATGTCAGTGCGCTGAACCGGACCATTGAGGCAACGGATTCTTCCACCGGCGCCACCGTAAAGACAGAGAACCTTCTTCAGACAGACGCAGCCATCAACCCCGGCAATTCCGGCGGAGCGCTTCTGGACATGAACGGAAACGTGATCGGCATCAACGAATCGAAGGCAGTTTCCACTTCTGTGGAAGGCATGGGATATGCTATCCCGATCTCCAAGGTACAGACAGTCATTTCAACGCTTTCTTCCCAGAAGACAAGAACCGTTGTCTCGGATGACAAGCAGGGTTCCATAGGGATCCAGGGCCAGAATATCGATGACGAAATGTCCAGCACCTATGATATGCCGAAGGGCATTTACGTTTACAAGATACTGGAAAACGGAGCAGCCGCAAAATCCGATCTTCAGGAAAAGGATATCATTACGAAGATTGACGGACAGAGCATTTCAACGCTGGCGGAACTGAAGAAAAAACTTACCTATTATTCGGAAGGCGAGAGCGTTACGCTTACGGTCGAAAGGCTGAACGGCAGTCAGTACGAGGAAAAGGAAGTCCAGATCACGCTCGGTTCCATGAGTGCACTCCAGTCCGAAGCCAACGGAAACAGCGGCAGCAGCCAGAACGGAAACGGACAGAACGGCAGCAACCAGAACGGTAACGGACAAAACGGAAACGGCCAGAACGGTAACGGTCAGAACGGGAACAGCCAGAACGGTAACGGTCAGAACGACAGCGGACAGAACAGCAACGGAAACAGTCAGGGATGGAATTTCCAGCTTCCGTGGTAAAGGTTCGCCGGATTACGGAAATCATGAACGAAAAGCTTCGTGTGCGATCAATGCATACGAAGCTTTTTTCATGCCTGTATGATATAATCAGAATGAAAACAAAGAAAAGGAGATGCTCATTATGCTCTTTGTCGTTCTTGCGGCGGTATTCATGCTGACGGACCTGTTTGTCAAATACGGAATTGAAAATACGGAAGACGGGAACTTTCCGCGGGAAATTCCGCGGACCGGCGGTAAGGTTGAACTGCGGAAAGTTCATAATCCGGGATTTCCGTTCGGATTTCTGAAAGATTTTCCCGGCCTGGTAAAGACAGTTCCGCTTGTCATCACCAGCGGCGTGCTCGGCGTTTTTTCCTATCTTCTTCCGAGAAAGGGACACATAGCTGAAAAGACGGGATACGCCCTTATCCTGGGCGGGGCCGCAAGCAATCTGTTTGACCGTTTCTACAGAGGCTATGTGGTGGATTATATTCATGTAAATAAAAAGCCGCTCGACAGAGCGGTATTCAATCTGGCGGATTTTTTCATTACCCTGGGAAGCGCTATACTGGCTGTCATGTCCCTGGTGCATGCAATCCATGATCTTATTCAGAAAAAACGATGAAGAAAACGAGGAGGGACTTTTTTGAGTAAGGCGGACATTTATCAGATTCTGATCCTGATTCTGCTTCTTCTGCTGTCCGCATTTTTTTCTTCTGCGGAAACGGCACTGACCACGGTGAGCAAAATCCGGATCCGTACCCTTGCGGAGCAGGGAAACAGAAAAGCCGCCGCACTGCTTAAAATCCTGAGACAGCCTGAAAAAATGCTGTCTGTCGTTCTGATCGGAAACAATATCGTGAATCTTTCCGCATCTTCCCTGGCAACCGCATTTACCATCCGTGTATTCGGGGACAGTCTCGTAGGGATCTCTACCGGGATCCTTACGCTTCTCGTTCTTGTTTTCGGTGAAGTGACGCCGAAAACCATGGCAACTTATTCCGCGGAAAAAATTGCGCTTTCCTTTGCCGGGATCATCCGCTTTCTGATGGCGGTCTTTACCCCGATCGTTTTTGTCGTGAACATGCTGACCGCAGGAGTGCTGAAGCTGCTCGGAGCGGACAGCGGGAAAGATAAAAAGCCGATCACGGAAGACGACTTAAGGACCATCATGGAAGTCGGCCGTGAAGAAGGCGTGATCGAGAACGAAGAGAAGAAGATCATCAATAACGTGTTTGATTTCGGCGATACGCTTGCCAAGGATATCATGGTCCCGCGCATTGACATGACCTTTGTCAGAGAGGACGCGTCCTACGGAGAACTGATGAAGGTGTTCCGGAAGGAAAAATTCACCAGGATACCGGTTTACCGGGACACCACGGATACGGTAACGGGGATCATAAACATGAAGGACCTTTTTCTCCGGGACCCGGACCGCAAGTTCAGCATTTCGGAATATATCAGGGAACCTATGTTTACCTATGAATATAAGAAAACGGCGGAGCTGCTGATCGAAATGAGGCGGACCTGCAACAACATGGCCATTGTCCTTGACGAATACGGAACCACGGCCGGCCTGGTCACGCTGGAAGACCTGCTGGAGGAGATTGTCGGGGAAATCCGGGACGAGTACGATGTGGACGAGGAAAAAGATATCCGCAGGGCAGGTGCGGGCGAATATATCGTGGACGGAATGACGCGCCTGGATGACCTGAATGATGCCCTGGGGCTTAAGTTTTCGTCGGAGGATTACGAGTCGGCAGGCGGGCTTGTCATGGGACTTCTGGATCATCTTCCCAAACCCGGGGAGGAAGTGACTTATGAAGGAATCCGCATGGTTGTAGAAAAAACGGACAAAAAGCGGATAGACCGGATCCGTCTGTATATGCCCGCAAAGCCGGGAAATACCGGCTCCGCACAGGATACGGACAAAACGGGGCAGGGGTAAAACTCGTTGTCAACCGTAATAAGTTATGGTATAATGCCACAAGCAATATTTTCGGAGGGAACAAATATGAAACATGTTAAAACACTGAACGAGAAGCCTTTAAAACAGAGTCTTAAAAAGGGCGGCTGCGGCGAATGCCAGACATCCTGCCAGTCTGCCTGCAAGACCAGCTGCACGGTCGGAAACCAGACCTGCGAGAATTCAAACCGGTAATCAGGCGTCATGTTTTTCCGGAACAGGATAAAACGGGATAACAGCAAAGACCCCTACGGTCATTTTGATTGTAGGGGTCGTTCGTCTGTTTCCGGTAAGGGGAAATAAAATTGATCCATGCATTTAAAAACAACGGTATATCGATCGTGATGGATGTCAATTCCGGATCGGTCCATGTAGCGGACCCTGTACTCTACGATGCTGTCTGCTGCGCCGAAACGGAGATCGGGGAACTGGAAAAACCGGAAAAACTTCCGGAACAGGTAAAAACAAAAATCCGCTCCTGTCTCGGAGGAAAATATTCCGACACGGAGATCACCGAAGCCATCGGGGACATGCAGGAACTGATCGATGCGGAAGAACTTTTCACGAAAGACAGCTATGAGCCGGCCATCCGGGATTTCAAATCAAGGAAGACGGTGGTCAAAGCTCTTTGTCTTCATATCGCACATGACTGCAACCTGGCGTGCCGGTACTGTTTCGCCGGAGAAGGCGAATACCACGGCCGCCGCGCGCTGATGAGCTACGAAGTCGGGAAAAAGGCACTGGATTTTCTGATCGCGAACTCCGGGGACCGCAGGAACCTGGAAGTGGATTTCTTCGGCGGAGAGCCCACCATGAACTGGGAAGTGGTGAAACAGCTTGTTTCCTACGGACGCGCGGAAGAAATAAAGCACAACAAGAATTTCCGGTTTACGCTTACGACAAACGGCATTCTCCTGAACGATGAAATGATGGATTTCTGCAACAGGGAAATGGCGAACGTGGTGCTCAGCCTGGACGGACGGAGGGAAGTCAACGACCGGATGCGTCCCACCAGGAACGGAAAAAGCAGTTACGACATCATCGTTCCGAAATATCAGAAGTTTGCCGCCATGCGGGATGCCCTGAACAAGGATTATTATGTGCGCGGCACCTTTACGCGGGAGAACCTGGAATTTTCAAAGGATATTCTTCATTTTGCCGATCTCGGATTTAAGAAAATGAGTATGGAACCGGTGGTTGCCGGACCGGACGAGCCGTATTCCATCCGGGAGGAGGATCTGCCCGTTATCATGAGGGAGTATGATCTTCTCGCGGCGGAGTATGTGAAACGGAGAAAAGAAGGAAGAGGCTTTACGTTCTTCCACTTCATGATCGATCTGAATCAGGGGCCCTGCGTATACAAGAGACTGGCAGGGTGCGGTTCCGGAACGGAATACATGGCGGTAACGCCCTGGGGAGATTTCTATCCGTGTCATCAGTTCGTGGGAGATGAGAAGTTTCTCCTGGGGAACGTGGATACGGGCATCACAAATACGGCACTGCGGGATGAATTCAAGCTGGTCAATGTCTATGCAAAACCGAAATGCAGGAAATGCTGGGCACGGTTTTACTGCAGCGGCGGCTGTGCGGCGAATTCGTACAAATTCCACGGAAGCATAACGGATGCCTATGATATCGGATGTGAAATGCAGAAAAAACGGATTGAATGCGCCATCATGATCAAGGCTGCATCCGCCGGATAAGATAAGTTCAGCATAAAATATTTACGGTAGAGGAGATAGCGTCATGGAAAGAAGCAAAAGCAAAGGTTTGGTAACGATACTGATCCTGCTGGCAGCGCTGGCCGGATTCGTATTCCTCGGCTTCAAGAGCTTAAAGAGCATCCGGAAGAATTACCTCGGTCTTGATCTGTCCGGCGGCGCAAGCATTACTTATCAGGCGGAAGGGGATCCGACGGATGAGGAGATGGACGACACTGTTTACAAGCTGCAGCAGAGAGTCTCGAACTATTCGACCGAAGCGCAGGTATCCAAGGAACTCGGTTCCAAGCGTATCCGGATTGATATCCCCGGAATATCCAGCGATCAGGCAGACAAGATCCTGACGGAACTGGGACAGCCCGGTACACTGAGCTTCCAGGATCCGAGCGGCAACGAGATCATTTCCGGTGCCATGGTGAAATCCGCCAAGGATGTGTCCGGCAAGGATTCCACGACCGGTGCAAGTACCTATTCCGTTGTTCTTACCTTTAACGATGAGGGCACCAAGGCTTTCGGCGACGCGACCACGAAACTGGTTCAGCAGCGGATTGCCATCATCTACGACGGAAAAATGATTTCCAATCCTATCGTAAACGAGCCGATCACAGGCGGGACCTGCTATATCGAAGGAATGCAGAGCGCCCAGGAAGCAAAGGATCTTGCTTCTTCCATCCGTATCGGTTCCCTTAAGGTACCGCTTACGGAAGTCCAGATGAGCATGGTCGGCGCACAGCTCGGCCAGAGCGCCATTACGACAAGCTATCACGCGGGCCTGGTCGGCTGCATAGCCGTTGCCGTGTTCATGCTGATCATTTACTGGCTGCCCGGTCTTGCGGCTGCACTGGCACTGGCGCTTTATGCGGCACTGACGGTATGCCTGGTCCGTGCATTCCACATTACGCTGACACTTCCCGGCATTGCCGGTATCATCCTTTCCGTCGGTATGGCCGTGGATGCGAACGTTATCATTTTCACGCGTATCCGTGAGGAGATCGGAAACGGAAAAACCGTGCGGAGCGCGGTCAAGACAGGATTCCACAAGGCGCTGTCCGCCATCATCGACGGAAACGTGACCACGCTGATCGCGGCGGCAGTCTTGAACTTCATGGGAACCGGAACCATCAAGGGCTTTGCCCAGACACTGGCACTCGGTGTCGTGGTATCCATGTTCACCGCAATCTTCATTACAAGGGCATGGCTGAATGCCTTCTGCAACATTGGACTGGACCAGGAAAAACTGTTCGGCTCCATCGGAGAAAGAAATACCATCGATTTCGTCGGAAAGAAAAAAGTATTCTTCGGTCTTGCCATTGCGGCGATCGCATCCGGATTTATCGGAATGGCGGTATGGGGAGCAAAGACGGGAAGCCCGCTGAATTTCGGCCTGGATTTCAAGGGCGGAAGTTCCATGACCATCACATTCGACAAGGATGTTTCCCTGGATGAATTCGACTCCAATATCAAGCCGGTCATTTACGGCGTGACAAACGACAATAACATCCAGGCAGCCAAGGTTCAGGGGACGAACCAGATCACGGTAAAGACCAGAGAACTGGATGATACCGAGATGGCAAATATGAAGGCAGCCCTGGCAGCAAGCGACTACAAGGTGGATACGAACAATATCCAGTACGACAGGATATCCGGCGTCATCAGTTCGGAGATGCGGAAAAACGCCATGCTGGCAGTCGTGATATCCTTAATCCTGATGCTGATCTATATTGCCATCCGTTTCTCGGATATCCGGTTCGCGGTTTCGGCAATCCTGTGTCTGTGTCACGATGTACTGGTGCTGTTTGCCTGTTATGTCCTGTTCCGCTGGAGCGTGGATTCTTCCTTCATTGCCTGTATGCTGACGCTGGTCGGCTATTCCATCAACGATACGATCGTCGTATTCGACCGTATCCGCGAAAACGGAAATGTACACCGCGACTGGACCAGAGAAGAACTGGCCAACCGGAGTGTCACGGAAACTTTCTCACGAAGCCTGTTCACATCCCTGACGACCTTCATGACGATCTTTGTCCTGTTCCTCATGGGCGTTGCCTCCATCCGTGATTTCACGCTTCCGCTGATGGTCGGCACGATCTGCGGTACATATTCTTCCATTGCAATCGCAACACCGCTGTGGTATCTGATGGAACGGCATCATGATAAGAAGAAAGCGGCAGTAAGAGTGGCGGAAGAAAATAAAAAAGAAGCGGAAAGAGCTGCGAAAAAAGCGGCCAAAAGCAAAACCGCCGACAGCGCAAAGAAAAGTAAATAATATTCAGGTAAAGTAAGAGATTCTTTTTGATGTGACAGCCGCCCGCTGACAACGGAATCCGCTCAATCGGCGGAAACCGGGTCAGCGGGCGGTTTTGTTTACCGGAATGATTAACGGGAAAAACGGAGAGAAAATATGGTTTATAAGATTCTGGCAACGGACGGCAGAGCAAAGCGGGCCCACATGGAAACGGTGCATGGTGTCATAGAGACACCGGTCTTCATGAACGTGGGAACGGTTGCGGCCATCAAGGGAGCGGTCTCCACGGATGACCTTGAAGCGATCGGGACGCAGGTGGAGCTTTCCAATACCTATCATCTGCATGTGCGTCCGGGAGACGAAACAAGGTCCGGGGACGAGATCATAAAGGAATTCGGCGGCATCCGGAAATTCATGCACTGGAACAGGCCGGTCCTTACGGATTCCGGCGGGTTTCAGGTTTTTTCCCTTGCAGGCTTAAGAAAGATCAAGGAAGAGGGAGTGACTTTTCATTCCCATATAGACGGCCGGAAGATTTTCATGGGACCGGAGGAGAGCATCCGGATCCAGTCCAATCTGGCTTCCACCATAGCCATGGCTTTCGACGAATGCGTGAAGAACCCGGCGCCGAGAGAGTATGTTGAAAAGAGCGTGGCAAGAACGGAGAGGTGGCTGGTGCGCTGCCTTGAGGAAATAAAGCGGCTGAATGCGCTCCCGGATACACTGAACCGGGAACAGCTCCTGTTCGGGATCAATCAGGGCGGGACCTATGACGATCTCCGCATTGCAAATGCCGACAGGATTTCGGAGCTTGATCTGGACGGCTATGCGGTCGGCGGTCTTGCCGTAGGAGAGTCGCACGAAGTGATGTATCATATACTGGACGTTACGGTGCCGCATCTTCCGAAAGAGAAACCGGTCTACCTGATGGGAGTCGGGACACCGGCCAATATCCTGGAATGCGTGGACCGCGGCGTGGACTTTTTTGACTGTGTCTATCCTACCAGGAACGGGCGCCACGGCAATGTCTATACTTCACACGGAAAGCTGAATCTGCTGAACAGGAAGTACGAGCTGGATCCGGCACCTATTGAAGAAGGGTGCCAGTGCCCCGCCTGCCGTTCCTATTCCCGCGCTTATATCCGCCATCTTTTAAAAGCCGGGGAAATGCTGGGCATGCGTCTTTGTTCCTTGCACAATCTGTGGTTTTATAATACAATGATGAAAGAAATCCGCGAGGCCATCGAAAAGGGTTCCTATGCGGAATACAAAAAAAAGAAACTGGAAAATCTGGAGGACAATCAATGACAACAACTCTTCTTACGCAGACAATTTTTGCAACGTCGACCGGCAGCACCGGAATCGGCGGGATCGGGTTTATTATTTATCTGGCGTTTTTCGGCGTGCTGATCTATTTTATGGCATACAGGCCGCAGAAAAAGGAAAAGCAGAAAATGCAGCAGCTGCTTGCAAGCGTGGCAGTGGGCGATACCGTCCTTACGGTATCCGGATTTTACGGCGTGATCATTGACATGTCGGAGGATACGGTGATCGTGGAATTCGGAAACAACAAGAACTGCCGGATCCCGATGCAGAAAACCGCGATTGTCCAGGTGGAAAAGCCGGAAGGAAGTTCTTCCGAGCCGGATAAGACCGAGAAAACGGAGAAGACGAAATAATAGTCTGCCGGATATTTCAGAGAAATATTCCGGAAAAACATTTCAGAAAAAAACAGATACCACGGGGCTTACGCCCCTATGGTATCTGTTTTTGCTTTCATGGAATCCAGGCCGTTCAGGATAAAACATTCCGCAAGATCCGCAAGTTCTTCCGGCGATTCGGCCATGTTGTTTTCAAACCAGTTATCCATCATGCCGATCAGTCCGCCGATCACGTAGCAGAAAAAGCATTCGAATTCCTTCATCTGCTGCCTGCGCATGCTTGAAGCCCACGGCTTCATGACTTTTTCGCGTATGACATTCTTCAGCTGGTTTAAGAAATTCATATCGCCGTTTTTGCCGATCAGGATCTGCACCATGTCGGCGTTTTCCCGTATGAAGGTGAATATTTCCGTGATAAGAGCTTTCGGGTGTCCGTCCAGATCCGTTATTTTATGCCGGTTCAGAATGTCATTGAATTCTTCAAACATTTCCGACTCGATGTGGGAGAGGAGGTCATAGACATCGCGGTAGTGGAGATAGAAAGTACCGCGGTTGATATCGGCCATTTCCGATATTTCCTTGACGCTGATCTCCTGGATTTTTTTCCGGGTAAGCAACTTTGCGAGACACTGTCTCAGCATGGTACGGGTTTTGCGGACTCTGCGGTCCAGATTCTTATTTTCCATAAAAATTATTCCTCCGGCACTAGAATTCAGATTCTCGGCAAAAGTCGAAACAGATGTATTATAATACATTTAAGTTCAAAAATCAACATATGTTGATTTAAAATAAAAAGGAATTACTTTCAGGTTGAGATTTCCCGCGGCAGAACTTACAATAGGAGCATGAAATCAGTGAAAAACCGGATTATTTTTCTTGTGCTGCTGTTCATTGCGGCATTTGCAGTTTATTTCGTCGTTTACCAGAAAAAGCAGAAAACCGCGACGGGGGTCCTTTATACCACGATAGAGGAACCTTCTTTTCCTGTTGTCTGGGCGGATACCTGCGGGGAAAAGATGAACTGCATGCGCGGCTATATTCCGGATGCGGAAAACGGCGCAGCGGATACCTTCTGTCCTGATATCGCAGCCGATACCCTGACTATTCTTCCTTCCGACCGGCGCCTGACCGTCCACATAGAGGACAGCACCATGAAGATCAGCAAGATCCGTTATGAAATACGAAGCGCTGATTTAAGCGAACTGATCGAACAGACGACGGTTGCGGATTATGTCGCAACGGAAAAAGGGCAGGATGTCACGCTGCCCATTCAGAATCTGATCGATCCGGGAAAAGAATACAGACTGGAAATTATCCTTACCACGGAAAAGGGAGACATCCGCTATTATTCCCGTATAGCTTTTGACGAAAAGGGCAGGGCGGCGGATATGGTGGCACTTGCGGACGGCTTCTCCTCAAAAAATTTCGACTACAATTCCGCCAGGGACAATGCGACCTATCTGGAATCGAACGAGACAGGAGACAACACAACGCTGGGAAAGGTGACGCTCAAGTCCAGCTATTCCCAGCTTACATACGGAAAACTCGGTCTTTCCCCCATAGGACAGAGAGATGTCCGGCTGACGGAATATAACGGCAGCATGGGGATTGTCAGGATCAATTCCATGGCATCCGGCAATGCCGGCGACGGTTCCGGGACCCTCTACGAAATATCGGAAAGCTTTTCCATGCGGATGGGACCGGAACGCATCTACATGATGGATTACACCCGTACCATGCATGAAGTTTTCATGGGGAATGCGGACTGCTTTTCCGGAGAGAGGATTGTTCTCGGGATCAGCGAGGATTCCGCCGTGCAGTCCGTGAAAAGCCCCGGCGGGAAATACACGGCTTTTGTTTCCGCAAGAGACTTATGGTTAATGAACGGCAACACGGATTCCTGCACCAAGATCTATTCTTTCCGAAGCGGAACGGACTCCGGCATCCGGAGCAATTTTGAAAAGCATGACATCAAGGCGCTTTCGGCGGACGATGACGGAAGTCTCGAGTTTATCCTGTACGGCTACATGAACCGCGGAGAGCACGAAGGCCATACGGGGATAGCCATTATGCATTATGATGCGGGAAAGAACACCCTGACGGAGCAGGCGTTTATCCCTTCCGGCCGCAGCTTTGAGGAACTGGATGCGGATATGAAGTCGCTGTCCTATCTGGGTGCAAATTCCATGCTGTATTTAAAGATCGGAAACGGATTCTATGGCATTGACACAAAGAGCAATGAAACGATCATCATTACGAATGCGCTTCATGAAACCAATTATGCCGTAAGCGCAAAGGGAAACAGGATCGCATGGCAGGATACCGAAGATGCGACAGGATCTCCGACCATCCATTTCATGAATCTGGATACGGGAGAAAAAAAGGATCTGAATGCGGGAACAGGCCAGCTTTTAAAGCCTGTCGGTTTTATCGATCTTGATCTTGCCGTGGGTGTGGAGGAAGAAGGTAATGTTTGGAACATCAACGGAATAGACCGCGAGATCCCGTTCACAGCGATCGAAATCGTGAATGATGAACTGGTTTCCCAGGAACATTATGAGAAGAAAGGATATTTCCTTACAAAAGCACGGGTGGACCAGTCAAGGATCCATCTGACGCTTCTCACAAAATCCGGAGACCATGCTTTTGCGAACGGAGGAGAAGACACGATCGTCTGCAATGCGGGTGAAGCGGCGGATGATTCCGTCCAGACCTATACGACGGATACCACGGAAAAAACCTGGTTTATCCCGCTTGCCTTCTCCTTAAAGAACAAGACCGTTACCATGAATACGCCGGGCAGCATAGACTATGACAATTCCGATGTCTTAAAACCCGGAGGAAATGAGAACGGTGAAAAGGTCTATTACGCATGGGGGCACGGGAAGCTGATCGGGACGTATGAAAACTTCGGAAGCGCCGTGAATGCGGCTTATGACGAAATGGGATATGTGAGATCGGGCGGGAATCTGGTCTACTGCCGGGCGGCTACAGCGGGAATCCGGACGCTGTCCAATCCGGACACGGCGGCAGCTGCGATCATGCCGCTCAGGGAACAGGGGAAACTTTCCGACCTTTACGGGATATCCCTGAAAGAGGCTCTCTATTTTGTAAGCCGGGGACTGCCTGTCCTGGGATATTCCGATGCAGGAGACCCGCTGCTTGTCTATGCCTATGACAGAACGGAAGTATCCCTTTATGAGATCAAAACCGGACAATACCGCAAAATGAACATTGACGAGGCGGAAACCATGTTCGGAAACGGTCATAACGATTTTTCGTGCAATTTCACGAATCCGTGAAAATTGATCCGCGGCAGGCGAAATTACGGTTACATAACACCGGAAATACAGGATTTTCCGGTTTCTCTGCCTTTACAAAGCATGACGGTTATACTATAATTTGTTAAGTTTCGATGACATTTCCGGTATCTTCGGATACCTTATTTTGAAAATCCTATAAGCAGGGGGCAGTGGAGCAGGGATGTCTCAGTATATCATGAAAGGCGGCAGTCCTTTAACCGGCAGTGTAACTGTCAGCGGAGCCAAGAACGCGGCTCTGGGAATTCTGGCGGCAGCCATTCTGACGGATGAAAATGTCATTATCAATAATGTACCTGATGTCCGGGATACCAATGTTATGATGGAAGCCATCCGTGAAATCGGCGCTTCCGTAAAGAAGATCGGCAAGAACACGGTCAGGATCAATGCGAGCACGGTCAATGAAGTGGTCGTGGAAGACGATTATATCCGAAAGATCCGCGCGTCCTACTATCTGATCGGTGCGCTGCTCGGCAAATACCGCAGTGCGGATGTTCCTCTTCCCGGCGGCTGCGATATCGGGTCCCGTCCCATTGACCAGCATCTCAAAGGATTCCGTGCACTCGGCGCGGATGTCCGCGTAACGGGAGGAAGGGTCGTGGCAAAGGCCATGAACCTTACCGCAAGCCATATTTATCTCGATGTCGTTTCCGTAGGTGCCACGATCAACATCATGCTGGCGGCTGCTCTTTCGGAAGGCAAGACCATTCTCGAAAATGCAGCAAAGGAACCGCATATCGTTGATGTCGCAAACTTCTTAAACAGCATGGGCGCCAACATCAAAGGTGCAGGAACCGATATCATCCGCATCAAAGGCGTTGAAAAACTGCACGGGACGGAATATTCCATTATCCCCGACCAGATTGAAGCGGGGACGTTTATGTGCGCGGCAGCCATTACGCACGGGGATGTCACGGTAAAGAATCTGATCCCGAAACATATGGAAGCCCTGAGTGCCAAACTTTCCGAAATGGGATGTACCGTCACGGAATTCGATGATTCCATCCGCGTGGAGGGACCGAAGAAGCTTCGCCCGACCAATGTCAAGACACTTCCCTATCCGGGATTCCCCACGGACATGCAGCCTCAGATCACATCGACACTGGCTCTGGCAAGCGGGACCAGCATGGTGATCGAAAGCATTTTTGAAAACCGTTTCCGGTATGTGGACGAACTTGCCCGCATGGGTGCGAATATCAAGGTGGAAGGAAACGTTGCGGTGGTAAACGGAGTGGAGAAACTGACGGGAGCTTCCATTGTCGCTCCGGATTTAAGAGCAGGGGCAGCACTGGTTCTGGCAGGTCTTTCCGCGGAAGGCATAACCACGGTAGGCGATATCGAATTCGTGCAGAGAGGCTACGAGCATTTTGACGAAAAGCTGAAAGCCCTGGGGGCAAGGATAGAGATCGTGGATTCCGATCGCGCAGCAAGAAAATTCGAACTTAAAGTAGGATGAAATGCGCAGACGGAATTTCGATAATTCACTGTGGTAAAGCATTAAAGAATGTTATATAATAAGCGGACAGTACTCCAAAGAAGGGGCGCTGTCCTTTCTTATGAAAATAAAGAAAAGTATACGGAGGCAGAGGAGCGATTATGAAAAAGAGCAGAAAAGTACTTGCAGTTTTAACAGCGGCCGTTCTGGCATTTCTGATGACGTCCTGCGGAGGTTCTTCTTCGGGGAAAACGGGAAATTCCGCAACCGTTGACAAAGATTCACTGAAAGTTGCGATGGAATGCGGTTATGCACCGTACAACTGGACACAGCCGACCGATGCAAACGGGGCGGTCCAGATTGACGGCAGCAAGGACTACGCATACGGCTATGATATCATGATGTCCAAGAAAATCGCGGATTCCATGGGTAAGAAACTTGTCATTGAAAAACTGGACTGGGATTCTCTTGTACCTGCTGTCCAGTCCGGAAAAGTTGACTGTGTCATTGCGGGACAGTCCATCACGGCGGACCGTCTGCAGTCCGTGGACTTTTCCGAGCCGTATTATTATGCGACCATGGTTACTCTTGTAAAGAAGGACAGCAAATATGCTTCTGCAAAGAGCGTCAAGGATCTGACCGGTGCAACGGTGACATCCCAGCTGAACACGATATGGTATGACAAGTGCTGCCCGCAGATCCCGAGCGGGAATGTTCTTCCGGCACAGGAGTCGGCTCCGGCCATGCTGGTTGCCCTGGAAGCGGGAAAGTGCGATGCCGTCGTAACGGACCAGCCGACCGGAAAGGCAGCGCTTGTTGCCTATCCCGACATGGTCATGCTCGACTTTGCGGGTACCGACGGAGATTACAAGGTGTCCGATGAAGACGTGAATATCGGTGTTTCCATGAAGAAGGGAAACACGGAACTCAAGGATGCCGTCAACAAGGTGCTCAAGACCATGACCAAGGATGATTTTTCCAAGATGATGGACGATGCCATTAAAGTTCAGCCGCTGAGCGGAAACTGAGTAAAAATTCCGCCGGGCTTTTACAGGGTTCCGGGGAAGAAAAGGAGCGGATATGCCGGAGGCAAATGATTTCTGGGGCTGGATAGGATTCATCCTGTCACATTACGGTTCAAGTTTTCTGAGAGGTGCGGGGTCGACCATGCTGATCTCCCTGGTCGGAACGGCGATCGGATGCCTGATCGGTTTTATCGTGGGCATCATTCAGACCATTCCGGTCTCGAAGAATGACAACATGGCGAAACGGATCCTCATGCCGATCGTGAAATTTATCCTTTCCGCCTACGTGGAAATATTCCGCGGAACACCCATGATGGCACAGGCCATGTTCATCTATTACGGTTCCATGCTGATGTTCAAGATCAACATGTCGATGTGGTTTGCCGCGTTCTTTATCGTGTCCGTCAACACCGGCGCCTATATGGCGGAAACCATGAGGGGCGGGATCATTTCCGTGGATCCGGGTCAGGTGGAAGGCGCGAAGGCAATCGGCATGACGCATTTCCAGACCATGCTCTATGTGGTGCTGCCGCAGGCCATCCGGAACATTATGCCGCAGATCGGCAACAACCTGATCATCAATATCAAGGATACCTCCGTACTGAATGTCATAGGCACCGTGGAACTTTACTTTACCACCAAGACGGTTGCCGGCAATTACTACACATATTTCCAGGCATTTACGATTGCCATGGTGATCTATTTCATCATGACCTTTGCCTGCTCCAGGATACTGCGTGTCATGGAAAAGAAAATGGACGGACCGGAAAGCTACGATCTGGCGACCACGGATACGCTGGCCTATACAAGCGGCATGGCGGATTTCCCCCATCTCGCAAAGGATAAGGAGGACCAGTCATGACCGCAGAGAAAAAAGACGCACAGGAAAAAGTGATCGATGTCATCCATTTGAGCAAGACGTTCGGAACCAATGTGGTGCTCCGCGATATCAACCTTTCCGTAAGGCCGGGCGATGTGACCTGCATTATCGGGTCTTCCGGATCCGGAAAATCCACGCTGCTGCGCTGCATCAACCTGCTGGAAACGCCGACAACGGGAGAAGTCCTTTTTCACGGTAAGGACATTACGAAGGGACACATGGACGCTGCTTCCTACCGCGCCAAGGTAGGCATGGTGTTCCAGAGCTTTAACCTTTTCAACAACATGAACGTGCTGAAAAACTGCATGATCGGGCAGATGTGCGTCATGAAGAAAACCGAGGAAGAGGCAAAAAAGCAGGCCATGTTCTTTCTGGAAAAGGTAGGAATGGCCCCCTTTATCAATGCCAAGCCGAGACAGCTTTCCGGCGGACAGAAACAGCGTGTCGCGATCGCGCGTGCCCTGTCCATGAATCCGGAAGTCCTGCTCTTTGACGAACCGACATCGGCACTGGATCCGCAGATGGTCGGCGAAGTCCTGGAAGTCATGCGGAATCTGGCAAAGGAAGGACTGACCATGCTTGTGGTAACGCACGAGATGGCATTCGCACGGGATGTTTCCAGCCACGTTGTTTTCATGGCGGACGGCGTGATCGAAGAGGAAGGCAGTCCGGAGCAGATTTTCATCAATCCGGAGAAAGAACGCACCAGGGAATTCCTTTCCCGCTTCCGCAAAGGCTGAAAAGTGCATTCATGCGGCAGATACGGAGAAACTGTCTTGTATTTCCTATTGACAGGAAATACAGTAAGGATTATCATTATGCGGTATCAAGGACGGTTCTTAAGGGACCGCTGAACACTTACAACTGAACAGAGTACGTACAACCCCTTATTCAGAGTGATGGAGATACATAGGATCTGTGAAGTCACGACAACCTCTTGCAGGGATCCGGAACATACCGGTCCCCCTCCGGAAGGTGCCAACCTGAGCGAGAAATCGAGCAATAAGAGGACTGCCAAATATCATGATACGATTTTGAGAGTCCGCTGCTTGACGGACTCTTTTCTTTTGTAGGAGGAAGCTTTACGAAGTAAAGCGACCGGAAACCCTCAACAGGGGGTAGGAGGAAGCTTTACGAAGTAAAGCGACCGGAAACCCTCAACAGGGGGTAGGAGGAAGCTTTACGAAGTAAAGCGACCGCATTTTGGTAGAAGAAAAGGAGAAGAAAATGGAGAGAAGATTATTTACATCCGAGTCCGTTACCGAAGGACATCCGGACAAAATGTGCGACCAGATCTCGGATGCCATCCTGGACGAAATGCTAAAGCAGGATCCGATGAGCCGCGTTGCCTGCGAGACATTCACCACGACAGGCATTGTTACGGTCATGGGAGAGATCACGACCAAGGCTTATGTGGACATTCAGAAGGTAGTACGCGAAACGGTCAGAGAGATCGGCTATACCCGCGGAAAGTTCGGCTTTGACTGCGATACCTGCGGTGTCCTTGTGGCACTGGACGAGCAGTCCGCCGATATTGCCATGGGCGTGGACAAATCTCTGGAAGCAAAAGAAGGAAAGACCGTGGACCCGCTGGATACCGGTGCTGGCGACCAGGGCATGATGTTCGGCTATGCCTGCGATGAGACGCCGGAACTTATGCCGTATCCGATCTCCCTTGCACACAAACTCTGCAAGAAGCTTGCGGAAATCAGAAAGAACGGAACGCTTAAATACCTCCGTCCGGACGGCAAGAGCCAGGTAACGGTGGAGTATGACGAGAACGGGAAACCGTGCAGACTGGATGCGGTGGTCCTTTCCGCGCAGCATGATCCGGATGTGACGCAGGAGCAGATTCACAAGGACATTAAGAAGTACGTGTTCGATGAAGTACTTCCGCAGAACATGGTAGATGAGAACACCAAGTACTTTATCAACCCGACAGGAAGGTTTGTTATCGGCGGTCCGCACGGGGACACCGGGCTTACCGGAAGAAAGATCATTGTTGATACCTACGGAGGATATGCCCGTCACGGCGGCGGTGCTTTCTCAGGAAAAGACTGCACCAAGGTGGACAGGTCCGCATCGTACATGGCAAGATACGTGGCAAAGAATGTCGTTGCCGCGGGGCTGGCAACAAAATGCGAACTTCAGGTTTCCTACGCGATCGGCGTAGCCAGCCCGACCTCGGTATCCGTGGATACGTTCGGAACCGGGAAGCTTCCGGATTCGAAGCTCTGCGAGATCATCCGGAAGGAATTCGACTTGAGACCGGCAGCCATTATCAAAACGCTGGATTTAAGAAGGCCGATTTACAGACAGACAGCGGCTTACGGACATTTCGGAAGAGACGATCTGGACCTTCCGTGGGAGAAATGCAATAAAGTTGAAGATTTGAAAAAATACCTGTAGAATGAGGGTATGAAGAATCTTAAGCCGAGACTGTTTTTTGTATTCTTAACATTAACATTGATCCCCATGGTTCTTTTCCTCATGGGGATATGGAGACGCAGCGATACCCGATTGACACAGGTGCTCATATCGGGTATCGCTGTGCTTGTCTGTATAGCCTTTTCCATGGCACTCTGGGTCTATACCACTATCCTGCAGCCGCTGGAAAAACTGCAGGAAGCGACCCGCAAGATCAAGGAGGGAGATCTCGATTTTACGCTGGACTCGGACGAGGACAACGAAATCGGGAAACTCTGTCAGGATTTTGAGGAAATGCGGATACGCCTGAAGGAAAACCAGGAGGAAAAGATCCAGTACGATCAGGACAGCAAGGAACTGATCAGCAACATTTCCCATGACCTTAAGACGCCGATCACCGCCATCAAGGGATATGTGGAAGGCATCATGGACGGTGTTGCTTCCAGTCCGGAGAAACTGGATAAATATATCCGCACGATCTACAACAAGGCAAATGACATGGACCGCCTGATCGATGAACTTACCTTCTATACGAAAATAGACACGAACAAGATGCCCTATAATTTCAAGAAGATCAGCATCGATGAGTTTTTCCATGACTGCGCGGACGAGGTGGGGCTGGACATGGAAGCCAGAAACATCAACTTCAGTTTTTCCAGCAACGTGAAGCCGGACGTGCTTGTGATCGCGGATGTGGAACAGTTAAGACGTGTCGTCAACAATATCATAAGCAATTCCGTAAAATACATGGACAAGGAAAAGGGTTCCATCCATATCGAACTGGCGGATGACAGGGATTTTATCCGCGTGGACATCAGGGATAACGGAAGAGGAATTTCGAACCACGACCTGCCGCATATATTCGACCGGTTTTACCGCGTGGATTCTTCCAGAAATCTTTCCCGCGGCGGCAGCGGAATAGGACTTTCCATTGTCAAGAAGATCATAGAGGACCACGGCGGCAAGGTCTGGGCAAGGAGCAAAGAAGGGGAAGGAACGGAAATCCTGTTTTCACTGAGAAAATATCAGGAAGGAGAAACAGTTGAGTAAAATTCTGATCGTGGAAGACGAACTGAGTATTGCGGAACTGGAACGGGACTATCTGGAGATCAGCCATTTTGAAGTGAAGATCTGTCAGGACGGGGACCAGGGACTGAAAGAAGCCCTGGAGGGAAATTATGACCTTATCCTTCTGGATGTCATGCTGCCGGGAACGGACGGGTTTGAAATCTGCAGAAGGGTCAGGGAAGTGAAAAATACGCCGATCATCATGGTCAGCGCCAGAAAAGAGGATATCGACAAGATCCGCGGACTGGGACTCGGTGCTGACGACTACATCACCAAGCCGTTTTCTCCGGGAGAAATGGTGGCGCGGGTGAAGGCGCATCTTTCCCGCTACGAGAAGCTGGTGGGCTCCGGGAAAACGGACAATGAGATCATTGAAATCCGCGGGATCCGGATTGACAGGACGGCAAGAAAGGTTTGGGTCAACGGGGAGGAAAAAAGTTTTACGGCGAAGGAATTTGACCTGCTTTCCTTCCTGGCGGAGAATCCGAATCATGTTTACACCAAGGAGGAACTGTTCCGGAATATCTGGGGCATGGAAAGCGTGGGGGATATTGCCACGGTTACGGTACATATCAAGAAGATCCGCGAGAAGATCGAGTTCAATACGGCGAAGCCGCAGTATATTGAGACGATATGGGGCGTGGGATATCGGTTTAAAATCTGAGGATGAATACGCCGCTGAGGGTCATCTGTTCTGCTCGGGACACGCTTTCGCCAAGCGCCTCGTGCAGCGGCACTAAGACGGTACTTCGTACCGTCAAGTGCCGGCCTCGGCGATTGTCCCTCGCAGAATAATGACCTCAGCGGCTTAAGGCAGTTCTTCTGATTTGAAAGACGGTTCAGACGGGAGTCCGTTTCTCCCGGCAAAATTGAGAAATTCGTAACATATAGTAAGTAAAAATTAAGGCCCCCGGACGCAGGATATGATAAAATTAAAAATCGGAGTGATTTCATAAGGAACAGGAATGTGAAACTGGAGGTGCGGTGTTATGGCACAGACGAATATTCTGGTCGTGGATGATGAAAAAGAGATTGCAGATCTGGTGGAAATCTATCTTGTCAGTGACGGCTATCATGTATTGAAAGCAAATAATGCAAAAGAAGGTCTGGAAATTCTTGAAAAAGAGGATATCCAGCTGATCCTTTTGGACATTATGATGCCCGGCATGAACGGACTGGAGATGTGCCAGAAAATCCGGGAGACCAAGAACATCCCCATTATCATGCTGTCTGCAAAGGGAACGGATTTAGACAAGATCAAGGGTCTCGGAACGGGTGCGGACGACTATGTCACAAAGCCTTTCAATCCGCTGGAACTTACCGCACGCGTTAAAAGCCAGCTCAGGCGCTATACGCAGCTGAATCCGAGCAGCGGGACTTTTGAAAACGGACGGAACGAGATCACAATCCGCGGGCTCACTATCAACAAGGACAATCATAAGGTCACCGTGGACGGCGAAGACATAAAGCTCACGCCGATCGAATTCGATATCCTGTTTCTTCTGGCAAGCAATCCCGGAAAGGTATTTCCGACGGACGAGATATTCGAAAAAGTATGGAATGAAAAAGTATATGAAGCCAACAACACGGTCATGGTCCACATCCGCCGCCTCAGGGGGAAAATGCACGAGGATGAGCGGACGGACAAGATCATAACGACCGTCTGGGGGGTAGGATATAAGATTGAAAAGTAAACGTTCCGCCGAAAACAGAAACTTCCGCGATAAAGTTCTGAGCAATATCCTCTACAGCCTCATCATAACCTGTATTGTGGAGTTCTTTCTGGTCAGGAACCTGCTTACGATCGCGGACTTTGAGAAGGAAGCACAGCCGGCAAACGGATTTTTCAGTGCCATTGCTGATTTCCGGCTGACGGCTGTCCTTCTTTTTGTATTTTTCGGGGTATGCTTTTTTGCCCTGACGTTCTGGCTGATGCAGAGAAAGTCCTTTGCCTATATCGGCAGGATTTCCGATACCATGCACAGGATTTCATCGGGGGACCTGAATTCCACGATAGAGGTGGAAGGCGACGACGAATTTTCCGATATGGCCGCCACACTGAACTCCATGACGGCGGATATCAAGACGCTTATGGACAAGGAGAGGGAATCCGAGCGGACCAAGAACGAGCTGATCACGAATGTAGCCCATGATCTGAGAACACCTCTTACCTCTATCATCGGATATCTGGAACTTCTCTGTACCAAAAAGGATCTGCCGGAGGAAACGCGCCGTCAGTACACGGAGATCGTATATGCAAAATCCCGGAAGCTGCAACAGCTGATCAATGATCTTTTCGGATTCACAAAACTGAATTACGGGAAGATCGCCATGCGTATCAGCAGGATTGACATAGTAAAGCTTCTAAGCCAGCTGATGACGGAATTTTATCCGAATTTCAAGGAAAAAAATCTGACCTATGACCTGAAGAGCAACGTGACATCCGCCATGATCTCCGCTGACCCGGATCTTCTGGCAAGGCTTTTTGACAATCTGATCAACAATGCCATCAAGTACGGAGCGGACGGCAAGGAAGTCCGCGTGAAAATTGACGCGAAGCCCGAATCGGTCAGGATATCGGTCATCAATTACGGGAAGGTGATCCCGGAAGATGAACTTCCGCTGATCTTTGAAAAGTTTTACCGTGTGGAGCAGTCACGTTCTTCGCGGACTGGCGGTACAGGACTGGGCCTGGCCATAGCCAAGAATATCGTGGAAATGCATAACGGCACCATTGTGGTGACAAGCGATCTTTCCGGAACGGCTTTCGTTGTGACGCTTCCGGTTGACTTTGATGCAGACAGGGAGAAATTCAACAATGCCGCGAAGACGTAAAAGAAAAATTCTGTTTCCGGTTCTTCTGCTTATCTTTACGCTCCTTTTACCCGGGAGCGTTTTTGCGATATCGGGGACTGCCGCGGTGACCGGCACAAAGTCTTCCCTGACCATGAAAGTTACCTACGGATATGACGACTGCGCCAAAGGGGGGAGGATACTTCCCGTAACGGTTTCCTGCACCAACACGGGGGATTCCGCATTTTCCGGTACGGTGCGGATCCTTACGCAGGGGTCGGACGGAAACATCCTGGAATATGATTATGACGTCTCCGTTCCGGCGGGTCAGACTTCATCGAACAGGTCTTATATCCCGATCGGGATCAATTCGGATCAGATCTATGTCCGCATCACGGATCCTTCCGGGACAGGCGTTGCGGATCAGCGGATAAAACTGAATGTCAGCACGGGTACGCCGGAACTTTTCATCGGCGTTTTAAGCGATTACCCGGATAAGCTGAAATATCTGAACGATGTTTCCGTGAACTATGCACAGCTGAAAACGAAAGTCTTCAATCTGGATCAGAGTACTTTTCCGGAAGAGGATTCCGGACTTGACCTTCTGGATGTCATCCTGATCAGCAGCTACAGGATACGGAATCTGAATGTCCTGCAGACCAGGGCATTGATGCAGTGGGTGCGGAACGGCGGCATCCTGATTCTCGGAACGGGAGACCGCGTAAACGATACCATCGGGCGTTTTGCGCCGGAACTTCTGGAGGATTCCTATGAGGATCCGGAACCCGCACAGATCGATATGAGCAGCAGCATGGATACGGATATCCCCGGGGACAACACGATCACAATCCCCTGCGTCAGCATATCCCTTCATGGCGGGAACGTCATCATCCCCGGTTCAAAAGGAGCGCTGATTTCTTCCGTCAATAAAGGAAACGGGATGATCACAGTGGCGGCTTTCGATTTCACGGACATATCCGATTATGCGAACAGGCATAATTCCTATGTGAACGCCATGCTGACCCGGATCCTGGGCAGCACGCGCATGAACAGGATTTCTTCCGAAGCGTACGGGACCGATACCGGCGACTATCTGTCGGCACAGTCGCTGATCAATACGGGAGAAAGCACCCGGCTTCCGGATATGAGTCTGTATATCATTGTCATTCTGATCTACATTCTTCTGGCGGGGCCTATCCTGTATCTGTTCCTGCAAAAACAGGCATCCGGTACCGGAAGAGGCTTCATTTACCGCAGAAGCGTGCTGGTCATTTCCGCAGTCTTTACGTCAGTGATCTATTTTCTGGGAAGCAGGACCCGTTTTCACGGGACCTTTTACAGTTATGCGACCATACTGGACAGCGGAGAGGATTCGGTTTCCGAAACGACGTATCTGAATATCCGGAATCCGTACAACACAGCGTATCAGGTGGATATAAAACCGTCGTATGCCCTGCTGCCGGTAACGGAATCCGGAACAGCCGCAAAAAGTCCGCAGACACTGACGGGAAATGAGACGGCGAATATTTCCGTTTCGCAGGAAAAAGCCGGCACAAAGATATCAGTAAGGAATGTGGGCGCCTTCAATTCCGAATTTTTCCAGCTGAAAAAAAATTCCGACAACCTGGACGGCTCCGGATTCGCGGGAGACATCAGCCTTTTCGAAAACGAATTTTCTGGAACAGTGACCAACAATTATCCTTATCCCGTCAGCGATGCCGCGATTGTATTTTTCGGAAAGATCATTCCGCTCGGGCACATGGATCCCGGAGAAAGCAGGGATATAAGCAACGGCAAGGTACTGAATATCCCGCTGAATTCCAGCTTTGCCACGGCTTCCCGGATTACGGGGCTGGACAGTGAGACTGCAAGCGGAAAGAACGGGGATTCTTCCTATATGGCAACGCTGGAAAGGACCAATCTGCTTTCCTTCTATTTCGACCGGAACATGTCGGGTTATACCGCGGATGCAAAAATGATCGCTTTCCCGGACAGTGCGGAAAACAGCAGTGCGGTGGAAAACAGCGATCTGGAGAGTTCCGGCGTTACGCTGCTTACCTCGACGCTTTCCGTTAATTCCAGACAGGATGACAAGATCTACCGTTCCGCTCTTTTAAAGACGCCGAATGTCCTGAGCGGGGATTATATCTCGGCAACCAATTCCGCCTATACGGGTGAACCGGTCGTTCTGGAATACTCCCTTGGGAACGACATTTCGGTGGATCATCTGAATTTTGAAACGGTGGACCCGGAATTTTTCTCACCCGATGCCAGGACAAGGGTCAACGGATTCCGCGGTACCGTGTCCATCTATAACTATTCCACCGGTAACTATGATGATTTCGATATTTCCAAAGTCCGTTTCAGTGCGAAGGAACTTTCCGATTATATTTCTCCGGGAAACACCATCTCCATACGGTATGCGGAGACGGGAAAAGGAAATGACAGCGCACAGATTGACACGGAGCTTCCCATGCTGACACTTGTCGGAAAGGAGACATGATGCTGACAGTGAGCGGGCTTTCAAAATCATACGGAAAAATCCGGGCGCTTTCGGATTTTGACCTGACGGTGGAAGACAATGCCCTGTTCGGGCTTATGGGACAGAACGGCGCCGGAAAAACAACGCTGATCCGGATTATTGCCGGGCTTATTCCTCCGGATGAAGGCAGGATGATCATAGACGGTACGGATGCCTTTTCCGAAAGAAAGAAAGTGAGAAGCATGATCGGCTATGTGCCGGATTCTTTCGGGATCTATGACAACCTGACCGTGATCGAATACATGGAATTTTTTGCGGCAGGTTTCGGCATGTCTGGCTTAAAGGCAAGAAAACGTTCACAGGAACTGCTGCGGCAGGTCGGGCTTGAAAGCAGGGAAGAATATATGACGGACAGTCTTTCCCACGGCATGCAGCAGAGGCTCAGTCTTGCCAGGGCGCTCATCCACGATCCTAAGTTTCTGGTCATGGACGAACCGATGACCGGTCTTGATCCCGGTTCGCGATATGCCGTCCGGGAACTTTTGCAGGAACTGTGCATACAGGGAAAGACTATTCTGATCAGTTCCCATGCACTGCCGGAGCTTTCGGAAATCTGTACGGATATCGGCATCATCGACCAGGGGAAAATGAAGCTTACGGGAAAAGTGTCGGACATCTTAAAGCAGATCGAAAATTCCAATCCGCTCCGGATATCCGTGCTGCAGGGCGCGGAAACGGCAATGGGGATCTTCAAACGCAATCCATGCGTGCGTTCCATTGCCCTGAGCGGTCGTACGTTTGTCCTGAATTTTGAAGGTTCCGATGAAGACGAGGCGGTCCTGCTGCAGCAGCTGATCAATGCGGATATCCCGGTCAAGGGTTTCATGCGGGAGCCGGGAAGCCTGGAATCGTTTTTCCTTCAGATGACAAAACCGCAGCAGGAACAGATACTGATCAGAGGAGACGGGAAATCCCGGGAGGAGTCTGAAGCCGATGAAGCTGAATCCGATCTGTAAAAGAGAGATCATGGTCAGCGGGCGGAGCTCAAGAACAGCCGTGATGATCACGGTATTCAATGCCGTTCTGGCTCTGGTCGCGCTGATCTATATGAATTATGTCCTGGGGGAAGTGCGGGTGACCGGGCAGATACGTTATCAGGCTTTTCTGACGATTTTCCGCTATATCGCCTGGATTGAACTGATCATGATCCTTCTGGTCATGCCCGCACTGACATCCGGAAGCATAAGCGGTGAGCGGGAAAGAGGGACGCTGGATCTTATCCTTGCGACAAAAATGACGCCGGCGGATATCTTGCTGGGGAAACTGATGACATCCTTTTACTCCGTGTTTCTGCTTATTCTATCCAGCGCGCCGGTCATGGCGCTGGTGTTTGTCTACGGCGGCGTGACAGGGAAGGACATGCTGGTTCTCTTTTTCTGTTTCTTTACGGCGGCATTGCTATGCGGCAGCATCGGGATATGGTTTTCCGGCCTGCTCAGGAAAACGACGGCTGCTACGGCATCCGCCTACGGGCTTGAAGGGATCCTTTTTCTGGGGACAATCGGTATCAATATGCTGTTCAGGAATATTTTCGCCGTCTCAAAGGGCAGCTTCATGCTCATGCTTTTTTCTCCGGTTTCCGTTTTCTATGCTGCCGTCGGCCGCATGACGGGAGACGGGAATGCCGTTCGGAATTTTGCGGAAAACTACGGCATAAGCGGATCCGGTTTTCTTTCGACGCACTGGATTGTTCTGGGGAGTGCCGTGCAGATTCTGCTTTCCTGCCTTCTGATCTTTCTGGCGGCAAGGGCTTTAAGAAGACCTTTCAGGGCTTTAAAGAACAGCCGTAAGGTATAACCCAAGGGGAACCGGTTCTTGCTCATTATCCGAAGATGCGGTATGATGAATCCACATGAACGGAAGATGCTTCCGTGAGGTAAAAGGAGAAAGAGAGGTATTGAGGATGGGAATTATCAAGGCTGCAGTACAGGCTATCGGCGGCAATCTGGCAGACCAGTGGCTGGAAGTCATTGAAGCGGATCAGATGGGCGGCAATACCGTTTTTACGAGCGGCGTCAAAGTCCACAGAGGCCAGAATACCAAGGGCACGGACGACACAGTCAGCAACGGTTCCGTGATCCACGTCTATCCTGAGCAGTTTATGATGCTGGTGGACGGCGGCAAGATCATCGATTACACAGCGGAAGAAGGTTACTATACGGTCAAGAATTCCTCTCTGCCGTCTCTTTTCAACGGGCAGTTCGGGGATTCCCTGAAAGAGGCTTTCAACAGGATCAAATACGGCGGACAGACCCCGACTTCGCAGAAGGTTTATTTTGTCAATCTGCAGGAAATCAAGGGCATTAAATTCGGGACGCCGAATCCCGTCAATTACTTCGACAGTTTCTATAACGCGGAGCTTTTCCTGCGTGCGCACGGCGACTATTCGATCAAGATCGTGAACCCGATCCTCTTTTATTCGGAAGTTATCCCGAAAGATAAGGCAAGGGTGGAATACGACGAGATCAGCGAACAGTATTCCGCTGAATTCCTGGAAGCATTCCAGGCGGCCATCAACAAGATGTCCGCAGACGGACAGAGGATATCCTTTGTGACCAGCAAAGGCACGGAGCTTTCCAAATACATGGATGACGTGCTGGATGAAGAATGGACAAAGAACAGGGGCATGGAAGTCAAGAGCGTCGGTATTGCCAGCATTTCCTATGACGACGAGTCCCAGAAGCTGATCAACATGAGGAACCAGGGTGCCATGATGCAGGATGCGAGCATCCGCGAAGGCTATATGCAGAGCACCATTGCACAGGGGATCAAGGGCGCAGGCGAAAATCCGAACGGCGCAGGTATGGGATTCATGGGCATGGGAATGGCCATGGGAACCGGCGGAAGCTATATGGGTCAGGCCAGTGCAAACAACATGCAGGCCATGCAGATGCAGCAGGGTCAGCAGGCGGCGCAGAATATGGGACAGCAGGCCGGCGGTACGGCGGCAGGCGTTGCCGGTATGGCACAGACGTCCGCTCAGGGCGGATGGACCTGTTCCTGCGGGAATACGAATCCTTCCGGAAGCAAATTCTGCAGTAACTGCGGGAAACCGAAGCCTGCGGATGCGAACGGGGAATGGGCCTGTTCCTGCGGAACAAAGAATCCCGCAGGCAGCAGATTCTGCAGTAACTGCGGAAAACCGAGACAGTAAATGAGATAATGTCAAAAGCATTGATTCCGCATACCTGTTCTTCCATGCCGGCCCCGGCAATTGTCCGGCATTGGAAGAATGGCATGTCTTCATCATGTTTTTGACATTACGTTTATGTTATTGAAAAGGAGAAACCATGCCAGGAGTTGTATCCTTTAAATGCCCGAGCTGCGGCGGCGATCTGAAATTCAATCCGGGGACCGGCAAGTATACCTGCGAATTCTGCAAATCCGTTTTTACACAGGAACAGCTGGATGCATTTGAGGAAGCGGAGAAAAAGAAACAGCAGGAACTCGGACAGACGGCGCAGGAACAGAATACGCAGGAGCAGACAGCATCGGCCGGACAGGCAGTCGTTTACAACTGTCCGAGCTGCGGTGCGCAGATCGTGACGGACGAAAATACGGCGGCCACGTTCTGTTATTACTGTCACAATCCGGTCGTTCTTGCGGGAAGGCTGGAAGGAAAGTATACGCCCGATTACGTCATCCCCTTTAAGATCGATCATGCCAGGGCAACGGAAATCTTCACGGAATGGGTCAAACAGAAGAAGTTTGTTCCGAAATCCTTTTACAACAAAGATCAGATCGATAAGCTGAGCGGCGTCTATTTTCCCTATCTGCTGTACAGCTGCAAGATAGACGGACATATTGATGCTGACGCAAAAAAAACTTCTGTCAGTCAGACGGGAAATGTGGAATATACGACCACGGAAACCTATCATGTGCAGAGACAGGGAAACATGGAAGTGGAGCATGTTCTCCGGAACGCACTTTCCAAAGCCAACAAAATCCTGGTGGAAGGCGTGCAGCCGTTTGATTTTAAGGACTTGCAGCCATTTAAGATGAGTTATCTTTCCGGCTTCATGGCAGAAAAGCGCGATCTCGGAAAGGAACAGTTCCAATCGGATGTGGAGCAGGAAGTACACGGCTATGCCCTGCAGAAGCTGCAGGATTCCGTCTGCGGATACGAAGATATAACCGTAACGGACGACGATATCAGCCTGAAAGATCCCGCATGGAACTATGCGCTTATGCCGGTCTGGACAGTCACGTACCGGGAAAAGGGCACGGACAAGCTGTATTATTTTTCCGTGAACGGACAGAGCGGGAAAGTGATCGGGGAGCTCCCGGTGGACAAGGGCAGGATATGGATACTGTTTTTCAAAATTTTCATTCCGATGGCGGCGGCATTGCTGCTCCTCGGGTACTTCATTTAGGAACGAGTCCGTTTTACGGACGAGAGGAAACCCCAGCTCCAAAGGAGCAAAGGAAAGGAAGGAGGCCTGCCGTGAAAAACACAACCGCAGAGCACATTAAAACAGAACGTTTTCTTCTGCCTGTCCTGATTTTTCTGCTCATGCTTTTTATGACGGGACCTGCCGTACGGGCATCCGCTTCTTCAGGGCGCGTGATCGATCAGGCAAACCTGTTTTCTTCCGCCGAAAAGGCAGAACTGGAAACGGATATCGCGAAAACGGCTGCGAAGATCGGAATGGATGTCGTGGTCCTTACGACCGACAATACGAACGGTCTTGAGTCGGAAAAGTATGCGGAAAATTATTACGATCAGAACGGATACGGGACCGGTTCTTCCAAAAGCGGGTTTCTGTATCTGATCGATATGCAGAACCGGGTCCCCAGTATTACGGCTGCGGGAGGCTGCAGCTATCTCTTTACGGATGAAAGAGTCCAAAGCGCTCTGGATGATGTCTATGAAAATCTTTCCGAAGGAGATTACGCGGGCAGCGTCAAAACCGTGCTGAAGGATGCGGAAAAGAATTATAATGATATGATAAACAAAGGCTATACGTTTGATCCCGACACCGGAAAACCGGTGAAAAAAAGACGGATCGATCCGCTCAAGGCGGCGATTGCCCTGATCGCTTCTTTCTTTACGGCGGGGGGCAGCTGTCTCGGCATCAAACATTCCTATGAAATGAAAGGCGTAAAAAAACAGTCTGCTTCCAGCGCACTTGCCTATCGTGCGGCTTCCGCCTTTGCCTTTGCTTCAACGGCAGACCAGCTGATCAATAAGCAGACGACGCAGCGGGTCATTCCGGTCATCCGCGATAACGAAAGCAACGGAGGTTTCGGCGGCGGGCTGGACGGGCCTCTCGGCCACACATCAACACATATGAGTGACGGCGGTGTCCTGCACAGCGGCGGCACGGGACGAAAATTCTGATACGGCAATCCGTATCCGGCTAAAGGAGATAAAAGAAAATGGAAATACGTTACAGCAGCACACGCGGGAAGGTGAAGGATCTCACCGCATCAGAGGCAATTCTGCAGGGCCTTGCGGAGGACGGCGGGCTTTTCATGCCGGACCGTATCCCGCAGTTCGATTTTGAAATAAAGGACCTGGTCGGGAAACCTTATCACGAAGTCGCGTACCGCGTCATGAGACTGTTCCTCACGGATTATTCGGAGGAAGAGCTGAGGGGCTGCATCCTCCGTGCCTATGATTCCAAATTCGATACGGAGGAAATAGCGCCGCTTGTCAAAGCGGACGGCGCCTATTATCTGGAGCTGTTCCACGGGAACACGATCGCCTTCAAGGACATGGCGCTTTCCATCCTGCCGCATCTTATGACGACGGCGGCAAAGAAGAACGGCGTTACGAACAGGATCGAAATTCTGACCGCAACGAGCGGCGACACAGGCAAGGCGGCCATGGCAGGCTTTGCGGATGTTCCGGGGACCGGCATTATTGTGTTTTATCCGAAGGGCGGCGTGAGCCGTTTCCAGGAAATGCAGATGCTGACCCAGAAAGGACAAAACGTCGGCGTTGTTTCCATACACGGAAATTTTGACGACGCGCAGACCGGCGTGAAGAAAATATTCGGCGACCGTGAATTTGAAAAGAAACTTGCCGCTGAACACATTCAGCTTTCCAGCGCGAACTCCATTAATATCGGCAGACTGGTCCCGCAGGTCGTTTACTATGTGAATGCTTATGTGAAGCTTCTGGAAAACGGGGAGATCGCAAACGGGGAAAAGATCAATATCTGCGTCCCGACCGGAAACTTCGGGAATATTCTGGCGGCATACTTTGCAAAAAGCATGGGGCTGCCCGTGAACCGGCTGATCTGTGCGTCCAACGACAACAAGGTCCTGTTCGATTTCTTCAAGACGGGAACGTACGACAGGAACCGCGATTTCATTCTGACCACATCGCCGTCCATGGACATTCTGATCTCCAGCAATCTGGAACGGCTGATCTATTTAAGCTGCGGATGCAGCGCGGAAAAGAATACGAAACTCATGAAGGAGCTTTCGGAAACCGGAAAATATTCCGTGACGCCGGACATGAAGGAAAAAATGAAGGACTTCACCGGCTATTTTGCCACGCAGGAAGAGGATGCCGAAAGGATAGGGGAACTTTACGACAGGACCGGCTATGTGATCGATACGCATACGGGAGTCGCGTCCGCATGTTATGAAAAGTACAGAAAGGAAACGGGGGATACGACAAAGACCGTGATCGCCTCTACGGCAAGTCCTTTCAAATTCGCAAAGAGTGTGATGAAGGCAATCGGAAAGATTTCGCCGGATTCCGATGAAGATGATTTTGCAGTCATCGATCAGCTGTCCGATGCCGCCAAAGTTCCGGTTCCGCAGGCAGTGGAAGATGTCCGGCACGGGAAAGTCCGCGACAGGATGGAATGCGATCCTTCGGATATGGAAGAAATCATAACGGGGCTTCTTAAAGCATGATGATCTTTTGGCGCATTCCCGAATTTTCGGAAAAGGCTTGCTTTTTCCGGAAAAAAGCGTTATCTTATTCAGGAACGAAGGCGTTCTCTCATTGCGGGAGAACGCCTTATTTGTTATAATTCATATAATTTATTCCCGGAGAGCGGGAGAGGAGAACATTATGAGCGAGGAAGTCAGAACGAAGAGTGTAGCGGACTTTTTCGGATGCGACGTCTTTAATGATGCCGTCATGCGGGAACGTCTGCCGAAATCCGTCTACAGGAAACTCGTGAAGACAATCGAAGACGGCGACGACATGGACCCGGAGATTGCGGATGTTGTTGCGCATGCCATGAAGGAATGGGCCATTGAACGCGGGGCCACGCACTTTACGCACTGGTTCCAGCCGCTGACCGGCGTTACGGCGGAAAAGCATGATTCCTTTATTTCCGCACCGGGAAAGCGCGGTCAGGTCATTATGGAATTTTCCGGCAAAAACCTGGTTAAGGGCGAACCGGATGCATCCAGCTTTCCGTCAGGCGGCCTCCGTGCGACATTCGAGGCAAGAGGCTATACGGCATGGGACTGCACTTCACCCGCATTCTTAAGAGAGGATTCCCTGGGCGTCACGCTCTGCATTCCGACCGCGTTCTGTTCCTACAAGGGAGAGGCGCTGGACAAGAAGACACCGCTCCTTAGGTCCATGCAGGCGCTGGACAAACAGGCACTTCGTATCTTAAGGCTTTTCGGGAATACGACTTCCAAACGCGTAACGCCGAGCGTAGGCGCGGAACAGGAATATTTTATCGTGGACCGCGAAAAATATATGCAGAGAAAAGACCTGATCTATACGGGCCGCACGCTTTTCGGCGCCATGCCGCCCAAGGGTCAGGAACTGGAAGACCATTATTTCGGGACCATCCGCGAGCGGATCGGAAGCTTCATGAAGGATGTGGATCATGAGCTCTGGAAACTCGGCGTGCCGGCAAAGACCGAACACAACGAGGTGGCACCCGCACAGCATGAGCTGGCTCCCGTTTACGAGCAGGTAAACGTGGCAACGGATCATAACCAGATTATGATGGAGACCATGAAGCGGATCGCGGAAAAGCACGGCCTCATGTGCCTTCTGAACGAGAAGCCGTTTGCCGGCGTAAACGGATCCGGCAAGCATAACAACTGGTCTCTGATCACGGACGACGGAATAAATCTCCTGGATCCCGGTGATACGCCGCATGCCAATATTCAGTTCCTGCTGGTTCTTGCCTGCGTACTGAAGGCAGTCGACGTACATGCGGATCTGCTCCGCGAGTCCGCATCGAACGTGGGGAACGATCACAGGCTCGGCGCAAACGAAGCACCGCCCGCCATCATCTCCGTATTTGTGGGTGAACAGCTGGAGGATGTGATCGATCAGCTGATCTCCACCGGTACGGCAACCCATTCCAAGAAGGGCGGCAAGCTGAAGACCGGCGTTGCCACGCTTCCGGATCTGGACAAGGATGCAACGGACAGAAACAGGACTTCGCCTTTTGCCTTTACCGGAAACAAATTCGAATTCCGTATGGTCGGTTCTTCGGATTCCATTGCAAGCCCGAACATGGTCTTAAATACCATTACGGCGGAATCCTTTAAGGAAGCGGCGGACAAACTGGAAAAGGCAAAGAATTTCGAAGAAGCCGTTCATGATATGATCAAGGAACTGTTTGCCGCTCATAAGAGAGTTATTTTCAACGGCAACGGCTATTCGGACGAATGGGTAAAGGAAGCGGAAAGAAGAGGGCTTCCGAATATCAGATCCATGGTAGATGCCATCCCGACTCTGACCACAAAGAAAGCTGTAAAGCTTTTCGAAAGTTTCGGCGTCTTCACAAAACCGGAACTGGAGTCCCGGGTGGAAGTGGAGTTTGAAGCTTACTCCAAGGCAATCAATATTGAAGCCAGGACCATGATCGATCTGACCGGAAAGACCATTATCCCGGCTGTGATCAGCTACGCAACGGAACTGGCGGATTCCATGGGAAGCGTGCAGGCGGCATGTCCGGAGGCGGACATATCCGTGCAGAAGGAACTTCTGCTGGAATGTTCCGATCTGCTTGCGGATACCAAGAATGCGCTGACAACGCTTCAGGAAGAAACCGACAAGGCAGCGGCTATCAAGGATGCACAGAAATCCGCAGTTGCCTATCATGAAAGAATAGTTCCGGCCATGGCAGCTTTAAGAAAGCCTGTGGACAAGCTGGAGATGCTGGTGGACAAGGAATACTGGCCAATGCCCAGTTACGGGGATCTGATCTTTGAAGTATAAGTTCATCATAAGGATGTCATTCTGGAATGCCCTGCCGGGGAACCGGCAGGGCATTCTGTTGCGTTTGCGGATGATTCGTGTATATAGTATAGAAAGAGTAAAAGGCTGGTTCCGATACAGTAATATAAAAAACGGGGGGATAAGAGATGTATTGCAATAACTGCGGAAAGGAAATCCCGGACAATGTGGAATTTTGTCCCTACTGCGGACAGAAACGGAATTTGGCAGGCACGGGTATAAATCCGGGACCCAAAATGGTTCAGGGGTCGGTTCCTTTGGCTGAAAGGACAGCCGGAACGGGGAAAAAACGGAAAAAGTTTTTATGGATTCTGATCCCCGTGTGTCTGGCGGCCATTATTCTCTTTGTGGTTTTGAAAATGAATTCTGCCCGAACCGTGGAAAAAGAAACAAGATTTCCGGCGACTCTTTATGCCAAGGGGAGTTCGCTGATGTATGTGGACTTCAGCAGCGGAAAATGCCAGAGCAGAAAAGTAACAGATCAGTATCTTGCTTCGGGGAACAGCTATGATTCCCTGATTGATACGTGCTATGATCTAACCCCTGTTTCCGCCGACGGAAAAATTCTCTACTATCCGGAGAATCTGGAAAAACAGGGGTACGGTGTATCTTTTGATCTGAAAATGGTAAAGACATCTGATCTTGAAAGGAAAGAGGACCACTCGGTCGAGATCGCATCCGGAGTGAGCATGTACAGTGTCCTGAGCGACGGTGCCGTGGTATATCGGAAGAACAGCACACTGTATTATAAAAGCGGTGAAAAGAAGATTCTGATCGGTAATAATACCGGCAGCTGGAGATTGTCCAGTGACCGGAAAAAGGTCATATGGGAAGAAAGCGATTCTGATAAAGAACACGGATCGCTGTATTGCAGGGATATTTCCTCATCGGGCGGACAGTCTGTTTTGATCGCAGGGAATCTCTATCTGACAGATGCCGGTCAGTACTATTGCACAGATGACAACTTTGCCAATATCTATGTCAATGGCTGCGGTTCCCGGAACAATTCCCTGTGCAGATTTGACAGCAAAGGCAATCAGAAAGAGATAGACCGCGACGTTTATGCCTGGAACGGATATGACTTTATCAAATCCCCGTATTATGAGAAGAAGAACGGGGACAGGATAGAACTGTACTATTATGACGGAGAAAAAAGCACCCGGATATGTAAAGACATCGATGTGAACCTTTACCCGGATGAAGGCATAATCGGTACCAGATGCGATGAAGGGTATTGCGTTTTCAATGACAGGACAGATTCCTCTCTCAAAATATACCATGGAAACAAGCAGATCTGCTCCGCTTCCGGAATTGGCGGCGATGTGCGGGAGGCTGTTTTTGACAAACAGAAGCAGATCCTGTATTTTACCCTGCTGAAGGGGACCGGAACGGAAAACTATGATTCCAATATTATGTATTCTTTCCGGACAAACTCGTCAGGAAACGAAGAACCCGCAGAAATGGCTGAAGATGTCAACGGCATTCGTCTGTGCGGAGATGATCTGTATTATATAGCGGATATAGTCAAAAACGGTATGGGGACACTTTTCCAGAATAAGAAAGAGATCTGCAGAGACGTCAGCTTTTTCAAATGTTCAAAACAGGATAACAGCGTGCTTGTAAAAGAAGGTACAACAGCAAACGGAAACATTCCGACATATATCGTTTATAACGGGAAAGACAAAAAAAAGATAAATGCCGATATCAGCAACTATAGTTTTATTTCGGGACAGTGTATCCTTGTATTTTATGACAAGGTGCTTAACGGAAGCCAGGAGAAAGGATCCCTTGGATTTTATAACGGGACCAGGCTGATTCCGATTGCCGATAATATAATGAGTTTTTCCTATACCCGCATGACTTATTAAACGGGTATGGCAGAGTATATCGTTATCTGCTGAGTCTTATGACGAAACGCTCCGTCACATTTCGGGGATATCCGTGTATATATAGTCGGTAAAGGGACGGGACACTGTCCCGGATCTTTAACAGGGGCAGAAGGAAAAGGGAAATATGAAAGAAAAGAAAAACAGAAGATTCCTATCGCGGATCATCATGATCGTGACGGTATTTGCCGCGGCTTCTTTTCTGATGGCAGGATGCGGTTCCCTTTCTTCACATGAAAACAGCGCGGCTCCGGTTTCTGCTGACCGGAGCACTGCCGCACAAAACACTGCCGTCACGGCTTCTGGGAGCGGAACCGCAACGGAAACGCAAAAGGGAAATTACCGGAAAATATCATATAAAATCACAGGATCGGATTATGACGAACAGGATGTAGCCGATACCGTGGAAAGAATCCGGAAACGGGTCAATGTTCTTTATCCGCATTCCTATGTGACTATGTCAGGAAGGCAGGCCGAAAAACAAAACGGTCAGGAATCCGAGTCGATGCCGGATACCATCGATATCTGTCTGTCCGAAGAATACGACAATCCCGGGGAAGAATATATTCGCGATATCGTAAAACCCGGCGTATTCGAGCTGACAGGACCGGAGAATACTCTCCTTTTGTCAAACAGTTATGTAATATATGCCCAGACAGTGGTCGTCAATCAGGGAAAATCGGATGAATCTTATTCGCTGAGGATCGGACTTGATAATTCAGGGAAGAAAATACTCAGCTATGCCACCGAAAAATATGTCGGACAACGGATGTCCGTTGCCGTCGATCAGCAGGTATACGACAATCCTGTCGTGCAGGAACCCATTACCGACGGAGTGTTTTTTGTTCAGGGGCTTTCTTCCCGTGACGAAGCTGCCATGATTGCCGCATACTGTGCAGCGATGCCGTTAAGGTTAACCCTTGTGCCGCAGACCTGACTTTGTTTCCCGGCGCGATTGTTGTATAATAATTTATTATGGTTACATTCGAAGAATTCTATAATAACTGGTACGAAAAAGTGTACCGTTATCTGCTGAGGCATGTGACAGACCCGGGAACGGCGGAAGATCTTGCCGGGGATGTTTTTGTTGCATGCTATAAAAGCTATGAGTCTTATGACGAAACGAAAGCGTCCCTTTCCACGTGGCTGTTTGTCATTGCCAATAACCGACTGAAAAACTATTACCGCGACCGGAAGGAATATGCGTCTCTTGATGAGATCGGGGAAGATGCCGCCGGAGAAACGCCGGATACCATGGGGATGGCCCTGGAACAGGAAGAAAACCGTAAGATGATCGCAAAGGCATTGCTTTCCCTGGACGAACGGCAGCGGAGAGCAGTCGTCATGAAATATTTTCAGGATAAGAGCGGGCGGGAGATCGCGGAAACGATCGGAGTGAGCGAAGCAAATGTCAGGGTCATCTTATCCCGGGCTCTTGTAAAAATGAACCGGATGCTGACCGGCGGCGGACAGGCGGACAGGGCCTGAATCACCGGCACAAAGGAATTGCAAAAATGAAACGGAAAACGGCGGGAACCGAAACGGTTTATCAGATGGAAGCAGCGGATTGCGGGGCTGCTTCCTTTTGTATGATCTGTTCTTACTGGGGCAGATATTTTCCGCTTTCCAAAATGCGCATCGAGACCGGTGTTTCCCGCGACGGATGCAATGCGGGAAACATACTGCGCGCGGCAAAGAGACTGGGGATGGAATGCCACGGGTACAGGAAGGAGACCGGAGATCTGAAGAGCCTTTCCATGCCGTGCATAATTTACTGGAAGAACAATCACTTCATGGTTCTGGAAGGATTCAGAAGTGGCCTGGCTTTTGTAAATGACCCGGCTGCGGGGAAAAGAAAATTAACGGAAAAAGAATTTGCCGAAGGATACAGCAAGGTGGTTCTTACTTTCAGGCCGACGGAAGAATTCCGGAAAAGAGGAAAAACGGAGAAATCTGCTCCGGCCCTGGAAGAACTGAAAAGAAAGTACCGGCCCGAAATCATTCTCTGCGTGTTCCTCGGCATTTTTTCCGCTGTTCCTGCCGTCATGGCATCCTGTTTCCTGAAGCTTGTTTTTGACGGATATGCTGTTTTACTTCCAGCAGAAAAATTTGTGAGGACTTTTGCCGCTGCTTCCGCGGCCGTTCTTATCTGTGCCGGTTTTCTCTGCCTGCGCAGCATAATACTTCGCAGGATCAGGAAGAGGATCCTGTACCCGTCCGCCGGCCGGTATATGAAGAAATATTTCGATCTGCCGGTCAGCTTTTTTGAGCGCCGGTATGCGGGAGATATCGCGGGCCGTCCGGACTGCAATGACAGCTGCAGCCTTTTTCTGACAGGGCGTTCCCTGGAAAGACTTCTGAATGTTTCCGCGGCTGCTGCATGCCTGGCTGTATTATTCCGGTTTAACGTATATCTTGCCCTGATCGCGGCAGCAGGCGCCGCAGCAGGGGTAACCTTTTCCCTGCTTTTAAACAGGGCTTCTTCCGGAGAGAACGGGATCCTGGCGGAGGAATCGGGGGAACTGGCCGGTACGGTTTATGCCGGGCTCGGGATTGCCTCCACATTGAAATCATGCGGCGCGGAAAATATCTATTACTCCAAGATCATGAACTATGACAGGAAAAGAGCGGAACGGAAAAAGAAAGCAGACCGGATTCAGAATCTTTCGGGGGTTTTCCTGCTTTCGGAATCCGTTCTGACCGTTGCTTTGATCGCTCTTTCCGGATACCGGATGGCGGAAAGCGGAACCGTGACGGCAGGGACTCCGGGAGCCTGCGTGCTTGTGTCTGCCGTATTTCTGGCTGCCCTTTTTGATGCGGCGGATTTTCTCGGAGGCATACGGGATTTCAAAATTAATGCGGCAAGGGCTGCCGATATCGAATCCGCACAGGAGGAAAACATATTCGGCGGCCTTTACGGGAAACCGGATGCGGAAACGGATTTTTCGGAAAAACTGTCCGGGAAAATAGAATGCCGGTCCGTCAGGTTCGGATACAACCGTCTGCAGGATCCGCTGATCACGGATTTTTCCTTTACGGCACTTCCCGGTTCACTGACCGCTTTTACGGGACCGTCCGGATGCGGCAAGTCGACCGTGCTGAAAATACTGGGCGGGCTTTATGAGCCGTGGTTCGGTGATGTGCTTTACGACGGTATGCCGGCAGGGGAAATACCGTCCGAGGTTCTTCACGCAGGTATTTCGTCGGTCAGCCGGCACGGAACGCTTTTCTCCGGGACCATCCGCGACAATCTGACAATGTGGAACCCGGCGATTATGGAAAAAGATCTTGTCAGTGCGGCAAAGGATGCCTGCATTCATGATGTTATCATGTCGCGGGAAAACGGATATGATACCGTTGTTTCCGGAGAGCATCCGCCGTTTTCCGGCGGGCAGCTCCAGCGCCTGGAAATCGCACGTGCGCTTTCCGTAAATCCTTCCGTACTTATCCTGGATGAGGCAACAGGGGCACTTGACTTTGCCACCGAAAAAAAGATACTCGGCAACATCAGAAGAAGAGGATGCACCTGCATCATGGCCACGCAGAGGAAGAGTGTTATTTCGGAATGCAGCCAGGTTTTTTTCATGCAGGAAGGAAAAATCATGCGGAAAGGAAATCCGGAGGATGCTTTCGGAACGGAATGAAATAAAACTGAAGAAGGGTTCGGATTTTGTTCCGCAGGATCCGGGGAAAGCTTTCCTTGTCGGGGAAGGCCGGGTTTTTGTTTACGTGATCCCTTGGAAGGACGGCGGACCCGGACGCAGGATACTGCTTCGGGAAGCCGGAAAAGGCGACAGGATCCCTTCTTTCTGCTATCGGGATAAAGAATATACGTCCTGGAGATTCCTGATTTCCGCTGCGGAAGACACATGCATTGTCCGGGAAGACCGGTTTTCGGAAAATGCCGCGGCAGAATTTCTGAAAGGTGCCGGGATCCCGGATTTTCCGGCTGAAGGTCCAAAAGAAGCACTGGTGAATTTTTACCGGATGAATCTGGTCCGGGAAGACGGATATTTTCTGCGGACCGAGATGGAAAGATCGGAAGTCGGGAAAAAAACGGAAGAACTGATCGGACGTGCCGTTTCCGGCAGGCAGGAGCATGTTTCATCCGGCGGGGGATCTGTCTGCATCAAAAAGAAAATCAGCCGCAGGTTCCCTGCAGAATGCGCTGACGGAATCCGCAGGGCGGACCTGATCCTGTTTTTCCTGCTTACGGTCTGCTTTTCGGCGTTCTGTCTTCTGGGACCGGTCTGTCTGCGAAAATTTGCCGAAGGTTCAGCCCTGAAAAATGCCGGAACCGTTTTATCCGTACTGTTCCTTCCGGCTGTGATGTTTGTCCTGCTTTTTTTCAGGAACGAAACGGCAGCCCGGATGGAAAACAGCGCAGGCGAAAACATGCAGACGGGATTTTACAAAAGGATGTTCTCTCTGCCGGAAGAATTCATGCGCAGATATGAACGGTCAGAGATCACGGAAAGGATCCTGGAAGCGGGAGATGCCGCCGGAGAAGTCACGGGGATGTTTGCCGGTATGGCGGAAGGCATTGCCGGCACGGCATGCTGTCTTATCTTCCTCTGTTTCGAGGACATGCGGCTGATGCTGCCGGTGCTCCTGTTCCTTGTCCTCCTGTTTTCCGGAGCTGCCATGCTTTCCGGGGTTTATGCTGCATACGACAGCGGGATAACGGCACAGGAAGAAAGAAGATATTCACGGCTTCTGCAGTTTACGGATGCCGTTGAAAAAATCCGGATGTCCGGCACGGAAAGCCGGGCGGTTTACGAATACATGAAACCGTTCACCGGTAAAATGACGCTTGCCGGAAAGAAAGAGCGTGCCGGGACTTTTTACAGGATATTCGTTTTTCTGTCTGCCTGCATGACATTCTTCCGTCTGCTGTATGAGTGTCTTAAGCCCGGCAGCGTGACCCGGGGGGAAACGGCGGCATTTCTTTCCGCATTTGTCCTGCTGATCATTTTTTCAGCCGCATTTTCGGAACATTTTCTGGGATACATGTCTTTCAGGCCGTCTTTCGGAAGGTATCTTGAAATACTGGACTGCAGCGACGTGACAGCAGAAGACAAGCCGGCACAGGGGAAAGCGGAAGGCAGCATGGAAGCGGAGCATCTCTGCTTTTCCTATCAGGATGACAAAACGGAGATCCTTCATGATTTTTCCCTTTCCGTGCGGGGAGGGGAATATCTGGGGATCGCGGGAGCGTCCGGGAGCGGAAAATCCACGCTGCTCAAACTTCTGATGGGACTGGAAAAGCCGGATGCCGGTAAAATTTTCTGCGACGGGGAAGATCTGTGCGAAACGGACTTGAGAGGGCTGCGCCGCCGGTTCGGAACCGTTCTTCAGGATGCGGGGATTGCGGCGGGGGCCGTTTATGATAATATAGTACTGACGCATCCGGATGCCGGGGCAGAGGATATCCTGCGCGTGCTGAAGGAAACCGGCCTGGACCGTGATCTGGAAACAATGCCGATGGGACTGGATACGCTTCTGGATGAAAATGCGGAGACCGTTTCAGGAGGGCAGAAGCAGAAAATCCTGCTTGCCAGGGCGCTGATCGGAAATCCGGAAATCCTTTTTCTGGACGAGGCAACGGGAAGCCTGGATGCTGACGCCCAGAGCACGGTTTTAAATACGCTTTCCGGAATGAGGTGCACACGCATCGTAACGGCGCACAGGCTTGAAACACTGAGAGGGTGCGACAGGATCCTTGTCATGGATCACGGGAAAGCGGTCGAAGAGGGTACTTTTGAAGAACTGACAAAAGGCAGCGGGATATTCCGGAAGATGTGGGAGGAACAGACTGTTTGAAATTATTCCGGCTGCCTGTAACATTTTTTATCTGCCGGTGTATGTATGACTGAAAGAATCCGTATTCTTTCAGCAGCCGGAAGAAAGCCGGGAGGACTCGATATGGATGATTTCAGGGAAATCGGAAAAACAGAAGCCAAGCTGAAAAAAGCGGCAAAGCAGCAGCAGTTTGATGCGCCGGACGACGAGCTCACAGGGATCCTGAAAAAATACGACGGAGAAGAACTGAGCCTGGACGAACTGGACCAGGTTGCGGCTGCATCGTCCGCGCCGAAGGTGAATTTCAAGGACTTCATGAAGAAAAACCTTCATAAGGACGGCTGAGCAAACCTGTATCCGGAAAACGGAAAAGAGGTGCCTTGAAAATGGGATATCTCAGGCAGACGGGGAAAGACGAACTGATCATTACCGATGAGAACGGACGGGACAGACTGCGCATCCGGGAAAAAGCGGAAGGCAGGGATATGGTCTTTGTTCTATCGGGGGAATTGAAGAACGAGTATTCCTTTGAATTTGAGGACGAACTGAACGCCGTGCTCTCGGTGCAGCCTCGTATCCGGATTGATATGTCTTCTCTGTCCTACATTGCAAGCGACGGACTGAAGGCAATCCTGGACGCGCAGAAAACCCTCCGGAAGGAAGCCGGCGGCAATCTTATCTTAAGCGGACTTTCAGGGCAGGTTCTGGAGTCTTTTGAAAGCAGCGGTTTTATGCCCCTCTTTATTATTTCGGGAAAGGGTGAGATAATAAAGGAAAAGTAACAGAGGGGAACAGGCGGGTATGAATAAGTCTGCGCCGTATCAGGGCAACAGGGCTTATATTTTCATAAATTACTGTCACAGCGATATGTCGCGGATAGAACCTTATCTGCGGGACCTTTCGGAAGAAGGATATCGCCTGTGGTTTGATGACGGGATTCATCCGGGATCGGAATGGCCGGAGACCATTGCCGAGAAACTGGATGGTGCCGTTATTTTTCTTGCCTTTATTTCTTCGGATTCGCTTCTTTCACATAACTGCCGGAGGGAGATCAATTACGCCGTAAAGCAGAGGAAGAACATGACGGCTGTGTTCCTGGATCAGGTGAAACTGACACCGGGAATGGAAATGCAGCTCGGGACCGTTCAGGAAATCCTGTCCTGGCAGTACGGCAAAGATGAGCTGATGCAGAAGATCCGGGAAATCCAGGGGATAGAGCAGTGCCGGGATGCGGAACCGGAAATGGCGGCTGACAAAGCGCCGGTTCCCGCACCGGAAGATAAACCCTTCCCTGCGAAAAAGCCCGGAAAAATGAAAAGGAATGAGGGCAAGGGAAAACGGATCCTGGTTATTTCTGCGGTAATTGCAGCGGTTGCTTTAACAGTATTCTTTATTTACGGCAGGAGGTCATCCGCTGTCCGTCAGGCTTCCGAACCTGTGACCATTGCCGGGATTAAGACTCCCGGTCCTGTGACCATTGCCGGGCAGACGATCGATGCTTCTTCGGAAACAGCGTCTTTTTCCGATGCAGAGATCACGCGAGACGACATCAGAGAACTCGGGAATTTTCCTTCCCTGAAAAAGATAAGGCTGGAATCCTGTTCCCTGGATGACGGCGTGCTTCATGCCCTCACGGTTTATCCCTATTACATTACGGATCTGGAGATCATCGGCTGTTACGGCGATACTGATTTTTCCGGACAGGATCTGTCCAACCTGACACATCTGGAAACCCTCCGCATAGAAGACTGCGGCCTGGAAGGAAATACGAACCTGTTCAGGTCGGCAGGCAAAAACATGAAGGAACTGGTTCTTTCCGATACCGGCTATCCGGAGGAATGCGATCCCCTGGAGCTGGATTTTCTTAACAGGCTTCCGAATCTGGAAAAGCTGGAAATAGACGGCATCGTGCCGCTCAGTCTTAACCCGGTATCTTCCCTGGGAAATCTTACCGAATTCCGTCTGGTAAAAAGCGGCATGCACCTGGGCGCGGATGAAATGCGCCTGATTTCCGGAATGAAAAAGCTGAGAGTACTTTCCCTGTACGGCAATACCATGACGCCGGACGGGCAGAAAGCCCTGACGGGCATGATGGAGTCGCAGCAGTGGCTTACGGATTTAAACCTCGGCCATCTTTATGTGATGGAAGACGACAGCGCAGATGCGGCGGCGTTTCCGGATATTCTTACTTCCGGTCAGTCGGACGCGCTGAAAAAGATGACAAAGCTGGAAAGGCTGAATCTGTCCGGCATGATAACGGACGCAAATCCGGATGATTTCAATGCTCCGGACAGCCCTGCGAAAACCGCGCTGTTTGATGCGATCGGCAGCATGAAAAATCTGAAGTCCTTGGATCTTTCAAACTGCTTCATGCGCCTCGGCGAAAAAGAAATGAAGGTGATCGATGATCTCAGCCATCCGGAAGAACTTGCGCTGTGCGGAACCATGGCCGATGACCAGAGATGGAAGCTGATTTCCTTTTTCATGAAACAGGATCTTAAAAGCCTGAACCTTGAAATCTGCACGAAAGGATCCAAGCCGGCGGAGCTTACCGATGAAGAAATCCTTTATCTCGGCACACAGACAAAACTGGAATCGCTGAAACTGACCGATATGAAGTTTTCCGATGAAGCGGCGGCGGGGAAATCGCTGGCTGCCCTGCATGAACTGAAACATCTGGAACTGGAAGAATGCGGTCTCAGCAGCGGGAATATTGCTGCAGGGTGCGGCGGTTTAACGGAACTGAATCTGAGCGGAAACAACGGCATAACTTCGGCAGATTTTGCTTCAAACCTCACGTCGCTTAGGGAAGCGGATTTCAGCGGGTGCGCCCTGACATCCATAAAAGGTCTTGAAAACTGCACGGCACTCCGGAAACTGGTCATGAACGACGGAATGGGAGTCATGGAAGATCAGATGGACGGAATTTCCTCTCTCGGCAGTCTGAAAAATCTCCGGGACCTGAGGATGAACTGGACAGAGATCGGGGATAACGGATCTTTTCTGGCAGGCCTTTCTTCGCTCAGGACACTTCATATTGCAGACTGTGACCTTGGAGAAAACGGATTGAAGCTTCCGGAATCCCTGAGCGGACTGGATATCAGCGGCAATACGGAATTTACCGGTGCACAGCTTAAGTCCCTGAAATGGATCAGGGAACTGGATGTCAGCGGATGCAGCATAAAAGATATTTCTCCGCTCGGGAAAAACACGCCTTACCTGCGGATTCTGAAAGCCGGCGGCAATGCCGGTCTTTCGGACATTTCTCCGCTTTCTGCCTGTCAAATGCTCCGGGAACTTTCCTGTGACAACTGCGACATCAGGACGCTCTCCGGCCTGGAAAGCCTGAAAAAAATCCGGAAAGCAAGTTTTGTAAATAACGGCCTTTATGACTGGTCGGCATTAAAGGCATCCGGGGACACCATGAAGGAACTGTCTCTTTCCTACGACAGCATCGGAACAGCTTCCGGCGGTACCGGTGCCGATTTTTCGTCGTTCATAAAACTGGAGCAGCTTTCCCTTGCGGATGCGGGACTGACCGGGCAGGATACCCTTACGGTGCCGGGCAGCGTCCGGTATCTCGGGCTTGCCGATAACGGATTAAAGGCCGTGGATCTGTCCAACCTGAAACATCTGGAAGGCATTGATCTGAGTCATGCCTTTTCCGATACGGCCTTTTCCGGCGGGGATGACGTACGTACGTTCCTTTCCGGCATCAGTCCGGATGCGAAATATGTGATCATGAGAAACATCGGGTTTCATGATTTTTCGGGGCTTACGCTGAACCACTGCGAATCGCTTATCCTGAACGGAAACGAGATCAGCAAGATCGGAAATGTTTCCGGAAACAGTTTTTCCGCGGATTCATCGGACCAGGCCTATGTGGCGGATATCACAGGAAAATTTAAGGATATTTATAAGGATAAAGTCGAGGCAGCATCGGATGGTTCCTATACGCCCGATCCGGCTGCGTTCCGCTATCGGGCTGCAGTCATGTCTGTTTACGGAACTTCCGCGACCGTCATGGCGCTTTACCATGATTTTTAGAGTCCGGTTTCAAAAATTCCCCATGTTTTTCAGAATCTGTCCTGCCGGTTTCATCCGGCAGGGCGGATTTTTTTGGATACCAATCCAAATAAACCACCTGCTCGGCAGGTGGACCCCGAATCGGCTTAAGCCCTAGAATAAAGAACCTCCAAGATTATAATAAGTGACGGGTCCGAAACCGCACAAATTACAACAAG
>Ga0183098_10378_pt1 | contig 101256 bp, 86 predicted proteins | sample BioMet9_FD_128884 | JGI IMG/M metagenome (GOLD analysis project Ga0183098, IMG submission 128884) | Microbial communities from bioreactor (seeded with sewage sludge) at Lawrence Berkeley National Lab, California, USA - Biofuel... | ecosystem: Engineered > Bioreactor > Anaerobic > Unclassified ...
ACTCATCCTCGCTTATGCTCGTCTTCGTTAAGGGAAGCATGCCTCGCCTTCGCTCAGTGGAACGGCTGCTTCCCTAAACTCATCCTCGCTTATGCTCGTCTTCGTTAAGGGAAGCATGCCTCGCCTTTCGCTCAGTGGAACGGCTGCTTCTTTAAGCTCTTGACATCGAACGTATGTTCTGATATACTGAGGTACACGAAGGGAGAACAAGCGGTGTAAGAGAGGGTGAGTGACATGCCGGAAACCATTATTTATCATATTGACGTGAATTCCGCTTTCCTGAGTTGGGAAGCGGTTTATCGTCTGAAGTTTCTGGGAGCGTCGCTTGATTTGCGGACAGTTCCCTCCGCGGTCGGTGGTGACGTGGAGCAGCGTCATGGCATTATTCTGGCGAAATCCATTCCGGCGAAGGCATATCATATTAAGACCGGGGAATCTGTTCCGGAGGCCAGACAGAAGTGTCAGAACCTGATTCTGGTGCCGCCGAATTACGGGCTTTATGAACGCTGCTCTAAGGCGTTTATGAATCTGATTCGGGAATATACACCGGATGTGGAGCAATACAGTATTGATGAGGCGTTCATGAATATGACAGAAGAGAGGGCGCTTTACCCGGATCCGGTCCGGACAGCGGAGGAGATTCGCGTAAGAATTCGAGAAGAACTGGGCTTTACGGTGAATATCGGTGTCTCGTCGAACAAGCTTCTCGCGAAGATGGCGTCTGATTTCGAGAAGCCGGATCGCGTTCATACGCTGTTTCCGGATGAGATCGAGGGGAAGATGTGGAAGCTGCCGGTATCAGAGCTTTTCTTTGTGGGACGCGCTACTTCAGCGAAGCTGTTCCGGTTGGGAATCTACACGATTGGGCAGCTGGCGGCATCGGATCCCATGATTTTGGAAGCCCATCTGAAATCATATGGAAGGCTGATCTGGAATTTCGCGAACGGAAGGGATCTCTCGGCTGTGGTCGCTGAGGCGCCACTTCAGAAGGGGTATGGGAACAGTACGACAATCGCTTTTGACGTAACGGATGAGCCGACGGCGCGCGTAGTGCTGCTGGCGCTCGCGGAGACGGTCGGCGCGCGGCTTCGCCGGGACGCGGCGATGATCCGCGTTGTCAACGTAGGGATCCGTTTCTCGGATTTGTCCTATGTCTCCAGTCAGGGAACGCTGAATGAGCCGACGGACATCACGTGGGAAATTTACGAGGCCGCGGCCGGAATTTTCCACAGGCTTTGGAATGGGCGCCCGATCCGCCATCTGGGCATTCACACGAGCCGGGTGTGCCGGGATGGCGGCAGACAGGCCCGGCTGTTTGACACGAGAGATTACGTGAGACTTAGCGAATGGGAGAGGACCGTGGATGGCATTCGCGCGCGGTTCGGCCCGGATTCTGTTAAGCGGGCGGTCTTTCTCGCTTCGCCCGGAATCGATCATCTTTCCGGTGGAATTTCCCGGGAGAAACGAACCGTGGATTACTCGAAGCAGACGATTCGCTGAGCGAGGTTCATATGTGACAACAGCTGCCGCGTGGCCCGCGGCGGGCATCGGTCAGAGAAACGGGACGTAAGAAATGAAAGGGGACTTATGTATGACGGAAGGGAGTGGGCGTATGTTTGGAATCGGCGTGAACACGGAGAAGGCGGAGTCGGGGGAGATCCGCGGCAGGCAGGAGGATATCGCCTGCGGCTGCTGGTTTACGAGCCAGGGGAATACCCTGCCGAAGTGTGTTAAGTACCAGGACGCGGAAGGAATGATTCACAGCGTCACGAATATTCAGGTGTTGTATTCTGAGCGGAAGAATTACTGCGGAATTCCGATGATGCTGTATTCTTGCCGGGCGGAGGACGAGGAGAGGGAGTATCGTTTTCGCCTGCTTTTTCATCTGGAGGAGTGTCGGTGGAAGATTATATGGACATAAACATATTTACAAATCGATTGTATTTTGGTATAATCCTTTAAGCAAATATAGGAACGTAAGAAGAGACACTAAATGTCGATCATCCACTGTCGGACGGATGGCGATATTTAGTGTCTCTTTTTGCCGTTCCCAAATAAGAAGGAGAAAGAATTATGCCAAGAACAAAAAAAGAGTCTTTTGTATTTACACTGATCACCGCTTGGATGATGGTATATGTTATGACACTATATAACATAGTACTGGCGGGCGCGGAGTTTACCAACCGGACATTTGTCGTTGCCTTGAAGGAAATGTGGCCGGAGTACGTGATTATTTTCCTGTGTGCCTGGTTTATTTCTTCGCGCGTGGCGAAGGCTTTCGCTTTCCGGGTCGTACAGCCGGGGGATAGGCAGATTTTTATTATCCTCGCGATTCAGACATTCACGGTCGTGTCGCAGGTGGCGCTCGCGAGCGTATTAGGTACCGTTAAAGGATATGGCTGGAACACACTGTTCCTTCCGAATTATCTGATGACGTATTGTAAGAATTTCGCGATGGCTCTGCCGCTTCAATTGATCCTGGTGGGCCCCGCCGCCAGACTGATTTTCCGAGCGATGTTTCGAAGAGAAGAGTTATCCGCGGCGCGGGCGTAAGAGAAGCCGCGTGAAAAAGGAACACCGAAGACAGGCAGGATAATCGTCTGTCGTTCGGTGTTCCTTTTGTTCGCGTAAGATCAATGGCGTTTCATATCAGGAAAGAGCTCCGATCGCCCCGAAAAGCCCGGCGCTCGCGGCGCCCATGATCAGTCCGGCCAGAAGCACGCCGCCCATAACGGCGAGCACGCTCGATTTAAAATCCATGTCCAGGATACTGGCGGCCAGCGTGCCGGTCCAAGCGCCTGTTCCGGGAAGCGGGATGCCGACGAAGATCAGCAGAGCGATGAATAAGCCGCGGCCCGCCTTGCTCTCGAGCTTCTTACCGCCGGACTCGCCTTTGACAAGGCACCAGGTGAAGAACTTGCCGATGACCGGCTTGTCCTTGCCCCATTCCAGAACCTTGCGGGCGAAGAGATAGATAAAAGGAACCGGTACCATATTGCCGATGATGCAGACGATATAGGACTGCAAAAGCGGCAGCTTCATCAGCTGTGAGTAGGGAATCGCTCCGCGCAGCTCCACGATCGGAACCATGGAAATGAAGAATATTGTCAGGTATTTTCTTAACAAAACATTACCTCCGTTAAGTCAAAACAATGATTGATAAGGTTTGCGGTCTGTTAATAACCATGGATGATTATAACAGAATTTTTTCGCGAATACTATAGAAATTAGTTTTATTTATACAGATCCTGAAATATGACATCGCGGAAGTTTTCTCTGTCCTGCTATACTAAAACCAGCTTTAGGCGCGCTAAGCGCCGCGAAAGGGTGGTTGATTATGAGCGGTAAATTAAAAGGATGGATATGGATTTCTATTATTATGGCGATAGCGGGGGCGATTATGCTGTATCCGATCGGCGCGCCCGCGGCGAACGTGATTTTTGTCCTGATTAAGATCGGGATGGTATCGGGGCTTTTGATCCTGTTGTCGGCGAAAGCGATCGGCGGGTTCTGTTTATGGAGTACGTGCAGCGGCGGGGCCGTGATCATGACGATTATAAAATGGGCCATAAGCGGGCATTGCTCGTTCCTGATCATCGCCAGTATGTGCGTGGATATTTTTCTTCCGGTCATTGTTTATAATATCATGAAGAAAAATCAGGAAATCGTGAAGAAGTAAAAACAAAACTGGTATGATTGAAAATATTAAAAGTGGACCTTTTGAAGGGTCCACTTTTGTGTTATGCTCTCACATGAAAGAAAAGTAAGGATGAGGCGGACAGCATGACGAAGAAAGTGGCGCTTATTAATGATTTATCCGGGTTCGGGCGATGTTCCCTGACGGCGGCGATTCCGGTACTGGCGGTGATGGGACATCAGCCCTGTCCGCTGCCGACGGCGATTCTGACGGCGCAGACCGGATATCCCAGCTACGTGTGTGAGGACTACACAGAGCGAATGCCGGATTTCACGTGGGAATGGGGCAAGGCGGGGAAGAATTTCGATGGAATCTACACGGGTTTCATGACAGGAATCCGGCAGATCGAGGTCGTTTCGGAATTCCTGGATGTTTTCTACAAGGAGGACACGCTGCTTCTGGTCGATCCGGTATTGGGAGATAACGGCAGCTCTTATGGCTTTTATACCTCCCGTATGGGCGAGGCAATGAAAGCGCTCGCGGAACGCGCCGATATCGTGACGCCGAATCTGACGGAGCTCTGTTTCCTTACAGGAAGCTGTTACGAGGAAATCATGGAGCTGGAGGACGCGGCGCTGCTCGACGCGACACGGCGGCTGGGGAAGAATCTTCTCAATAAGAGTGGTAAGATAGTTGTGGTCACGGGCATTCCGTACCATGACGGCGAGACAGGAGAGGGCTGTATCGGGAATTATCACATTTCGGAGAGCGGCGCGGAACTGATCGCCTTTTCCAGACAGCCGGGAAGCTTTTCCGGAACGGGAGATTTGTTCGCGTCCGCGCTGATCGGGGGCGTGTTAAGGGGAGACACATCTGAGATGGCGGTACGAACCGCGGGCAAATTCCTCGAGCGGGCAATCGCGGAGTCCAACCGGAATGGGACGCCCTGTCAGGAGGGCGTTGATTTCGAGAAGTATTTGGGGATGTTAATAAACAGTTAGGAGACGGATACAATGAAACAGGAAGCGAATACTATGACTTTGGGCAAACAGACAAAAGAAACGGGAAGACCGGTCATACTTCTGACAATGACGGGACTTTTCGCGGCGATGATCACAATCATGACAGCGTACATCTGCCATATTCCAAGCGGAATCAACGGCGGCTATATTCATTTCGGGGACGCTTTGATCTATCTATGCGCGGCGCTTCTGCCGCAGCCTTACGCGCTGGCGGCCGCGGCGATCGGCGGCGGAATGGCGGATCTTCTGACAGCGCCGATGTGGGTGCCCGCGACACTTATCATTAAGACACTTTTGACACTGCCATTTACGAATAAGGGCGAGAAGATACTCTGTCGTCGGAATGTCATCGCTGTTTTCGCGGCGTTCGCGATCACAGGTTTCGGTTATTTCTGCGCGGAACGGATTCTGTTCGGCACGGTGAGCGCTTTGATCGCTTCCGTTACCGGAAACATTATTCAGTCAGGCGGAAGCGCCGTGTTTTTCTTCGCGATCGCGGCGGCGTTTGACAGAGCCCATATCAAAGTTAAATTCAATGAGACGCTGCGCCGCGGACAGGCATAAGACGGATAGAAGAGAGGAATAACAGATGGCGGATATTTTATACACATATGAGAACGAGGTTTACGCGAACATCACGAATAAATGCGACTGCCGGTGCGAGTTCTGCGTTCGCTTCCAGCATGAAGGGCTGGGAGACGCCGACACGCTCTGGCACAAGGTAGACCCGACATTGGAAGAAATCATCGCGGCGATCGACGCTTTTGATTTTACGGGCTACAAGGAGCTTGTTTACTGCGGCTACGGCGAGCCGACCTGCGCGCTGGACAATCTGATCGCCTCGGCGAAACATGTCAAAGAGAAGTACGGACTGAAGATCCGGATCAACACGAACGGAACAGGAAGTCTCTATAATAAGAGAGATATTGTGCCGGAGCTCGCCGCGTTCACGGACGCGGTTTCCATCAGCCTCAACGCCCCCACGGCCGCAAGCTACGAGAAGGTAACGAGACCGCGATTATCCGGCTCCTACGAGGCGATGCTTGCTTTCGCCGCCGAGTGTAAGGAGCGGATCCCTCAGGTGAAATTCTCCGTAGTGGACGTGATTCCGGAGGACGAAATCAAGGCCTGCGAAGAAAAGGCGGCCTCGATGGGAATTCCCTTAAGAGTACGCGTTTTTGGATAAATCATCTTATAAGAAGACCGCCGCCCAGGCAGAAGTTCAGCTTGGACGGCGGTTTTTGATATATACTCAGGCTTCCCGCTTCTGGCGGAAAAAGGTCACGAGCGCGACACCGCAGATAATGACGTATCCCAGGACGCTGAAGTGATCCGGTATCTGCCCGAACAGGAAGAAGCCGAGAATCGTCGAGAAGATGATCTGCGAGTAGTCGTAGACGGAAATCTCCCTCGCCGGGGCGTAGGAGTAGGCGGCCGTGATGGAAAACTGCCCGCCGGCGGCGCTGAGTCCCGCCAGAATCAGGAATAGGAGCTGTGTAAGTGTCATGGCGTGATAATCAAAAATCAGGAAGGGAAGCGTCACAAGGCAGGAAAAGGCGGAAAAGAAAAACACGATATACGCTTTTCGCTCCCCGTGTTCTGTCAGATAACGCACGAACGCGTAAGCGAAACCGGCGCCCATACCGCCGAAAAAGCCAATCAGCGCCGGCAGGAAGGCCGCGTTGCTGAAGGTGGGTTTGATGATAAAAAGGCTGCCGATAAAAGCGATCACGATGGCGAGAAGCTGCTTCCAGCTGACTTTTTCCCGCAAAATCAGGATAGAAGCGAGCACCGCGAAAAAAGGCGAGAGCTTGTTGAGCATCGAGGCGTCGGAAAGCACGAGATGATCCACCGCGTAGAAATTGCAGAGGATACCTATGGTTCCGCAGGTGGCCCGGGCGAAAAGCGCCGGCAGTGAGCCTCTTCTGGGCCGCAGTCCCTCACCTTCGCGCAAGAGGACAATCAAGGCAAAAATAACGGCGACAAAGTTACGAAAGAAGCTTTTCTGTATAGAGGGAAGATCGCCGGAAAGCCGGACGAAAGCGCTCATACCGGCAAAGCAGAAAGCGGAAGTGATCAGACAAAGAATTCCGCGGGTACGTTGGTTCATACAAAAGCCTCCAGTCTGTCCCGAACCTTTAAACAGGAACGGTCCGATTCTTATTATAATAAACCGGCCCGGTTAAAACAATGACAAAAAAGAAACGAAGAATCTTTTTTGAGTTTTTCGCGAAAAAGACTTGACGGATCAGAATCAAAACCCTATAATCATATTAAATCGATAGGAATTAAATGAATATAGAAAAATACAAGGAGGAACGAACAATGAGCAAGGTTTATAATGGAGTTTTGGAGCTAACGGGCAACACGCCGCTTGTAGAGGTTAAGAATCTGGAGAAGAAACTGGGGCTTGAGGCAAGAGTACTGGTGAAGCTGGAGTATTTCAATCCGGCGGGCAGCGTGAAGGACCGCGTAGCCAAGGCCATGATTGAGAACGCGGAGAAACGCGGAGACCTGAAGGCCGGATCAGTCATCATTGAGCCGACATCCGGCAACACAGGCATCGGCCTCGCGGCGATCGCGGCGGTGAAGGGATACCGGATCATCCTGACGATGCCGGAGACGATGAGCGTGGAGCGCCGCAACATCCTGAAGGCGTACGGCGCGGAGATCGAGCTGACAGACGGCTCGAAGGGCATGACCGGAGCGATTCAGAAAGCGAAGGAGCTCGCGGAGAAGATTCCGAACAGTTATATCCCGGGGCAGTTCGATAACCCGGATAACGTACAGGCGCATTACGAAACGACCGGCCCGGAGATTTGGGATGACACGGACGGACAGGTAGACGCTTTCGTGGCGGGCGTCGGAACAGGCGGAACCGTGACAGGTGTCGGCCGTTACCTCAAGGAGAAGAATCCGAACCTGCGTCTCGTGGCGGTAGAGCCCGCGACATCACCGGTGCTTTCACAGGGACACGGCGGCGCGCATAAGATTCAGGGAATCGGCGCGGGATTCGTACCCAGCATTCTTGACACGAAGCTTTATGACGAGGTCGCGCCGGTCGAGAACGACGACGCTTTCGCCGCTTCGAAGGAACTTACGAGAACAGAAGGCATTCTGACAGGTATTTCGTCCGGCGCGGCGCTTTCGGCGGCAATCGCTCTCGCGAAACGTCCGGAGTTCAAAGGCAAGACGATCGTGGCGCTTCTGCCCGACAGCGGAGACCGCTATTACTCGACACCGTTATTTGTTGACTAGCTCATTACCTACTTGAAAAGGAGAATACGATTATGGCATATGATAAAAAGAGATGGGATAACTTCCGTTTTGAGACAAAGCAGCTTCATATAGGACAGGAGGAGGCGGATCCGGTTACGGATTCCAGAGCCGTTCCCATCTACCAGACAAGCTCCTATGTTTTTCATGACTCCGCTCACGCGGCGGACCGCTTCGCTTTGGCGGACGCGGGGAATATCTACGGACGGCTTACGAACCCGACAGAGGATGTTTTTGAGAAAAGAATCGCGGCTTTAGAGGGCGGTTCCGCGGCGCTCGCGGTAGCCTCCGGAGCGGCGGCCGTCACCTATACATTAGAGAATCTGGCGCAGCAGGGAGACCATATCGTTTCCTCCAAGAACATCTATGGCGGCACTTATAATTTTCTGCGGCACACTTTCCCGGCTTACGGCGTGACCACGACTTTTGTCGATCCCTCGAATTTTGACGAGGTAGAGGCGGCGATCGGGGAGAACACGAAAGCGCTTTTCGCCGAAACTCTTGGCAACCCGAATTCCGACGTGACTGATCTCGAGCGTCTGGCCGAGATCGCTCACAGCCATCAGATTCCGCTTGTGATCGATAACACGTTCGCGACACCGTATCTGCTGAGACCTTTTGAGCATGGCGCGGATATCGTGGTCCACTCCGCGACGAAATTCATCGGCGGCCATGGCACGGCAATCGGCGGCGTGATCGTGGAGAGCGGTAAGTTCGACTGGAAAAAGTCCGGCAAATTCCCGCTGATCACGGAACCGGATCCCAGCTACCATGGGGTCAGCTTCGCGGACGCGGCGGGCCCGGCGGCCTTCGTGACCAGAATCCGCGCGATCCTCCTGCGCGACACCGGCGCCACGCTTTCCCCGTTCCACTCGTTTTTATTCCTACAGGGTCTGGAAACACTGTCGCTGCGGGTGGAGCGCCATACCGAGAACGCGCTTAAGGTCGTGGATTACCTGAAGAAGAACCCGAAGGTCGCGGCGGTGAACCATCCTTCCGTATCGGATGACCCGGAGCAGAGACGTCTGTATAATAAGTATTTTCCAAATGGCGGCGGCTCGATCTTTACCTTTGAGATCAAGGGAGACGCCGAGACGGCGAAGAAATTTATCGACAACCTGAGTGTTTTCTCACTGCTCGCGAATGTGGCGGACGTGAAATCGCTCGTAATCCACCCGGCGTCGACGACACACGCGCAGCTTAACGAGGCGGAGCTTCTGGAGCAGGGAATCAAGCCGAACACGATTCGCCTTTCAATCGGTACTGAGCACATCGATGATATTATCGAGGACCTGGAAACAGCCTTCGCGGCCATATAATTTAACACGAATTTCATGATATAAGCAGCTTTGATCCGGAGAGATTGGGAGAACGGATGAATCCCCCCGGACAAAGCTGTTTTTCGCTTTTGCCAAACGGTAGTCAAAAGGTCGGTTTTGCGATATAATTACAGACAGCGCGGTAATCATGTAAGGAGCTTGAGATGACAGACACAGAAGAGAAACCCTGGGACAGGGAAACAAGACAATTTAAGGAAGCGGCCCGTTATCTGGGTTATGGCAGGAAAGAGCCCGACGAGGCGACGGCCCGGCTTCTGCGCGAAGAGCTTGCGGAGCTCTCTGAGACCGCGAGGGTGAAATCCTTTTACCGGGTTTATGATTTAAAACTTTTGGAGAATAACGATTTCAAGATCGAGGGCGTTATTTTTCACAGCAGGAATTTAAGCCGGAATCTCGGCGGCTGTGTGAAAGCGGCTATGATGGGCGTGACGCTTGGGGCGGGTGTGGACAGGCTGCTGAGCCGTTACGGCGTGGCGGATACGACAAGAATGGTCATTCTGCAGGCGGCCGCGGCGGCGTATCTCGAGGAAGAGTGTGACTTGGTTCAGAGCGAGATCGCCAAGAAAGCGGGAGCGGAAGGTCTTTTTCTCAGACCGCGTTTCAGCCCCGGGTACGGGGATTTTGATATACATTACCAGAGGGACGTGGCGAGAATCCTCGATCTTCCGAGGAAGACCGGAATCACGCTGACGGACAGTATGATGATGGCGCCATCCAAATCGGTCACGGCGCTCATTGGTATGACACCGGTTCCGGGACATTGCGTTTCCGAGGGATGTGAAGTATGTAACAAGAAGGATTGCGCGTTCCGCCGGAATGGGTAAGATGGCGAACTCTACAGAATATGAATGGGAGAAATGAATAAATGATCTTAGAAAAACTTGGCAAAGAACTGATTTTCCTGGACGGCGGCATGGGCACGCTTCTGCAGGATCGGGGTCTCGCGGCGGGTGAGCTTCCGGAACTTTGGAATTTGACGAAGCCGGAAGCGGTCATTGATATCCAGCGCGGCTATTTCGAGGCGGGAAGCGACATTGTCCTGACGAACACGTTCGGGGCGAACCGGGTCAAATTTTCCGATGACAGCGAATCGCTTAAAGCTATCATAAAGGCGGCGGTCGATAACGCGAGGAAGGCGGCCGCTCTTGGAATCACGGATGGAAGATCGTACGCGGTGGCGCTGGATATGGGACCGACCGGAAAGCTTCTGAGACCGCTTGGCGATCTGTCCTTTGACGAGGCTTATGAAGCCTTCAAAGAGGCGGCGATTTTGGGCGAGGAAGCGGGCGCGGATCTGATTCAGATCGAGACGATGAGTGACACGTATGAGCTTAAGGCCGCGGTACTGGCGGCGAAAGAGAATACCTCGCTTCCTGTTTTCGCGACCGTGATCTATGATGAGAAGGGAAAGCTTCTGACAGGTGGTGATATTCCTTCCGTGACAGCGCTTCTGGAAGGCCTGCGCGTCGACGCGATCGGCATGAACTGCGGTCTCGGGCCGGAGCAGATGATTCCTCTGGTTCAGGAGCTGCGCCGTTATACATCGCTTCCGATCATTGTGAAGCCCAACGCCGGCCTCCCGATTCAGCGGGACGGCAGAACCTGTTACGACGTGATACCGGAGAAATTCGCCGCTGTCATGGCGGAAATCGTTGACGCGGGTGCCTGCGTGATCGGCGGCTGCTGCGGAACGACGCCGGAGCATATCCGCGCGACACGCGCGATTTGTCAGGGGAAGACGGTCAAGGAGCCGGTTCCCAAGAACGACACGATCGTGAGTTCCTATGGAAAAGCGGTTGTTTTCGGGGAAATTCCGATCATTATCGGGGAGCGGATCAATCCAACCGGCAAGAAGAAATTTAAAGAAGCTCTGCGGAATAAGGATATCGATTATATTTTAAGAGAAGGTCTGACGCAGCAGGACAACGGCGCGGATATCCTGGATGTCAATGTGGGACTTCCTGAAATCGATGAGCCGGCCATGATGAGAGAAGTCGTGGAGAGACTGCAAGGCGTTACGAATTTGCCGCTGCAGATCGACTCGGTCAATACAGAGGCGATGGAACAGGCGCTTCGTTATTATAATGGCAAGGCGATGATCAATTCTGTTAATGGTAAGAAAGAATCCATGGACGCGGTTTTTCCGCTGATCCGCAAGTATGGCGGCGTGGTCGTGGCGCTGACACTCGATGAGTCGGGAATTCCGGAGACAGCCGAGGGCCGCGCCGATATTGCCGGAAATATCATCCGCGAGGCAGCGAAATACGGTATTCAGTCCAAGGATATCGTCGTGGATGTCCTGACTATGACGATCAGTTCGGAGGCGAAGGGCGCGCTGGTGACTTTAGAAGCGCTGAAGCTGGTGGAAGAGCGTTACCATGTGAAAACAAGCCTCGGCGTTTCGAATGTGTCGTTTGGTCTGCCCAGAAGACCGGTCATCAATTCCTGCTTTTACGCGATGGCGCTTTGGCAGGGCTTAAGCGCCGCAATTATCAATCCCGGCTCGGAAGACATGATGAAATCTTATTACGCGTATCGGGCGCTGGCGGCGAAGGATCCGAACTGCGCCGCGTATATTTCGGCGTTTCAGGACACGAAAGCGCCGGAGGGAAGCGGCATACATCTCGGCGGCGCCCCAGTGGCTTCAGGAAATCCGGAAGCCGCGGGCAGTTTACGTTATACGATTATCAGAGGGCTTAAGAGTGAAGCCGGCCGGGAAGCCGCGAGACTTCTTGAGTCAATGACGCCGCTTGACATTATCAATGAGGAGCTGGTGCCGGCTCTTGACGAAGTAGGTAAAGGTTTTGAGAAGAAGACTGTTTTTCTGCCGCAGCTTTTGATGAGCGCTGACGCCGCGAAGGAAGCGTTCGCGGTTCTGAAGGAGAAAATGCCCGCGAAGAAGGATGGAGACGGGAAGAAGCGGGAGGTCATCGTGGCGACAGTCAAGGGCGACATTCACGATATCGGCAAAAATATCGTGAAGGTGCTTCTTGAAAATTATGGTTTTGACGTAATCGATATGGGCAAGGACGTGGATCCGGAACGGATTGTCATGACCGCCGTCGAGCGGGACGTGAAGCTGATCGGGCTGAGCGCGCTGATGACGACAACTGTCGTCAATATGGAGGAAACGATCAAGCTTCTTCGGTCGCGTAAACCGGATTGCAAGGTTATGGTCGGTGGCGCCGTGCTCAATCAGGAATACGCGGATATGATCGGCGCGGATCGTTACGCCCGCGACGCCATGCAGTCTGTTTATTACGCGCGGGAGGTATTAGAGTAATGAAGCAATATAAAGCGTATGTTTTTGATTTTGATTATACTTTGGCGAATTCCGAGAGGGCGATTGTGGACTGCTTTCAGCATGTGCTGAAAGGTCATGGATATATGAATATTTCCAACGACGCGATCAAGGCGACAATCGGATATCATCTGCGCGACGCGTTCCCCATGCTTTTACCGGGAATCAAAGAGGAATTCGTGACGAAGCTCCGGGAAGAATTCACGGAGATCGCGGATCAGCTCATGACAAAAGAGACAGAGCTTTTCCCCGAGGTCATTCCCATGCTGCGAGGCATTAAAGCGAGAGGCGCGAAGGCGGCCATCGTTTCCACGAAACGCAGAGCCAGAATACAGGAAGGTATTGAGAAATTTCAAATCTGGGATTTAGTTGATCTGGTTGTCGGCGACGAGGACGTGCGTACGCCGAAGCCTGATCCGGAGGGGATTCGGAAGGCGATGGAGCTTCTGAAGGTAGGCAAAGACGATACCCTCTATATAGGCGACACGATTCTGGACGCCGAGGCGGCGACGAACGCGGAGGTCGATTTTGTCGGTGTCACGACAGGAACGACGCCGAAGGAAGTTTTGGAGAAATACTCGAATATCAAGATTGTGCCTGATCTGGGGCAATTGTTGGAATAGGATACTAAAAACGAGGCTGCTGTGATTTTTATCACGGCAGCCTCGTCGCGGATCGCGGACAAATATAGTAGTTATAATACGCGTTAAAGAAAGGGGATTCGCGGAGACATGTTTGAGATGAGAAGACGCGGGTTCGCGTCTTGCTAATGAACACTTCGGGTGTCGGTTTGTGTGGCGGGGCTGATTCCATCGCCCAGCCAGAAAAATTTCTTGCTGAAACCGTTGAAATACTGGGCGCGGAAGCTTGTTTGTCTGGCCAGCGTGTATCGCGCTTCTCTATACCGCGGAAATTCGGGAATCGGGTGTGGCAAAGCAAGTTAGCGTTCGCTGCCAGACTTTTACCGTAATAGGCGGAGACTAGTCGGCTTGGATTGTTTAATATTCGTGATTAATTTCGAATTTTAAACAAATTCCACCTCCTTGACCTATTTATAAATTTGTTCCAAGCGCGAAACTCATCCCGGCATGACAGCTTACCGGATCCGGGATGAGAAAAACGAGGCTGCCGTGAATTTCACGGCAGCCTCGCTGTCTGTAAACGAATTTATTCGGTTTAGAAATCCATGACCTCTGATACCGGCGCGTGGGAAGCGACCTGCGCGGACAAAGCAGCCATAGTCGAAACGTCACCGAGGAGGATACCGCCGCGAAGTCTGCCATTCGCGAAGTAGTATTTACGGTAGATTTTCTTCTTGTCGTCCCGGACCTCGAAGGTCTGATAGTTCACGTTCTCCTGCTTGCCGTTGTCGCCAAGCGCGAAAAGCGAGGTATTCAGGCCGTTGAAGGTCAGAGCGCCGTCGATCTGCTCGTATTCCGCCTCGTCACCCGCGGCGTTCGCTCCCGCGACGCGGCCCATCTCCGTAGCCTGTGTCCAGAGACTGTAATTAATGCCGTTGAACTCAGCGCAGTCACCCGCTGCGTAAATATCGGCGATATTGGTCTCCATCTTCTCGTTGACGACGATCGAGCGGTTGATCGTGATTCCCGCGTCCGCGGCGATCTTCACGTTCGGGCGCACGCCCGCGGAGACGATGACAAGATCGGCCGGAAGAACGGTTCCGTCCTCCAAAGCGACGCCTGTCACGTGACCCTCGCCTGTGATACCCTTGATGTTCACACCGGTCATGAGTGTCATGCCGACGCCATCCATAATCTCCTTAAGCATAGCTGCGGTGCCGGCGTCGATCTGACGAGCCATGATCTGACCGCCATGCTCCAGAATCGTGACCTTCGCGTGGACCTTATGGAGCTCCCAGGCCGCCTCAAGACCGAGCACGCCGCCGCCGATCACAACGACATTTTTCACGCCGGGCAGCAGAGACTTGATCTTCTCCGCGTCCTTGGCGCGGCGAACCGCCACGACCTCCGGAAGAGAAGAGCCGTCCATAGGCGGAACGAAGCAATTGGAGCCGAGCGCGTAGACGCATTTATCATAGATAAAAGTACGCCCATCCGCGAGAGTCACGGTCTTCTTCGCGGGATCTAAAGACGTGACCTCCGCGTTCAGCAGACAGGAAATATTGTTCGCTTTATACCAGTTTTCCGGCTCTATCGCCATCTGGTTATCGGAAAAGCCCGCCATCATGGATTTCGTGAGCATAGGACGATTGTACGGCAAAGCCGGCTCGTCGCTGATGATCGTGATGCCTGCCGTACGGTTCCGCTCGCGGATCGCTTTCGCGGAATTGAACGCGGCGGAGCCGCCTCCGAGCACGAGGAAAATCTCCTCTGTGTCCTTGTGGAAATCCACGGTCGTGTCATCGACCGGCACGAAGTTCTCCGGGCCTACGCCGCAGACCGGGCAAACCTCGATGGAAGAATCGAAAATCGCGCCGCAGACAAGGCACTTGACAAGTTTTCTGGGACCGTTCGCTTTCGGTTTAAGATGATCGTTCTCTTTCTTAAGAAGCGTACAGCCAAAGTTGTAGCCGAAATCATACGCGTCGGTCAGCTGGTTTTCGCTTGGCTTAAACCGTACGCGGAAGCCTTCGTCCACGACCTTCAGCTTGATCTGCTTCAATCTCTCCATGATGTGCGGAACAGCCTCGCCGCTCCAGCCGTAGCTGCCGAACGCGCTGGCGAGCCGGCCCTTGTAAATAGGAGAGAACATGGAAGTCGTCAGATCCCAGATCGGCTTAAGCGCTTCTCCGAGGATCGTCGGCGTTCCGAAAAGGAAAGCGTCCGCGGACGCCATTTCGGCCTGAACCGCCGCCATGTCGGAGGTGACCATATCATAGCTTCGGACATCGATGTCGCCGCTGTCTTTCAGTCCCTTGGTAATCGTCTCGGCGAGCTCCTTAGTATAGCCGTAAGCGCTTACGTAAGGCATAATGACTGTCTTACGATCGTTTTTGGCAGTTTCGCACCAGCCGTGGTAAAGCTCGATCAGCTCCTCAATATGGCTGTCCAGCACAGGACCATGTCCGGGGCAGATCATCGAAAGCGTAAGTCCCTCGATCCGCTTCAGGGCGTTCTTCATATAAGGATCGCGGAACGGGCCGAGGATATTGTCAAAGTAGTATTTGGTGGCGTACAGGTACGCGTCCTCGTCGGTCACGGCGCTTCTGAGGATTCCTTCGAAGCTGTAATGCGAGCCGAAGGAATCACAGGTGAACAGCATCTGATCCTCCTCCAGATAAGAGTACATGGTGTCCGGCCAGTGCAGGTTCGGGAGAACCATGAAGCGCAGAGTCTTGTTGCCAAGCGAGAGCGTGTCGTTCTCTTTGACCGGGATACTGTAAAATTCCTGATTCACGATATGCTTCAGGAACGCGATAGCCGTGGATGTGCCGACGATCACGATATTGGGGTTGATTTCAAGAAGCGCCTGAATGCTGCCCGCGTGATCCGGCTCCGTGTGGTTGACGATCAGGTAATCAATATCGGAAATGGGAGTCAGAGCCGTTACATGCTCTTTGTACACATCCCAAAATTTAAATTTCGCCGACTCAACAAGAGCTGTTTTCTCACTGCCCTTGATCAGATAAGAATTGTAGGTGGTCCCATATTTCGTTTCCATTACGATATCGAACACGCGAAGCTGAGAATCAAGAATACCATTCCAATAAACACCGGGTTTCAGTTCCAGATAATTCATAGCAATTCCTCCTTATTCGTAAATGTCTGGTGATTATTTTCATTTTAACGCTTTGTCGTGAAGAATACTGTCGCGAATGCAACAATTGAGAAAAAAATATCAAATTAAAAAGATTAACGGATTAAATGATTTTTTGCGTGAAGATTTGTATAAAATTACCTTAAAAAAGAGGAAAATAGGTCTTGACTTTATTCCGTAAAAGCATAAAATAACAGTTAACGTGTTAACTAAAAGGAAAGGATTAACATGAAATCAATTAATATGGAAGAATTGCAGGACGCTTCGCTCGCGAAGCTGTTTCGTTGTCTGATCGGGATTTATTCCCACGGAATCGGGATGATGCTTAAGAAATACCATCTGAAACCGCCGGCCGCTGGGATGCTTTTTGTCGCCCGGAAGCTGGGAAATCCGTCACAGAAGGATATCGCGGAAGAGATGAACGTCACGGCGCCATCGATTACCATGATGGTAAGACGTTTAGAGGAAGGTGGATTTTTAACGCGGGAGCCGGATACGGAGGATCAGAGAATCGTTCGGATTCGCTTAACGGATAAGGGAAACCAGGCCGCGGACGAGATGAATCAGATCCGAAGGACAATGGACGAGCACATGTTCCACAATATTACGGTAGAGGAACAGGTGATTTTAAGAAGAGTCATCCTGCAGATGATCGGGAATGTCAAATCAAGCAGTATGGCGGAGCCGGGTCACTGCGGTCAGGGAGAGGAGAAAATGGATTTATGGTAAAGATACTGAAATATCTGAAGCGTTACGCGCCATCTGTATTAGTGATTATCGGTCTTTTGCTGATACAGGCGTATTGCGATTTATCGCTTCCAAGCTATACTTCGGATATTGTCAATGTGGGAATTGAGCAGGGAGGCGTGGATTCTCCCGTTCCGAAGGTCATTCGCGTAAGCGAGATGGACAGACTGACGCTTTTTGTGTCGTCTGATGATAAGAACACGATTCTGGACGCTTATCAGGAAATCAGCAAGGATACGGTAAACGACAGCGAGTGGCAGGATTATGTGAAGCAGTATCCTGTGCTGGCGGACGAGAACCTTTATCTGCTGAAGGACAGTGTGTCTTCGGACAAAGCGGCCATGACGGAGCTTAAGAGTCTGATCAGTAAGCCACTTATGATCCTGATGACGCTGGAAAGTGATAACGACACGTCATCGACGATCAAGGAGCAGATGACAAGCCAGATGGAGGCGGCTCAGGCCGCGAAGATGGCCCAGATGACTCAGCAGGGGGATTCCTCTCAGACGCCGGGCATGACAGGCGACACCGCGGGCATGACAGGCGACACCGCGGGCATGACAAACGATACCGCTGGTATGACAGGCGCTTCCGCCGGAATGTCCTCCGCGAACCTTGCCGACGCCGACGTGTTTACGCTGATCGCCGCGATGCCGGAGGAGAGCCGGGAAGCCATGCTCTCCCAGATGGAGGAGAAATTCGACGGGATACAGGATTCCATCGTGGAGCAGTCCGCGGTTTCCTATGTGAAGTCGGAGTACCAGGCGATTGGCATCGATGTCGACAAAATTCAGAGTAATTACATCAAAAGCGCGGGCGTTCGTATGCTCGCTCTGTCCGCGGTCGGTGTTATGGCCGCGATTCTGGCCGGATTTTTCGCCGCGCGCGCGGCGGCCGGGACAGGCCGTGACCTCAGAGGCAGGGTTTTCCGCAAGGTCATCGGATTCTCCAGTCAGGAATTCGACAAGTTCTCAACCGCTTCTCTGATTACGAGAAGCACGAATGATATACAGCAGATACAGCTTTTTACGGTCATGTTCCTGCGGTTGATTTTATACGCGCCAATACTTGGTATCGGCGGAATCATCAAGGTTTTTCAGATCGACACGTCCATGACCTGGATCATCGGCGTCGCGGTCGCGGCGATTGTAGTGATCGTACTGGTGCTTTTCTTCATCGTAATGCCGAAGTTCAAGCTGATCCAGAAGCAGGTCGATCGTTTGAACCTGGTTTCGCGCGAGATTCTCACAGGCGTGCCCGTTATCCGGGCTTTCGGCGCGCAGAAGCACGAGGAAGAGCGTTTTGACGACGCGAATATGGATCTGACGAAGACGAACCTTTTTGTTAACCGGGTCATGAGCTGTATGATGCCGATGATGATGCTGATCATGAACCTGAGCTGCGTTCTGATTGTGTGGAAGGGCGGGCATGAGATCAGCGCCGGCCAGATGCAGGTCGGAAATCTGATGGCGTTTATTCAGTACACGATGCAGATCATTATTTCCTTCCTTATGATGTGCATGGTTTCTATTATTCTGCCGAGAGCGTCCGTGGCAGCGAACCGTATCGACGAGGTGCTGACCTCGAAGACGGCGATCAACGACAAGGAAGAGCCGGAGAAGCTCCCGAAGAACGCGGAGGGAACCGTGCGTTTCAACCATGTTTCCTTCAAATATCCGGGCGCGGAGGACAATGTGCTGAGCGATCTGGACTTTACCGCGAAGCCCGGCGAGACGACGGCGATTATCGGCAGTACCGGAAGCGGCAAGAGCACGATGATGAATCTGATTCCGAGATTTTACGATGTCACGGAAGGCTCTATTACAATCGATGGCGTGGATATCCGCGACATCAGCCAGCATGATCTGAGAGATCAGCTGGGTTACGTTCCGCAGAAGGGAATGCTTTTCTCCGGCACGATCGCTTCCAATATTACCTATGGTAAAGACGACGCGACGACGGAGGAAATGGAAAGAGCGGCGCGTATCGCGCAGGCGGAAGAATTCATCGACAGCAAGAGCAGCGGCTATGACAGCTTTATCGCCCAGGGCGGCGCTAACGTGTCAGGCGGGCAGAAGCAGCGTCTTTCCATCGCCAGAGCGATCGCGAAGGATCCGAAGGTCTATATTTTTGATGATAGCTTTTCGGCGCTGGATTATAAGACAGACGTGACGCTTCGTAACGCTTTAAAGAAAGAAGTCAGTAACAGCACGGTATTTATCGTGGCGCAGCGAATCAGCACGATCCTGCGGGCGGAGCAGATACTGGTTCTGGACGATGGCAGAATTGTCGGAAAAGGCACGCATGAGGAACTTTTGCGAAGCTGCGAGACTTACCGGCAGATCGCGTTGTCCCAGCTTTCCGAGAAGGAATTGAATTTGAATAAAGAGCAAGCGGAAGGAGGCGAGCTTCATGAGTGAGACGACGAACAGACAACCCGTCAAAAGAAGAGGACCTGGCGGCGGCCATGGACCGATGATGGCGGGCGAGAAGGCAAAAGACCTGAAGGGAACGCTCAGGAAGCTTTGGGACCGGCTTTCCGTATATAAAATATCCATATTTATCGTTGTGATTTTCGCGATCGGCAGCACTATTTTCAGTATTCTGGGGCCGAAAATTCTCGGCAAGGCCACGACGGAGATTTTCAGCGGACTGATGCGCAAAATCGCGGGAACGGGCGATATTGACTTCGGACGGATCGGTCAGATCATCCTGATTCTGATCGGCCTGTATCTGGTCAGCGCGATTCTGGCGTTCGTACAGGGCATTATTATGACTAACGTGTCGCAGAAGCTGACCTATCAGATGCGTAAGGATCTCTCGGAGAAAATAGACCGTATGCCGATGAATTATTTCGACAAAAACACGCATGGCGAGATTCTCTCCAGAATCACGAACGATATCGACACGCTCAGCCAGAACCTGAACCAGAGCGCGACGCAGGTCATCACGTCCATCACCACGATTATCGGCGTGCTGATCATGATGCTTTCCATCAGTCCGCTGATGACGCTGATCGCCGTGCTGATTCTGCCGGTTTCCATGGGATTGATTTCCGTGATCATCAAAGGCTCGCAGAAGCATTTCAAGTCGCAGCAGGAATACCTCGGTCACGTGAATGGCCAGGTCGAGGAGACGTTCGGCGGACACGACGTGGTCAAGGTTTTCAATAAAGAAGAAGACGTTATCAAGACTTTTGACGAGACCAACGAGATTCTGTATAAGTCGGCGTGGAAATCACAGTTCCTTTCCGGAATGATGATGCCGATCATGCAGTTCATCGGTAACTTGGGCTATGTGGCGGTCGCGATCCTGGGAGGGTACCTTGTTATCCAGGGACATATTGAGGTCGGCGATATCCAGTCCTTTATCCAGTATGTGCGGAGCTTTACGCAGCCGATCCAGCAGGTGGCGCAGATCGTCAACTTACTGCAGTCGACGGCGGCCTCGGCGGAACGAGTTTTTGAGTTCCTCGAGGAAGATGAGGAAGTGGTCACGGTTCCGGAAGTTTCGGACACGGCGGCGCTTAGAAGCAGCGTGGAGTTCGATCACGTTCATTTCGGATATTTGCCGGGCAAGACGATCATCAATGACTTCTCCGCTTCGGTGGAGCCGGGTCAGAAAATCGCGATCGTAGGACCGACCGGAGCCGGCAAGACGACGATGGTCAAGCTTTTGATGCGTTTCTATGACGTGAACAGCGGCGCGGTTAAAGTCGGCGGACGCGATATCCGTGAATTTGACAGGAACGATCTGAGGCTGATGTTCGGAATGGTGCTTCAGGATACCTGGCTTTTTAACGGGACGATTATGGAAAATATCCGATACGGGCGGTTGGACGCGACAGATGAGGAGGTCATTGAGGCGGCGAAAGCGGCGCATTGCAATACCTTTATCCGGGCGCTTCCAGGCGGCTATCAGATGGTTCTCAACGAGGAGGCCAGCAACATATCTCAGGGACAGAAGCAGCTGTTGACAATTGCCCGGGCGATTCTTTCCAATCCCCGGATTCTGATCCTGGATGAGGCGACCAGCTCGGTCGATACCAGAACGGAGATTCGTATTCAGAAAGCGATGGATAATCTGATGAAAGGCCGGACAAGCTTTATTATCGCGCATCGTCTGTCCACGATCCGGAACGCGGACTTGATTCTCGCGATGCGGGATGGTGATATCGTAGAGCAGGGAACGCATGAGGAGCTTTTGGAGCAAGGCGGGTTCTACGCGGATCTTTATAATTCGCAGTTTGAGAAAATCACTCAGACAGCTTAAGATTTATAGTTGGTTACAGTTAAATCTTTGTTCACATTTTTGTCACAATCGGATGCTAGAATCTTTAATATATGATACTATATTAGCGTGATTAAACTATTTCTATGGGGAGGATTCAGGCAGGAATCTTGTCTGAACAACGAAAGTGATGAAAATGAACAAAACAAATATCGGCGCGGCGCTGATTCTGACAGTGGCTCTGATCGGCTGCTGTCTGATGAGCGGCTGCGGGAAAAGCGCGGCCTCGACAGATACTTCGGCGTCGGGCTCGGAAGCTACCACGATGGCGGTTCAGGTAACCGCGATCGGAACAGATCAGATTACCGCGACGGTCGGTTCTTTAAGCCAGACGACCGGCACGGAGATCGTAGGCGGACAGACGCAGGCGGCGCCTTCGGGAACCGATACCTCGCAAAGCGCGAGCGCGCCTCAGGCCGCGGCGCCCGCCGGCTCGCAGGTCAATCAGGTCTTTACGGCGGGAACGGAATCTATTTCCATTAAGGTTACGGACGCGACGGATGTTGAATTGATGACGACAGGCGCGGAGGTGAAGGGAAGCTTTTCCGACATTACCGTGGATTCCGTGCTTCAGATTTTCTTCAGCAGTGGCCAAATCATACAGAAGATCGATGTTCTGACGGTGAATAACGATAAGCACAGCAACGGCTCGTCGGCGAAGACGGTTACAGAGGCGACAGAAATTGACGATAAATATTTTTCCTCGACCGGGAATGACGAGAACGCCCTACGGGTATCGGGCGCGGCGGTGACTCTTAAGAATATAACGCTCAGCAAGTCAGACGGGAAATCCTCGGACACGACAATTGGCGATTATTACGGAATGAACGCGGGGCTGCTGATCATGAGCGGCGGAACGGGAACAATAACGGACTCAACGATTGACACCGCCGCGGCGAACGGCAATGGTGTTTTCGCGTATGGAACGGGATCAAGCGCGAGTATCACGAATACGAAGATACGTACATCAGAGAGTTCTTCCTCCGGAATCCGGTCGACCAGCGGCGCCGTTATCACGGCGAATGATCTTGATATACAGACGAAGGGCAAGACATCGCCAGCTATTCAGAGTTCGCGCAATGGCGGAATCATCACGGTTGCCGGCGGCAGCTACGTGACGAGCGGCAATGACAGCCCGGCCATCAGTAGTGTGTCGGATATCGCGGTGACGAACGCGAAACTTACCGCGTCCTCGTCAGACGCTGTCGAGATCACGGGCAAGGGCTCCGTTAATTTACAGAACTGTGATCTGAGTGGCAATATGACAAGCGCGAACACAAGCGCGGGAGAGAATGTTCACAACATTCTTTTGTGCCAGAATTCGTCGGATACCGCTTCGGCGGGGATGCCGGGAGGCGCCGCTTCCAAATTTACGATGACCGGCGGAAGCCTGGCGTCGAAGAAGGGCGATTTATTCTATGTCACGAACACGACCGGTGAAATTCGTCTTTCGGGCGTGGCAATTTCGCAGGAGAACAGTGACACGCTTCTCAGAGTATCGGGGAACGCCGGGAATTTCGGCAGAGGAACAGCCGGCTCAAATGGCGCGACGGTAACGTTTACCGGAGACGGGCAGACCTTAAACGGACGGATGACAGTTGACAGTATTTCTACGCTGACGCTTAACCTGATCAACAGCAGCGTTTATAACGGGGCTATCAATCAGGATGGAGCGAACGGGAACGTAACGGTGAATCTGGATGGCTCCTCAACATGGGTCCTCACCGCGGACACGTACGTGAGCGTTTTTAACGGGGATATGGCGAACGTCGTCACGAATGGTTTTACGCTTTATGTGAATGGAACGCCAATGGAATAAGAACATGAAAAAAGCGGTTCGAGCGGGATGAATACTCCGCGCGGACCGCTTTTGTAATCTCTATGTTTGAATCGGAAGAATATTATTCCTGAATTCCGGGAAGCTTCGGAATGAACGCGAAGCCCTTCTCAAGATCCGCGTCAGTCGGGATCTGGTCGGTCATTGTTCCGTCGTTATACGCCGCGTACGCCGCCATATCGAAGTAGCCGGTTCCGGTCAGGTTGAAAAGAATGGTCTTCGCCTCGCCGGTTTCCTTGCATTTAAGAGCTTCGTCGATCGCGACACGAATCGCGTGCGAGGATTCCGGAGCGGGAAGCGTGCCCTCGACCTTGGCGAATAATTCCGCCGCGTCGAATACGGAGGTCTGTTCTACGGCTCTCGCCTCATCGATCAGCCCGTCATGATAAAGCTGGGAGATGATCGGGCTCATGCCGTGATAACGCAGCCCGCCGGCGTGGTTCGGCGATGGCATGAAGCCGCTTCCGAGCGTGTACATCTTCGCGAGCGGCGTGACTTTGCCGGTATCGCAGAAATCATAAGCGAAACGCCCTCTTGTAAGAGAAGGACAGGAAGCAGGCTCAACCGCGATGAAATGGGGATGCTTACGGCCGGCGAGACGATCCTGCATGAACGCCGCCATGATACCGCCGAGGTTGGAACCGCCGCCGGCGCAACCAATGACGATATCCGGGTACTCATCGAGCTTCTCCATAGCCTGCTTCGCCTCTAATCCAATGATGGACTGGTGCAGCAGAACCTGGTTCAGAACACTTCCGAGAGCGTAACGGCAGTTCTCGGTTGATGTCGCGACCTCCACAGCTTCTGAAATCGCCGTGCCGAGGCTGCCGGTGCTTCCCGGGAATTCCTCGAGCATCTTGCGTCCGACGTTCGTTGTGTCAGAGGGTGAAGGAATGACCCTGGCTCCGTAAGTCTCGATGACAGCCTTGCGATAAGGCTTCTGCATAGCGGAGCACTTGACCATGTACACAGTCAGGTCAAGGCCGAAGTAGCCGCACGCCATCGAAAGAGCGGTGCCCCATTGGCCGGCTCCCGTTTCTGTCGTAAGGTGGCGGATTCCCTGCTCCTTCGCGTAATAAGCCTGCGCGATGGCGGAATTCAGCTTATGGCTGCCGCTGGTGTTGTTGCCTTCGAATTTATAATAGATCTTCGCCGGCGTGTCGAGCGCTTTCTCCAGGAAATACGCGCGGACTAGCGGTGAAGGACGGTACATCTTATAGAAATCGCGGATCTCATCGGGAATATCGATATAACGTGTTGTGTCGTCGAGCTCCTGTTTCGCGAGCTCCGTACAGAAAACAGGCGTAAGATCCTCGACGACCGCGGGCTTAAGCGTGGCCGGATTCAGCATCGGCGCGGGTTTGACCTTCATATCGGCGCGGACGTTATAGAACTGTTTGGGAAGCTCACTTTCGGATAAAAATGTTTTGTAAGGGATTTTACTCATGATTGGACTCCTTTCCAATGAATCGGGGAGTACCGGATGATGGCCGGCCTCTATGTAGTTCGCGGGCGGAAAGGATCGGAAGATCAGAGTGTCTTGTCCGGGCAATAAAAAAACTCCTGCCGCCTGCTTACTGTTACATGCAGGGACAAGAGCGTTCGCTCCTGCGGTGCCACCGCTGCTTGACGTATGGAATACGTCCTCTCGTTGGAATGCCATCACATTCCCGCCGTTTAACGCTGGCGCGCGTCCAAGGCTACTTCTGATAGTAATGTCAATTCACCCGGCCCTCAGAGGTCCATTTGCCGATTCGCTTCCTGTCGGGCTTACACCAATCCCGGCTCGCTGTAAGAGCGCTTCCGACTTTATCTCCTCTTCAACGGTTTCTTTTTATTAAATCAAATTATAGTCAGTGAATTTAAGATTGTCAAGATGTTTTTTCGCGTACTTCATGTTATTATTATAGAAATGACAGGAGGAAAAGCGGTTTGATAAAAATAAAAACAAATCATCTGAATCTCGATCAGATCGCCGATTCGGGCCAGGTCTTCCGTTGGGAGAAAAAGGCGCCGGGCGTTTACGCGGTTTCCGCTTTCGATAACGTGACGGAGATATCCGCCTCACCGGAAGGGATTTTTGTGGACAGCCCGGAGAAGGACCGGAAGCGCTGGGAGAATTATTTCGATCTTGACACGGATTATTCGCTTATTTTATTTGAAGGACGGAGAATGTCGGATCCTTTTCTGTCGGCGGCGATGGAATACGGAAACGGAATCCGGATCCTCCGGCAGGATCTCTGGGAGGTCATCATCAGCTTTCTGGTCAGCCAGAATAACAATATCCCCCGAATCCGCAAAATCCTGGCGGGACTGGAGGAGCCGGGAGGACGTTTTCCGACGGCGGCTGAGCTTTTGTCGAAGAATCTGGGGAGTCTGGGCCTTGGATACCGGGATCGTTATCTGGAAAGCGCGGCGAAGTGGTGGCTTTCGCGTACGGTGACGGAGGCGGCTGAGGCTTCCGGCTTTCAGGATATCCTGGGTGTCGGGGCGAAGGTCGAGCAATGTATCAGACTCTATGGGCAGCATAAGCTGGACTCGGTACCGGTCGACACATGGATTCGTAAAATAAGAGAAGAAGACTACAACGGCAAAATACCGGAATGGGCCGGAAGCCGTTTCGCCGGCGCGTATCAGCAGTATGTCTTTTATTATAAAAGGGCGTTAAAAGGCGAGTTGAAAAAAAATTAAATTTCTGGTTGACAAGGCAAAGCTCATATAGTATATTAGTAATTGCTTCGGGTACGAAATCACTTGAAACTTGAAGAGAACGGAATACGCGTGAGTGGCTCAGTTGGTAGAGCACGACCTTGCCAAGGTCGGGGCCGCGGGTTCGAGTCCCGTCTCACGCTCTTTACAAAAGACATCCCCTGGATGTCTTTTGTTGCGTTAACAGATAATTTCATCACGTTACATTTTTACAAAAATGGGTGGTAATGGAAATGGAAACTGTGATATAATACGCATTGAAGTCTTATTCTATGATTTGAAGGAGAGAACACATGCGGGATTACAGTATATTTACTGATTCGTCCTGTGATTCGCCCGGTGATATTCTGAGCCGGCATGGAGTTACCCGGATTCCTTTTTATATATCATTTGATCAGACGCGTTATTATAAAGAGATCGAAGAGATGAGCATCGATCTCTTTTATGAGAAACTTAGCAGTGAGAAGATCTTTCCTAAGACATCACTTCCATCCGTTCAGGATTATATTAACGCGTTCACTCCGGTCGTAGAGGCGGGACAGGATATATTGTGTGTCTGTCTTTCTTCTAAATTCAGCGGTTCCTTTCAATCGGCCGTGAACGCGAAGCATATCGTGGAGGAGGATCATGAGAACGCGGTCATTGAGATCGTGGATTCCCGGCAGGCGACGTCCGGCCAGGGCCTTGTGGTGCTTCAGGCCGCGGCTATGCGGGAGGCCGGCATTTCTCTTAGGGAGAATGTGGAGCGATTGGAACAGCTCCGCGAGACATGTCACATCATGTTTACGGTCGGAACATTGGAATATCTTCAGAAGGGCGGCAGAATCGGGAAGGCGGCTTCCCTCGCGGGAAGCGTTCTGAATCTGAAACCGCTTATTCAGATGAAACACGGGGAATTGATACCTTACGGAACGATTCGGGGCAGGAAGAAATCACTTGACCGGATCGTGACAATGACGGAAGAGTATTTTACGACACATGGTGAATCATACAGGGATTATGATTTCCTGATCACGACCGGCCTTACCGTCGAGGAAGCCTCGAAGGTGAAGGCGGCGACAGAGCGGCTGATCGGACGGCCGATATCGTACCCGATCTTCCAGATCGGCGTGACGATCGGAACGAACACGGGCCCGGACGCGATCGGAATATGTTTTATTCGAAGATACGATACCGCGGACAGGCGATGAGCCGGTTCGCTTAAGGGGGCGCGCGTATGGGAACGATGGATATTTTTTATGAGAGACAGGCGTCTTCCATTATCCGGGGCCTTACGAAACGCGGAATGGAAGGGTATTACGCCAAGGACGCGGAAGCGGCCAGAGCGAAAGCTTTGGAGCTGATACCGGAGAACGCCTCGGTAGCCTGGGGCGGCTCGGTGACTCTGGGCGAGATCGGTCTCGACAAGGCGGTTTTCGAGTCAGGGCGTAAGGTGATCGACCGCTCGAAGGCGGCGACACCGGAAGAGAAGAAAGCGATTTACCGCGAGATGTTTTCGGCGGACTGTTTTCTGATGAGCGCGAACGCGGTTACGATTGACGGGGAACTGGTGAATATTGACGGCACCGGCAACCGTGTGGCCTGTCTATGTTATGGGCCGGACAGCGTGATCGTGGTGGCGGGCATGAATAAGGTTGTTCCGGATGTGGACGCGGGTATTAAGAGAGTACAGGAACAGGCGTCCGCTCCGAACTGTATAAGACTTGATTTACAGACACCCTGCTCTGTTACAGGTAAATGCGGTCACTGCCTGGGACAGGAGAGTATTTGCTCGCAGATTGTCGTGACAAGGCTCTGCAAGCCGAAAGGCAGAATCAAAGTGATTCTGGTCGGCGGGTCTTTTGGGTATTAGAGTGTTTTATTTATGGTAATATCATGTCATTACCGTGGGGGGTGGCATGTATTATAGACAATATTAATACAAAGGTATTAGAAAGGGAAGGTATTACAAATGGTTAACGAAGCATTACAGCATTTGGTTGCCTATGACAAGGAAGTTGGCGAGGCAATGCAGAACGAGATGAACCGTCAGAGGAGAAATCTGGAGCTCATCGCGTCGGAGAACGTCGTATCCGAAGAGGTTATGATGGCAATGGGAAGCGTACTGACGAATAAGTACGCGGAGGGGTATCCCGGCAAACGCTATTATGGCGGCTGTGAGTGCGTGGATGTAGTCGAGACTCTCGCGATTGAGCGCGCGAAGAAGCTTTTCGGCTGTGATTACGCGAACGTGCAGCCTCATTCAGGGGCGCAGGCCAACATGGGCGTGTTCTTCGCGATTCTGAACCCGGGCGACACATTCCTTGGCATGGATCTTTCAAACGGAGGACATCTGACACACGGAAGTCCTGTTAATATGTCCGGTAAGTATTACAACGCGGTTTCCTACGGCGTTGACGCGAACGGTATCATCGATTATGATGATGTCCGCAAGAAAGCGATTGAGCACAAACCGAAGATGATCGTAGCGGGCGCGAGCGCGTACTGCCGTATCATTGATTTCAAGAAATTCAGAGAGATCGCGGATGAAGTTGGCGCGGTTCTGATGGTAGATATGGCTCATATCGCGGGCCTTGTGGCTGCCGGCGAGCATCCCAGTCCGTTCCCTTACGCGGATGTTGTGACAACGACTACACACAAGACACTGAGAGGCCCCAGAGGCGGCATGATCCTCGCGAACGAGGAAGCGGCGAAGAAGTTCAACTTCAATAAGGCTATTTTCCCGGGAATTCAGGGCGGCCCGCTTATGCACGTTATCGCGGCTAAAGCAGTCGCTTTCGGCGAGGCTATGAAGCCGGAATTCAAGACATATCAGCATCAGGTAGTGCTGAACGCGAAGGCGCTCGCGACAGATCTGCAGGCGGAAGGCCTTAAGATTGTTTCCGGCGGCACGGACAACCACGTTATGCTTCTTGACCTGATCGGACTTGAGGTTACAGGCAAAGAGCTGCAGGCTCGTCTTGATGACGCTTATATCACAGTTAATAAGAACACGGTTCCCGGCGAGCCGAGAAGCCCGTTCGTAACATCCGGCGTTCGTATCGGAACTCCTGCCGTGACATCCCGCGGTCTTGTTGAGGCTGATATGAAACCGATCGCTCATTGTATCGCTCTCGCGGTTAACGATTTTGACAACCAGAAAGAGTTCATCCGTAGCGAAGTTACGAAGATTTGCGATAAGTATCCGCTTTATCGTTAGTCATTTCTATCATATCGTAAATATGGACAGGCAGCGCGTTTGTGCTGCCTGTTCTTTAATCAGGCGGTTATTACGCCGCCGGGGAGGCTCGTTATGAACTGGCAAGAATTACTTTTGGAGAAAAGAGAACGTTACGCGCGCTCGACGCCCAGACCGGGAGATTTAAGAAGCGAGTTCGAGAAGGACTATCACCGGATCATCGGCAGCGCTTCTTTTCGGAGACTGCAGGATAAGACACAGGTTTTTCCCCTCGACAAAAGCGATTTTATCCGTACAAGGCTGACACACTCACTGGAGGTATCTTCTTTTGCCAGATCGCTGGGTCAAAGCGTTGGGGCGGAAATCATTGATAAGAAGCTGGATCCTGCCTTCGGGGAACGTCAGAAGGAGAATATCAGCGACATTCTGCAGTGCGCGGGGCTGATTCACGACATCGGAAATCCGCCGTTCGGGCACTTCGGAGAGCTGTGTATCCGCTGCTGGTTTAAGGAGAATCTGCCGAAGCTCAAGTTCCGCGATCAGCCGGTCACGGATCTTTTGACGGAATGGATGTGCCAGGACTTCTACCATTTCGAGGGCAACGCGCAGGCGCTTCGTCTGTTGAGCCGTCTGCATTTCCTGGTTGACGAGCATGGAATGAACCTGACATACGGGCTTCTCAGCTCGATTATCAAGTATCCGGTATCCTCAATGGAAACAGACACGGAATCGGATGATATCACGCGTCACAAGATCGGGTATTTTTACGCCGATCGGGAGCTTTTTGACGATTTGATGTCCAGTACGGGTCTTTACGGTCACCGGAACCCGCTCGCGTTTTTGCTGGAGGCGGCGGACGACATCGCTTATAAAACAGCGGATCTGGAAGACGCCTTTAAGAAAGGCTTTATTTCCTTCTATGATCTTCTTATGGAGATTGAGTCGATTGAGAAGGAGAGCGGCGGAGAGGAAGCGCCGCCAGGCTCCGCGTATCTGAAGCGGCTCTATCAGAAGGGCAAAGAGACGGGCACGGACGAGCCGGAGCTTTACGCGGCGCAGAACTGGATCGTTGCGTTACAGAGCTATCTTCTCAATAGCGCCTCAAATTCTTTTATCGAGCGTTATGACGAGTTGATGGAAGGCTCTTGTAAGACCGATCTTTTCCATGGAACGAAGGCGGAGAGAATCATGGACCTGCTGGGGGATATGGGCTTTCGCTATGTTTTTGACACGGAATTCATATATAAGCTGGAGCTCGCGACGGGCGAAATCTATGATTATCTGCTGAACCGGCTTGTCCACGCTTGTATTTATTACGACACGGAGTACTGGGAACAGTCGCGGACACCGTCCGATCACAAGCTGATGTCAATTATTTCGGATAATTACAAGAGAGCGTACGCAAGTCAGTCCGCCGGAAAACCGGAGGGCGAGAAGCTTTATCTGCGGCTTTTGCTGGTCACGGATTATATCAGCGGCATGACGGACAGCTACGCGAAGAATCTATATCAGGACATAAGGGGGATTCGCTAATGAGTAAAGCGGACGAGATTTTTATCAGGATGTGCTCGGATATTCTGGAGAACGGAGTCAGCACAGAAGGCGAGAAGGTCCGGCCCAAGTGGGCGGATGGTTCTTACGCGTACACCATTAAGAAGTTCTGTGTCGTGAATCGATATAATCTGCGAGAGGAATTTCCGGCAATGACACTGCGCCCGGTCGCGATCAAAAGCTGCGTCGATGAGATCCTTTGGATCTGGCAGCGTAAATCCAACAATATTCATGAGCTCAAGGGACACATCTGGGACAGCTGGGCGGACGAGAACGGCTCGATCGGCAAAGCCTATGGTTATCAGATGGGCGTAAAGCACAAATACCGCGAGGGCGATATGGATCAGGTCGACCGCGTGCTTTATGATCTGAAGAATAACCCTTACAGCCGACGGATCATGACGAATATGTACGTACACCAGGATTTACATGAGATGGCGCTGTATCCTTGCGCTTACAGTATGACCTTTAACGTGACCAAAGAGAAAGACTCGGATAAACTGGTCCTGAACGCAGTATTGAATCAGCGTTCCCAGGATATTCTGACGGCGAATAATTGGAATGTGTGTCAATACGCGGCGCTTCTGTATATGCTGGCACAGGTCAGTGACATGATTCCGGGTGAGCTGGTACACGTGATCGCGGACGCTCATATTTACGACAGGCATATTCCGGTGATTCGTGAACTGATCAGCCGGAAGCCGTATCCGGCGCCGGAGTTCCGGCTGAACCCGGAAGTCCGGAATTTTTATGACTTCACGCCGGAAGATGTTAAATTGGAAAACTATGAAACCTGGCCGCAGATCCGGAATATTCCGGTCGCGGTATAAAATCTGACAGGAAAGAGGGTATTATTGTGAAAATGATCGCCGCTGTGGATCGGTATTGGGGAATCGGGCTGAATAACAAGCTGCTCGTGGATATTCCCTCCGATAAGAAGTTTTTCAGAACACATACGAAGAATAAGGTTGTTGTGTTAGGCAGGAAGACGCTCGAGACATTTCCGTCCGGACAACCGCTTAAGGGCCGGACGAATATAATTCTGACGACCAACCCGGATTATAAGGTGGCGGACGCGATTATCGTCCACTCACTGGCGGAGCTTTTGGAAGAGCTGAAAAAATACCGGGAAGAGGATATTTATATCATTGGCGGAGAGACGATTTACCGTCAGATGCTGCCATACTGTGACACGGCTTATATCACGAAGATTGATCACGTTTATGAGGCCGACGCGAAATTCCCGGATCTGGACGCGGATCCGGATTGGGAAGTCGCGGAAGAGTCGGAGGAGCAGACATACTTTGATCTGGAATATCATTTCATTACCTATGTCAGGAAGAAAAACTTTGCCCAGTGACAAAAATATTTTATCAAATCCGCGATTCTTTCTTGACTTCGCGCCATTCCTATGTATATAATAACAGTATCAAGTTTTACATTTGAATAACTTATCGGCGATGATAAGGAGGAGTACATTCTGATCGGATCCTCAGAGAGAAGATGGTTGGTGCGAATCTTCGTGAAGACAGTATGGAAGTAGCCTTGGAGCTTTGAATCCAACAAGCGATTAACGCTTTAGTAGACTTCAACGGAGCTCTCCCACGTTACAGGGAGAACGGTATACGGTTTTTTGAAACCACGTATCGGCTGAGAGCGGAGATTTTTCTCCGAATTTAGGTGGTAACACGGATGTATATTCGCCCTAAGTCGTCTTGACGGCTTAGGGCTTTTCTTATGTGTGGATTAAAGCCTGAACGGCCGACAAACAACCAACATAGTCAAGGAGGTAACAACATGAGAGAAATTTCCGGAAACAAATTATTTGTGAAAGCGCTGAAAGAAGAAGGCGTTGACGTGCTTTTTGGATATCCCGGCGGATACGCGATCGATATATTCGATGAGTTGTATAAGCAGGATTTCACCGACGTCATCCTTCCAAGACATGAACAAGGTTTGATTCACGCGGCCGACGGTTACGCGAGAAGCACGGGCCGGGTAGGTGTCTGCCTGACAACAAGCGGCCCCGGCGCCACAAACCTCGTCACCGGCATCGCGACAGCCAACTATGACAGCGTTCCGCTTGTTTGCTTTACAGGTCAGGTACCTCTTCATCTGATGGGAAACGACGCGTTCCAGGAGGTCGATATCGTAGGCATTACCAGGAACATCTGTAAATACGCGGTTACCGTGCGGGATCGCGCGGATCTGGGCCGAATTATCAAGGAAGCTTTTTATATAGCCAGAACCGGTAAGCCCGGTCCGGTCGTGATCGATCTTCCCAAGGACGTCATGATGGCGGCCGGCAGCCCGGAATACCCGGATGAGGTCAATATCCGCGGCTATAAGCCAAGCACAGGTGTTCATATCGGTCAGCTTAAGAGAGCGATCAAGATGCTGGAACGCGCGAAGAAACCGTTGTTCCTCGCCGGTGGTGGCGTCAACATTTCTCATGCTAACGCCGTGTTTGAGAAGCTGGTCGATATCACGGGAGTTCCGGTGGTATCCACCGTCATGGGACGAGGCTCGATTCCCACGACTCACGAGCTTTTTATCGGCAACATGGGCATGCACGGCTGCTACGCGGCGAACAAAGCGGTAAGCGAGTGCGATCTGCTTTTCTCGATCGGCACGCGTTTTAACGACCGAATCACCGGAAAGCTCCATGAATTCGCGCCGAACGCCCAGATCGTGCATATCGACATTGACACGGCTTCCATTTCCAGAAACATTCAGGTACATGTGCCGATCGTGGCGGACGCCGGGGAAGCGATCGAGAAAATGCTTTCCTATGTCAGCTCATACAGGAATGAGGCGTGGATCTCACAGGTAAAAGCGTGGAATGAGGAACATCCGATGGCAATGCCGGACAAAGGTTCCGTTACGCCGTCGAGCATTATCGAGACGATCAATCGGAAATTCGACAAAGCGATTGTCGTGACAGACGTGGGACAGCACCAGATGTGGACGGCGCAGTTCCTCGAGATGGACAGTAATAAGAAGCTCCTGACCTCAGGCGGCCTCGGTACTATGGGATATGGGTTTCCGGCGGCAATCGGCGCCCAGATCGGCAACCCGGACACGCCGGTCATCTGTGTCTCCGGCGATGGCGGCACACAGATGAACATTCAGGAAATGGCGACGGCCGTGGCGCAGGAATTGCCCCTTATCCTCTGCGTGTTCAACAACAGCAGTCTCGGCATGGTACGTCAGTGGCAGAAGCTTTTCTACGGGAAACGTTATTCCAGCACCTGCCTGCGCGCGCGCAAGGGCTGCCTGGAGAACTGCAAGAACCCGGACTGCCAGTGCCCGACCTACATTCCGGATTTCGTGAAGCTCGCCGAAAGCTATGAGGCGAAGGGTATTCGCGTGACAAACCCGGACGAAATCGATTCGGCTTTTGACGAGGCAATGAAAGAAACGAAACGCCCGACGATCATCGAGTTCATCATTGATAAGGAAGACATTGTGCTGCCGATGGTAAAAGGCGGCGACGCGCTCGGCGATATGATTCTGGAATGCTAAGGAGGAGACCAACTATGAAAAGTCAATCTTAAATTAGCAAAAAATTCCTTTTTTATATCGATGGCAAAAAGGGTAACCTTAACAAGGCTCCCGGGTGGGCGCTTTTAAACAAGTCTATCGATGTGATATACAGACCTCTTAATCGAGGTTAAATTCTAAGTCATCAGTCATCATTTTCCAGATGACCCTGACAAGCTTGCCGGCACAATGTCCCAGGGCATTGTAATGGGTCCGGCCTTCCGCCATCTTGGCATCATAATAAGCCTTGAAAGTGGAATTGTTTTTTACTACATTGTGAGCTGCGTTTATAAGGGCATAGCGCAGGACTTTGGATCCGCGCTTTGACATTCTTGTCCGCCTGGCCTGAAAGTTACCTGACTGATATACAGTGGGGTCAAGGCCGGCAAAGGCAAGCAGCTTGCAAGGATTGGAGAAACGGTGAATATCGCCTATTTCACCAAGTATCATTCCGCCGTTGATACAGCCGATACCCGGAATGGTCATGATAACTGAGTCATTGAACTTCATGATCTCAGCCATTTCATCTTCAATCTTCTGTAACTGGCTATCCAGTAACTCGATCTGTGCTATGGAGTGAGTTATCTGAATAGATAGAGCGCTGTCGGATGCGCCGACAGACTTCCGCGCGAGAACTCTTAATTCTTTAGCGTTATCCCTGTTGAAATGACCGTGCGAGGTTTTTACAAGCAGGTTCGCAAGATGAGTCATATGCATGGAAGCAATGGCCTCCGGTGTCGGAGCCTCCTTCAGGAGGGCATAGACAGATTTCTGATGCAGACCGGATTTAAAGAAGTACTGGAGCTCCGGGAAGACTTCATCAACATAGGCAGTGAGCTGTATTTTCAGCCGTGTACGCTGCTTGACGGTTTTCTGGTAGAAACGCCCCATAGTCTTCAGATCCATCAGGTCAAGGTCATAGAAAGTATAGAACCTGTAGGAATCCTGCATCATAAGAGTTTTGGCAATGATGTATGTGTCGACCTTGTCAGTCTTCGTTTTGCGGATGTTATTTTTACGCATAGCAGAAGTCTTAATGGGGTTCAACACACACACCTGGAAACTTTCGGCAACAAGGTACCTGATAAGGTTGTCGCCATAGTGTGCCGTTGATTCAAGACCGATGATGATTCTGTCGGGCTCCGCGTTAAGCGAATTGAGCTTCGAGACCAGCAGTTGGAAGCCATCACCGTCATTTGTAAATTTGAACGGCTCGATGAGTATTTCGCCATCAGACGAGACTGCTGAGGCAAAATGGTTAAGCTTGGCAATATCAATGCCAACATAAATCATGAGGTTGTACCTCCCTTTCTAAAGTCTGATACCGTGATGTCCACCAATCCATATCATCGTAGACTTGCGTGAGATAAGTACTCTGAGGGAAGAATCCCTGCTGGCAACATCCAACTAATAAACAATTCAGATACAGTTAGCGGCAATACACTCCTTTGAGTAGTCGAGCTACAGAAAAAAATCAAAAGTCCACAGTATCTGAATGTATTGAACCACGATATTAAAAAGAAAGGAAATTGATGTTTTAGCTTCTGAAAACATCATACAAGATCAATATGGCAGACCAGAAACTTGCAAAGCAGATTATTGAAGCGGTCGGAGGGGCGGATAATGTCAGAACGCTTGGTCATTGTATGACAAGACTTCGATTCTCATTAAAAGACCAATCAAAGGCAAACGATGATATTGCGGGGAAAATCCCAGGAGTAAAAGGGATTTCTCGGGCAGCCGGTCAGTATCAGATGATTATCGGAACTGGAGTCGTTGATGATTATTTTGATACGATAATGGAAAATTATTCGTTCGCCAAAACGGCGTACAGTGATATGGAAGAAGGCAAAGATTTTGCGAATGAGAATTTTAATTTCAATCCTGGAAGTCTGATCAGCAATGCTCTTGGCATTGTTTCCGGAAGTATTGCTCCCTGGCTCGGCTGTATTATGGGTTCGCTGATGATTAGCGCGATTCTTTCACTCTTTGTATCTATGGGAATCCTTAGTACCGATAATACGACATTTAAGTTTTTCTCAGCTGTCTCGGGCGCGTGTATCTATTCTCTTCCGGTTTTAGTCGGTTTCAGCGCGGCAGAAAGGCTCGAGACAAACAGATATATGGGCGCGTTACTGGGGGCAATTATGATTTATCCTACACTCAGCAATGCTGTTGCGGAAGGGACAGTCGGTATATTTGGATTGAACATTCAGAAATTCTCATATACTTCCACGATCATTCCGGTCCTGCTTGTGGTATGGCTGCTAAAGTATGTTGAAAAATTCGCAAAGAAAATTTGTCCGCAAGTGATTTATATCTTTGGAGTAACGCTTATTGAATTGCTTATTACAGTTCCGCTCATTTTTCTTGTGGTCGGGCCGATTGGTGTAATCATTACAAATGCCATTTCTAATCTGGTACTCTTTATTTATTACCATGCAGGAATCCTGGCTCCCGCGGTTGCGGGCGCAATAATGCCGATTGCGGTTATGGCAGGTGTTCATCTCGGACTATTTCCGATTGCGGCATTGATGATAACCAATGTTGGCTATGATCCAATTATTCACCCAGCCCTTATGGTGTATAACATGAGCATAGCTGGAGCCAGTCTTGCATACGGCCTTCGCTCGAAAAATGTTGATAATCGTTCCCTTGGCATTTCTTCAGGAGTTTCTGGAATCCTTGGAATTTCAGAAGCAGGACTGTTCGGTATTGTTTTGCCAAATAAGAGGATTTTGCTTACAACCGAGATTGGAATATTGATTTCAGGCATTATAACAGGTTTTACAGGTTATAAGTGTTATATACCGCTATCACAGTCAGTTTTTTCAATTCCTGCCGCGGCGCATGGCGATTTTAATATGATGGCATGTATGATTTCTCTGGTCAGCGGTGTTGCAGCCAGTTTTATTGTCACCTTCTTTTTTGGGGGTGTTGGTAAAGATACTGCTTCAAATGATAGCAAAAATAGCAGAGTTAAATATGAACATGGAAAAGTATATGCTCCGATAAACGGGGACTATATAAAATTGTCTGAAATTCCTGATCCCGTGTTTTCCGCAGGTACGCTGGGTAAAGGCTGCGGTATCCTACCGGCTGATAACAAGATTTATGCTCCTGTTGATGGAGAGGTGGTGATGATTGCGGAAACGAAGCATGCTATAGGCATAAGGGCAGAAGACGGAACCGAGATTATGATCCATATCGGACTTGATACTGTGGATATGAAGGGAAAGGGATTCTATCCAAAGGTAATCGGCGGTGATCATGTTACTACCGGTCAGCTCATAATGGAATTTAGCGCGGAAGCAATCATAAAAGCAGGACATCCGTCTACGACAGCTCTCATTGTTACTAATTCTGATAATTACAGCGAGATAAGTATCGAAACCGGCAGAAAATATACAAAGGCTGCTGAAATAGGTTTTGTAAAAGCATGAAATAAGAATATCTGCTGCGATAAAAGTGCATGACAAGATTTGAATTATAAATTTTGTCATGCACTTTTCAATTTATTGGAATTTCTGATAAAAAACTTAAAGCAGGGAGATATTTCAAGATAATAAAGATGAAGAAGAAAGCCTTTATGTGGCTTATGATATCAGTATAAAAGAGATCAAATAAAACAGACTGAAAGAAAGGAGAGCAAACATGATATACAAATACGCGGTTATTGGTTATGGATTTATCGGAAGAAGGCATGTCAATACACTTAGGACTTTTGAAGATTCGGACTGTGTCGCTGTCTGTGACATTAATCCTGTTCGTCTCAAAGAAGTTAAAGAGCAGTATCCGGATATGAGAATCTATGAAAAGGCAGAAGATTTGTTCAGAAAAGAAAATTTAGACGGTGTAATTATTGCGGCCAATAATGTAGCACACAAAGATCTAACGGTTATGGCGGCTGAAAGTGGCTGCAATATTATCTGTGAGAAACCTGCGGCACTTTCAGTAGCGGAATTTGATGAAATGATGAATGCGGTTAACCGCGCGGGGGTATCATTTACCGTTCATCAGCAGAGACGCTTCGATAAAGATTTTGCTACTGTTAAAGAATGTTATGATAAAAAAATGGTTGGGGATATATACACAATACAAAGTTCTTTATACGGTTATAACGGAAATATGCATGACTGGCATGTTTATAAAAACCAAGGAGGAGGTATGCTTTATGACTGGGGCGTTCATCTTATTGATCAGATTCTTTATATGGTTGAAGGAAGGCTGGAAACCGTTTATGCTGATGTTCGCAATGTGATTAATAAAGAGGTAGATGATTATTTTAAGATAATCCTTCGCTTTGAGAATAATGTAACCGCGGAAATTGAGCTTGGTACTTATTTCCTGAATGATAAACCAGACTGGTTCGAACGTCACTGGTTTGTCGGCGGGGATAAAGGTTCTATGCATGTTGACAAATTTGAAGCAGAGGGCAGTATTGTCAGAACTACCAGACTGTTAAAAAATGTTGCGGAAGATCAGGATAAATCAGCAAAATCCTATGGCCCTACCCGTTCGTTTGGAGTCCCGGCTCCAGGAATTATTGTAAGCGAGCCACTTCCCAGAGTTTCAACTAATCAGTCAGACTATTTTGTTCATTATTTCAGAGCACTCAAAGGAGAAGAGAAAATGTTAGTAAAACCCGAAGAAGTTAGGAGAGTGCTGTGTGTAATGGAAGCCTGCAGGAAATCATCAGAGACAAAACAGAGTGTTGATTTTGAATAAAGGAGTATTCATATGCGGATTGATGCACATGTTCATATTGCAGTAAAAGAGGATGAGAATCCGATGTCGAGGCCGGAAAACGTAATCAGATCCATGGATGAAAACGGCATTGACAAGATTATCTGTTTTACTTTTGGAACGGGCCTTGATGGTCAGAAAAGGTTAGCGGATATGATAGCGCCTTACCGTGATCGAATGATTCCGTTGGCGTTTGTTGGACCGCGGGAAAAAGACGCGGCAGAACAACTATTGTATTGTTTGGATGAACTTGATTTTCAGGGTGTAAAACTGCATCCTTATGTTTCTAATTTCTGTGTCGCGGATATCAATCTGTTGAGACCAATATTTGATATTTTGGAGGAGAGAAGATCATACGCGGTTATTCACTGCGCAAGCGAGGACTTCCGAAGTCATCCGACCATGTTTGAAAGGCTTGGAAACAGTTTCCCACATGTACTGATACAGATGGCGCATATGGGTGAGGTCATGTCAACAAAGTATGCCGTTGATGTCGCAAAGCGGGTCCCGAATGTGTACCTTGACACAGCGATTTGTTCTTATGCCGCAGTTAACAGGGCGTTGGCAAACTGTCCGGATAAAGTTTTTATGGGCTGCGACTATCCTTTTTACAAGTTTGAAATGGAAATTCAGAAACAGCTTCTTGTGGCAAAAGATACTGGCAGAAATAAAGAAATTGAAAATATCATGGGCGGTAACTTTGTAAAAGCATTTACAATAGACGAAAATAACAACATACGCCATAATCTTTATAGATAAAGGACATTGGAAAGGCTATAATTATGAAGAAGGTAAAGTTTTATTACGCGCGTCATGGGGAGACACTGTTTAATGCCTTGAATCGTATGCAAGGATGGTGTGATTCTCCATTGACTGAAAACGGAATTAAAAATGCCATGGAGGTCCGTGAAATTTTAAGGGATATTCCGTTTAAGGCGGCTTATGTTTCTACCAGTGAGCGGTGTAGAGATACGTGTGCTATTATAGTGAAAGGCAGGAATATTCCTGTATATGAAAGAAAAGGTTTAAAAGAAGTCAATTTTGGAACTTGGGAAGCTGCCGAAATCGATAAAAATCTGGAAGAAATTAACAGAAGAAGAAGTAATGGTATTCACTGGGATGATTGCGGAGGAGACAGTGATGAATCCTTTGCCGAACGTGTAAAAGATACTTATCATCGTATTTATGATGATTGTAGTGACGGTGATCAGATTCTCATTGTTTCTCATGGCGCTGCATGGCTTTGGATGCAGAGAATTCTCCTTGGAATCGACAGCGCGACTTTCGGCAGAATGAGAGAAAATAAGGGGCTTCAAAAACTACCCAATGGTTTTAATGGAATATTCACCTGTACTGATGGTAAATGGCGTCTGGAAAGTTCACCCGGATTATCAGAGGAAGATATAAAATCCCTCTATGCCAGAACGAAAGAATATTGACTGATGATAAGGAGGTAGCTCAATGGAGAGAAGTTACCTGGAAGCGGACGCGCTGGTCGAACTGGATTTTACAGCGGATAATAAGATGGATTTTCATAGTCATGAGAATATTGAACTGCTGTTTGTGGTCAGCGGGGAAATGCAAATGACGTTGGAAGAGGATAGATACAGACTGAAAGATGGAGACATCGTCCTGATCAATACCAACCGAAAACATCGATACCAGGGAACGAAGAATCTGCTGTTGGCTCGTTTCCTTATTTCATATGCCAAGGTAAGGGAGCTTCTTGGCATGGATTATGTGCTGTTCTGGTGTAACTCCGCAGTTGACCAGAATGAAGCCTATGACGTATTAAGAAGGATAATTTTCAAAATTCTGAATCAGACAATCAGAGATGATGGATGCAACAAACTGTTCTTTAGCAGCATGTATTATAGAATACTGTATGTTTTGTCGGAAAATTTTATCCTCAATCCGAAAGATGAACGATATAAATCGGATGACGGTGTTGATAATGACCGAATGCAGCGGATTCTTGCCTATATACGGAATAATTACCGCCAAAATATTTCTTTGAATGAAATTGCGGAACACTTATTTTTGTCTCCTACTTATGTATCGAGGTATATAAGCCAGAAATATGGAAAAAGTTTTATTCAGCTGATCAATTCAGTTAGACTGAGTCACGCAATAGAAGAGTTGATGTATTCTGATGACTCCATTGTAAAAATCGCGATGGAGAATGGCTTTGCAAGTGTCGCGGCTTATAATAAGGCTTTTAAAGAAGCCTACAGGGAAACGCCTACGGAGTTTCGGAAGGCTCATAGAAGCGAGAAAGAAGCTGAAGAAGGCAGAAAGCTGAAGAAGCACGCATTGGTAAGACAGAAGATACAGGAACTTTTAAATCGGAATCCAAATGACGTAGATGAAAAGGATACAGTATGCAGTGTCAATATTGACGCAGATATGACTATCCAGCCGGAGCATTGTTGGGATCACAATTCTTTAAGGATGATAAATGTCGGAACGGCAGTAGAATTGCTTAATGCCGTTGTTCAGAAACAGATTTTGGATAATCGGGAATCTCTGCTTTTTGAATATGTCCGTTTCTGGGATATATATGATCCGGATCTATATCTGGACCTTCATTCCACTGATGGGAATCAGAATTATAGCCGAATAAACATGATAACTGATTTTCTTGTAAAGAATAATCTTAAGCCTTATATCGATTTGGGTTTTAAATCAAAAAGGATACTCAGAACGACGGCAAAAATCGTATGTAATAAGCGACGTGATGATTTTTTTAAAGATGAAACAGAAATGAAGAGTTTTTATAACGGTCTTTTCCAAAACTTCATCAAACGATACGGTTCATGGGAAGTCAGAGGATGGTATTTTGAGTATTGGGAAAAGCCAATTAATGATGACAGTCATTCTGAAACATTCCAGTATCTGAAAATATCAGAAGAGCAGCATAAGGAGTATTTTCGCCAGTTTAATGTGATTGCAAGGAGTCTTCGTTCTCTTTTACCGGAGTCCAGAATCGGCGGAGCAGGATTCCCTGTTCGTGTATATGGCAGAGAGTTCTTCGCGCGTATTCTTACTCAATGGGAAAAATCAGAACAGCAGCCTGATTTTATTACGCTGTCTTCTTATCCATATCAGCAGGAAAAAGAAGGCGGTGTCTATTATGAAAAACGTTCATCAGACCTTAATTTTGTACGTTATGATATTGAAAATGCGGAAAAGGCAATGAAATTAGCAGACTTTCCAGAAGTCCCGATTCATGTTACAGAATATAATCTGTGCCTTTCAAGCCGTAATATATTGAACGATAGTTGTCTTAAAGCAGCATATTTAATGAATAATACCATTGATTGTTTGGGAAAAGCTGAGATTTTAGGACATTACCTATTTTCTGATTTCTTTACTGAAGCCGAAGATACGGGAAGCCTTATCTATGGCGGAAATGGCTTTTTGACAAAGGACGGAATCGCTAAACCTGCTTTTTTTGCGATGGAATATTTGCATATGCTTTACCCGGCGGTTTTAAAGAAAGATAAGAACTATATGATTACAAGGAACAGCCGAGGATCAATACGCCTTGTCTGTCATAACTTAAAAACCCCAAATTTTATTTACTATCAGGCAGAAGAGGACGCATTAAAAATTCAGGAACTACAGTCCATTTTATCTGATAGAGAATTCCTCAATATAAAATTGAAAGTCAACGGAATGCATAATGGAGTCTATGTAATCAAAACAAGTGTTTTGAACAGTCACCATGGCAGCATTCAAGACAAATGGCTGGACATGAATATGGAGTCTGACCTGACACCCAAGGAAATGACTTATCTCAGTATGTGCAGCAATAGTGATATTTCAATACGACAATATGAGAGTGAGGATGGCTGTATCAATTTAGAATGGGAAATGGAACCGAACGAAATTCGTTATATTCATATTTATCAGAAGTGACAGGATAAAATCAAATATCAAATTTTGTCTTTTTCATAAGAAGACACGTCTCTTCAAGGGACGCGTCTTTTTTATGACATAATTCGGTTGAAGATCTGACATCAAAACGGAAGAGAAAAGCAATTTTTCAATAAGATAAAGATATCAATAAAACGGAAAAATCGAAGAATCCAATTTTGAATAAAAGCAGAAAGGAGAAATTATTATGTATTTAGGACTGGTAAGTGCTATTTGTGATCATATGAATTTTGAGGAAATGATAGATTTTGTCTCCGAAGCAGGCTTGGAGTGTGTTGAGGTTGCCGGCTGGCCGGCAGGAAAGGCAGAACGTCGCTATGCGAGAGTATCATATATAGATGTTGACAAGGCGCTTTCTGATGATACATATGCCTGCCATATAATGGATTATGCGGCCGGAAAGAATATTCAGATTTCATCTATTGCCTACTATCCGAATATGATGGACAATAATTTGGAAAAACGTCCAATTGCTGTAGAACATGTGAAAAAGCTGATACGCGCGGCTTCAAAACTTGGTGTTAATATGATTACAACTTTTATCGGCAGGGACCAGACAAAGACAATTGAGGAAAATCTGGAACTTGTAAAAGAAATCTGGCCGCCAATTATTTCGCTCGCGGAAGAGAAAGGTGTAAAGATCGCAATTGAAAATTGTCCTATGCTGTTTGGCCCTGATCAGTGGCCTGGTGGCCAGAATCTGATGACAACTCCAGCAATCTGGCGTAAGATTTTTGAGATTTTGCCCAGCAAATTCCTGGGTATCAACTATGACCCATCACATTTCGTGTGGCAGATGATTGATTACATTCAGCCTATTTATGAGTTTAAGGATAAGATTTTTCATATACACTATAAGGATATCAAGATCTATCCTGATTGTTTGCGACAGGTTGGGATTATGGGGTATCCACTGGAATTTATGTCTCCAAAGTTGCCCGGACTGGGCGATGTAGACTGGGGAAAATATGTTTCCGCACTGACAGATATCGACTATCATGGATTTTCATGTATTGGAATAGAGGACAAGGCATTTGAAGGTGACTTTGAAGATGTGAAGAGATCTGTTTTGTTGAGCGCAAAATATCTGAGGAATTTTATCGCCTGAAAGATTTTGATTGAGATATGATAAAATAGATGTATATCCAACGTAACTGGAATATCATTACAGATCCGGATGGGATCCATGCGCGTTCGGCAGGAATGCTGGTAAAGGAGGAAGCGGCTGCGGCAAAACTGGAAGCATTCATGAAGGAGAATCTGTAAATGATATTAAAGGGAAAGAGTGTTTTTGGCGGTGTGGCGATCGGCAGGATTTCCGTATTCAGCAAGAAGGAGCAGAAGGTCACACGCAAAAAGATCGAGGACGGCGCAGCCGAGATAAAACTTTTTGAAGATGCCAGAGAGACTGCAAAGCAGCTCGGGAAAATCTATAAGGATGCATGTGCCAGTATCGGCAAGGATCATGCGCGGATTTTTGAAGTAAATCAGATGATGCTCGATGATGAGGATTACTGCGACGCAGTCAGAAATATGTTCGAGTCACAGAAGATCAACGCGGAATTTTCGGTAGCCAGCACCGGAGACACCTTTTCCACCATGTTTGCGGAAATGGACAATGAATATATGAAGGCAAGATTTGCGGACATCAAGGATATTTTAAACCGTGTGATCTCGATCCTCGAGGGAAACAGTGATTCCGTCAGTGATACGGCAGGCATTGAAAAGGTGATTCTGCTCGCGGATGACCTGGCACCGAGCGAGACGGTCCAGCTTGACCGTTCAAAGATCCTGGCTTTTGTCACGAGATACGGTTCGGTGAATTCGCATACGGCGATCCTTGCGCGGACAATGAATATTCCGGCGCTGATTTGCGTTGATTTTGATGCGGAGACTGCTGATGGGGTGACGGGCATCGTCGACGGAAATGAGGGCACGCTGATCCTCGATCCGGACGAAGAGACCATAGAAAAACATGAAAAAAAGCACCAGGAGGAGATGGACGACAGGCGCCGCTTCATGGAGCTCAAGGGAAAACCGAGCGAGACAAAGTCAGGCAGAAAGATCAAGGTCTTTGCCAATATTGGCAGTGTTGCGGATGTCGCAAGCGTGCAGGAATATGACGCGGAAGACATCGGACTTTTCAGAAGTGATGAGTGGCTCGAAGCGGTTTCGGACGCGGAGTATGGCAAATTGGAATAAGCGGCGGGAGATTATTTATCGGCAATATAAATCGCCAAAAACGACTGAAAAACATAGATATATATTGCCGATAATGTTATAATTATACCAACTTAATTATTCAGGGGGTATAACGTGACATGAAATATATAAGTGTTTCCGACGCGGTGGACAAATGGAATATTTCTGAAAGAAGTATCAGAAAGTATTGCGCCGATGGTCGTGTCATCGGAGCGTTTCTGGACGGAAAAACATGGCGGATTCCCGAAAACGTCGTGAAGCCCGTGAGAAAAGCGCGTACCGTAATCAGAGAAACTACGCTCCTTGAGCGGTTGAAAGAAGAAAAAGAAGCAGGCTTATCCGGTGGTATATACCATAAAGTTCAGATTGAGCTTACATATAACTCAAACCATATGGAAGGAAACAGGCTTACGCGTGATCAGACCAGATATATCTTTGAAACCAATACGATTGGCGTAAAAAACGAAAAGCTGAATGTAGATGATATTATTGAAACGGTAAATCACTTCAGATGCGTTGATTTAGTGATTGATCAGTCAAATCGCGCCTTATCAGAAGCGTTGATCAGGCAGCTTCATCTGATTTTAAAATCCGGGACATCCGATTCCGGAAAAGCCTGGTTCGCGGTTGGAAGTTACAAAAAGCTGGCAAATGAAGTTGGCGGTCTTGAAACAACTTCACCGGATCAGGTACCACTTAAGATAAAGCAGTTGCTGAAAAAATATAATTCAACGAAAGAAAAATCGCTGGAAGACATAATAGATTTTCATTTTCAATTTGAAAGAATTCATCCTTTTCAGGATGGAAACGGAAGAGTTGGGAGGCTGATTATGTTTAAGGAATGCCTGCGTAATAATATAACTCCATTCATAATAGAAGATGATTTGAAAGAGTTTTATTACAGGGGACTCAATGAATGGAACAGCGAGAAAGGATATTTGATGGATACGTGTCTGACCGCCCAGGATAGGTTCAAGAAATATCTGGATTATTTCAATATCAGGTATTATGACTGAGAAATGGAGAATACACAATGATATTAAATGAAACGTACACGCTTTCAAATGGTGAGTTTCCCTGTCTTCGCGAAAGGCTGATTCGTTAATTATAATACTCTATAATATATAGTAACAATAACTGTGTGACAAGGAGCGCCGTGTTGACTTTGACTCCCGACACGTATATACTACTAAAATAGTTATGGCTTTAGTATATACGTGAAGGGAGTATTATTATGGGAAAACTTACAATAGGAAATCGCGTGTTGGATATACCGCTGGTCCAGGGCGGCATGGGCGTCGCGGTCAGCCGATCGTCACTGGCCGGAGCCGTGGCCGCTGAGGGCGGAATGGGAACGATTTCGACCGCGCAGATCGGTTATGACGAGGAAGGCTTTGAAACAGATCAGGAAGGCTGTAATTTAAAAGCGATCGCGAAGCACATCGCGCTGGCGAAACAGAAAGCGAATGGCCGCGGAATGATCGCGGTCAATGTCATGGTCGCGCTTAAATACTACAAAGAGCATGTGAAGGCCGCCATCGCCGCCGGCGCCGACGCGGTTGTATGCGGCGCGGGACTGCCGATGGACTTGCCCGGTATTGTCAAAGAAGCGGTCGCGGCCGGCGGACGTCGTCCTTGTATCGCGCCAATCGTTTCATCCGCCCGGGCGGCGGTTCTGGTTCTCAGAAACTGGGACCGGCATTATAGCGCTACAGCGGATTTCATTGTGGCGGAAGGTCCGAAGGCGGGCGGTCACCTTGGCTTTTCAAGAGAAGAGCTAGCCGATATTCCGGCTGTTGATTTTGACAGCCGCGTTAAAGAAATCATAGAAAGTAAGAAAACTTTTGAGGACAAATACGGCCACAAGATTCCGCTGATCGTCGCAGGCGGGATTTTTACGGCGGAGGACGTCTGTCACGCGCTGGAACTCGGAGCGGATGGCGTACAGGTCGCGAGCCGCTTTGTCGCGACAGAGGAGTGCGACGCCTCGGACGCGTTTAAACAGGCGTATATCGCGGCGGGCAAGGATGACATTCAGATCGTTCAGAGTCCGGTCGGCATGCCGGGTCGCGCGATTCGGAACGCTTTTATTAAGCGGATCGAGCATGTGAAGGATCCAATCCGCAAATGCTATAACTGCCTGGCGAAATGTGACCCGAAGACGGTGCCTTATTGTATTACTCAGGCATTGACGAACGCGGTTAAAGGCGATCTGGACCATGGATTGATTTTCTGCGGCGCGGAAACGTGGCGTATTAACGAAATCACGACAGTACGCGCGCTGGTGGGGGAACTGACGCGGTATTGCGAATGAGGCGGCGGCCCTCGCTTAACAAGTCGCTTTTGTTATAAAAAACGTCCGGAATCTCATTGCTTTGAGAAGCTTTTGACGCTATGCTTACATATATAAAAACATATATGAAAGGCAGGCGGAAACAATGAGAAAGAATACACTTTCACTTCACAGCAGCGCGGCCGGCAGAGCGAATCTTCGTATGTATATTGACGCGGCTTCAAAGGCAGGATTTGATAGTATTGACCCTACAAAAGAGCAGCTTAGGTATTTTTTAAACGCTGGATACACTTCGGAAGACGTAAAAAAATTATTGGGTAGTATAGGAATAACCTCTGTGGGCTGGCTCGCCGATATTGAACGGCAAGGCTATGAGTTTGTCGCTATGATGAAAGAGGCGGAAAAACTATTCGCTATGGCTTCTTCTGTGGGGAGTCAGTCTGTTGAATTAATCAACGGACCGGTAGATTGGCGCGCCGCGGACAGCTTTCGCCGCGGAATCCCTTATAATGGCTATATGGGCTTGCAGGGACTTCCTCTGGAGGAGCAGTACGCTCTGATGGTAAAAAATTTCCGGGCGCTCGCGGATTTGGCAAAAGAATTTAATCTTATTTTGTTTTTTGAGCCGTTATGCTGGACACCGATTCCTTCCTTAAAAGAGGGAATTCCACTGGTGGAGCGCGCGGAGCGGGACAATCTTAAAATAGTCGTGGATTTCTACCACAATTATATCGCCGGACTGGATTGCGATTTTATATCCGAAATAAACAAAGAAATGATTCTTGGCGTACACGTCTGTAACGCAAGAAAAGCGGATGACAGGGTACCTTGTGAGGAGATTTTTCGGGACGCGGCTTTTTATGAGGGCGCTGTTCCGATTAAAGATTGGGTACAGGCGGTAAAGGCTACGGGATTTCAGGGATGGTGGACCTACGAAACGTTTTCAAAAAGAGAAGCGGAGGAAGACGTATTTGAATTCGCGAAATATGTTCATACAGAATTGGAAAGGCTGATCCAATAAGAACACTTTATCACCGCTCAAACTTCTTCTTTACAGAAAGAATCAAGTTTACCATATCTTCCGGGGACTCCGGATTTTCATTGTTGATCCATTCTCTTAGTACCGCGTAGATTCCGCGCGAAAAAAACAGTCGGACATAATCCTTCGACAGCGCGGAGTCCCGCGGTATATTTTTTTCAAGAAAAATCTTAATAAAGTCCTGTTTTGTTAAATGGTCATAGAAAGAATCATAAGATAGGGCGTTAAGCAGTATCTTCATTTTGTCTCTGCTTTTATCTAAGTACGCGACCGTTCCGGCAAGGGCGCTTTCTTCCGATAAATCGTCATTCCCGAACTGATTTTCAAGCTCCTCGAAAAAATCGCGCTCAATTTCGGCGAGAAGATCATTGGGGGTTCCGTAATATTTATAAAAGGTCGCGCGATTGATTTGAGCGGTTTGGCACAACCGGGTGACGGTGATTCGGCTGATATCCTCTTTCCGTAAAAGCTCGAGTAAAGCTTCCTTGAGCATCGTTTTCGACACGCGTATTCTCTGATTCTCCATTATGATCACCTCGACAAAATCAGCGAATCTGTTGACGAGAAGACATCAACGAGTGTCGCTGTTTAGTACAAAACGAATTTAAATAAACTATGTGTTGACTTTAAAACTATTGGTTTATTATAATGACTTTTATAAAGAAAGTCAATAAAAGGCGGCCGCGCGATTTCAGTCATCGGAGAAGGCCGTCCGGAAAGAGGTGAGGGAATACGCGATACCGGGTTGATCCGAGATCAGGGAATAAATTGTCCGTGTTGGGATTCGGCTGCATGCGGTTCTCAAAAAGCCTGAGCGCTTCTTTTGGCTTAAGCGTAGGGAAAGCGTTTGACGAGAAAAAGATTGAGAAACTGCTTGTGGAAGCGGTGAATCAGGGAATCAATTATTTTGATACCGCTTACCTGTATTCAGGCAGTGAGGAATTCCTCGGGGCGACTCTGGAGAAGCATGGCCTCAGGGATAAAGTATATATCGCCACGAAATTGCCGCTGATGTTCGTGAAAAAGGCGGAAGATCTGGACAAATATTTTAATACGGAGCTGGAGCGCCTGCGAACAGATCATATCGATTATTATCTGTTTCATATGCTGTCAGATCCGGGCACATGGGAAAAGCTTCGCGGCTGGAACGTGGAGGAATGGATCGCGTCGAAGAAGGCTTCGGGCCAGATCCGCCAGGTCGGCTTTTCTTTCCATGGGTCAAGAGAAAGCTTTCTTCAGCTGCTGGACGTGTATGACTGGGATTTTGTACAGATTCAATATAACTACTCCGATGAAAATTTTCAGGCGGGAACAGCGGGACTGAAAGCCGCCTCCGCCAAGGGCATTCCGGTCATGATCATGGAGCCGCTCCTTGGGGGTCGTCTCGCGGTCGGTCTTCCGGAAAAAGCCGTCAAGCGTTTCCGGGATACCGGGAAAGATTGGTCTCCCGCGGCCTGGGGACTGAAATGGGTGTGGAACCATCCGGAAGTTACCGTTGTCTTAAGCGGAATGAATGAGCGGGAACAATTGGATAACAATATAGCGGTGGCGGACACGGCGGAGGCGGGCATGTTGTCCGAGGAAGAACTCCGCGTGTTCGATGACGTGAGAGAAATTTTTGAGGATTCTTATAAAATTCACTGTACCGGCTGCCATTACTGCATGCCATGTCCCGCGGGCGTCAATATTCCGGGCTGCTTTTCCGCTTATAATACTTACCATTCGATCAGCAAATCGACCGGAAAACTGCAATATGGGATGACGACGCTGCTTTCCGGGAAACCGGGTTACGCGAGTCTCTGTAAAAAATGCGGTAAATGCGAAAAACAGTGCCCGCGGCATTTGCCGATCCGGAACTCGCTGGAGGAAGTCCGGAGCGATATGGAGGGCGCCAATTTCCGTGCCATGAAAGTGGTCGCCAGTTTATTTTTTAATAAAAAGGGAAAGAAATAGTTTTTGAGCCATACAGTAGAAACAGAAGCGGCCTCAGGCAAGTAAGATTTGTCTGTGGTCGTTTCTTTATTAACCATTGACAAACGCCAACGGTTGAAATAGCATATACATATACCCCTATAGGTATGGAGGTGAGCGGATGAAACAGTGTAGAGACGCGAAAAATCTGCATCGTCGTTTAAGCAAGATCAAGGGACAGGTTGAAGCGATCGACAGAATGGTGGATGAGGATGTCCCCTGTGAGGATGTTCTTTCTCAGATCAACGCGGCGAAATCGGCGCTTCACAAGTGCGGTCAGATCGTGCTGGAAGGACATATCAATCATTGTGTCCGGGACGGAATTGAGCATGGAGACGCGGATAAGACAATTAAGGATTTTACGAAAGCGGTCGAGCGTTTCGCCAATATGGGGTGATTGAGTACGCGCGGTTAAACAGGGGAGGAAATAATGAGGAATTCATTTGAAAAGCTTATGGATTGGGGCGGAGCGAAGCGGGAGATCGTGTTTCTCGTCATTTCCGGAATCGCGCTGGTAATCAGTCTTACCAGCGTTCCGCTTCCTTTTAACGCGGGCTGGATCGCGGTTATTTTCTGCGGAATTCCGATTGTTATGGAAGCGGTCTATGGACTGATAACAAGATTCGACATTAAAGCGGACGTTCTTGTCTCCATTGCTTTGTTCGCTTCTCTTTTTATCGGGCAAATCTTCGCGGCCGGGGAAGTCGCGTTCATTATGCGTCTCGGCGGATTGCTGGAGACACTGACTGTGGCGAAGGCAAGGGCCGGGATCGAGAAGCTCGCGCGCATGACGCCGAGGACGGCGAGAGTCCTGCGGGACGGTCAGGAAGAAATCATACCTGCGGAAGATGTGAAGGTAGGGGATATCCTTCGCGTGCTTCCCGGTGAGACGGTTCCGGTGGACGGCGTTATTACGTCAGGGCAGACGTCGATCAATCAGGCAGTCATGACCGGCGAGTCGCTGCCGGTGGATAAAAGCGTAGGCGACGAGGTTTCAAGCGGAACCGTCAACCAATTCGGCGCGTTTGAGGCGAGAGCCGTAAAGATTGATCAGGATAGTTCCTTCCAGCGCATGGTACGTCTGGTTCAGTCCGCGGACGCCGGTAAAGCGAAAATCGTCGGGCTCGCGGACAGATGGGCGACCTGGGTCGTGCTATTCGCGCTTTCCGCCGCCGTTATTTGTTTCCTGATCACGCGAGATATCATTCGAGCGGTCACGATTCTTGTGGTTTTCTGCCCGTGCGCGCTGGTGCTCGCGACGCCTACGGCCATTATGGCCGCGATCGGAAACGCGACGAAACACGGTTTTCTGGTCCGGGAGGGAGACGCCTTGGAAAGACTGGCGGAAGTCTCCACGGTCATGTTCGATAAAACAGGCACGCTGACATACGGACAGCCGGAGGTCGTCGGCGTGATACCGGCGGACAACGGGCTTTCCAGTGACAAGTTATTCGCGTTAACGGCTTCGGCGGAATCGCTTTCAGAGCATCCGCTTGGAAAAGCGATCGTGAAATGCCGTAAGAAATCTTCAGACTTGGAACTCGAGAGGCCTTCCGCGTTTTCCATGCTGCCGGGCAAAGGCGTTTCGGCGGAAGTTTCCGGACACATGTTGCTGGCCGGGAATCCGGATCTGCTGAAAGAATATGGCGTTATCGGAGTGGAGAACCGGGAAGCGGATTCCTATTTAAGAAAAGGCAGCACAATCATCTATGTTGCCTTGGATGGAAAATACGCCGGTTTTCTGGCGCTTTCCGACACGCTTCGGCCGGAAGCCGCGGATATGATCGCTCGTAAAAGAAAAGAAGGCGCGGAACCGGCGCTTCTTACCGGAGATAATGAGGAAGCCGCGGCTTTTATCGCGGCGAGCGTAGGAATTACTGATCGAAAAGCGAGATGCCTGCCGGAGGATAAACTGGCCTATATTGATCAAGCGCGGAAAGAGAACCGGAAGGTATGCATGATCGGCGATGGCGTTAATGACGCGCCCGCTCTGAAGGAGGCGTACATCGGAATCGCCATGGGCGGGATCGGCAGTGATATCGCCGTGGAAGCGGCGGACATCGTTCTGGTGGACGATGAAATCAAAGAGCTTCCGTTCCTGATCGGGCTTTCCAGAAAGATGACGCGGAAAATCCGTTATAATCTGATATTTTCCATGACGCTGAATTTCATCGCCATCGTTCTGGCGATAACCGCGGTTCTGAATCCGATAACCGGCGCGCTTGTTCATAACGCCGGGTCGGTATTTGTCATTATCAACTCAGCGCTGCTTTTGAAATGGAAAGAGAAATAATCTTCGAATTACAAAATATCATATTGACAAATTTTGATTTGAGGTATACTCTATATATATCAATAGAAATTGATTTGAGGTGAAAACATGGAATTTTCTTATGAGAGGGACGCGAAGGTGTTTAAAGCGCTGAGCGATCCGCGGCGTCTGGCGATACTGGATCGTCTGCGCGAGGGTGAGAAGTGCGCCTGTGTTCTGCAGGAGGATACGGATATTGGCCAGTCCGGTCTTTCATATCACATGAAGATTCTCTGTGATTCCGGAATCGTGAAGAGCAGACAGGACGGTAAATGGACACATTACAGTCTTTCCGAGACCGGCCGCGAGTCCGCGGTAGCGCTTCTTCGTGAGCTGACGACTCCGAACACAACTTCCGCGAGTGATTGCCACGATTAAAGCCATCCCTGTAAGGTGGCTTTTATTTTGACAATTACATCAAAATTTATTGATTTGAAAAGTGAAAGAGAGGATTATTTATGAATGTCTGGGTATTTATTCAGAATCAGATTCTGGGCATGAAGTGGCTGAATCAGGTGATCGGCTCGCTTCTTTCGGCGCTTGGATTGGATCTCGCGTCCCGCTGGGGCGGGAGTGTACAGTTCTTTCTGTATGATGTTATTAAAATTACGTTTCTGCTGTGCCTGCTTATTTTTATCATCAGTTATATTCAGAGCTTTTTCCCACCGGAGCGAAGCAAGAAAATACTCGGGCGTTTTCATGGACTCGGCGCGAACTCGCTCGCGGCGCTGCTCGGCACGGTGACGCCGTTTTGCTCCTGCTCGTCCATTCCGCTGTTCATCGGTTTCACCAGCGCGGGTCTGCCGGTCGGCGTGACGTTTTCCTTCCTGATTTCCTCGCCGATGGTCGATCTCGGAAGTCTTGTCCTGCTGATGAGTATTTTCGGGGCGAAGGTCGCCATTGTATATGTGATTTTCGGCTTGATTATCGCTGTCATCGGCGGTTCCATCATCGAGAAGTTACATATGGAACGATACGTGGAGGATTTTATCAAAAACGCCAGTAATGTGGATATCGAATCACCCGAGCTCACGAAGCGTGACAGAGTGATTTACGCGAAGGATCAGGTCGTCAATACGTTTAAGAAGGTTTTTCCTTATATTCTGATCGGCGTGGGTATCGGCGCGGTCATTCACAACTGGATTCCCGAAAGTGTCGTAGAAGCGGTACTGGGAAGCGACAATCCTTTCGGTGTCGTGATCGCCACATTGATCGGCGTGCCGATGTACGCGGATATTTTCGGAACGATTCCCATCGCGGAGGCGCTGCTTTATAAGGGCGCGTGGCTTGGCACCGTGCTTTCCTTCATGATGGCGGTCACCACGTTGTCGCTGCCTTCGCTTATCATGCTGCGCAAAGCGGTCAAGCCGAAACTGCTCAGCCTCTTCATTTTGATTTGTACCGCGGGTATTATTATTGTTGGATATTTGTTTAATCTGCTGCAGCCGTTTCTGGTATAATGAAAAGACGAAAATAAAAAGAGAGAGGTAGATAATTATGGCTAAGAAATGGTATCCTGTGATTGATTACGCGGTTTGCGCGGAGTGCGGCACTTGTGTCTCGTTCTGCCCTCATGGTGTATATGACACATCGAAGGCTCCTACACCGGTTGTCGTGAATCCCGTTAACTGTATTGATCATTGTCATGGATGTGAGCGTAAATGCCCGACCGGCGCGATTTCTTATGTCGGTGACGATAACGGAGCGGCGCCCGGGTGTAAATGCAGTTAAGCAAGACTCTTAATACTATTCGCGCGAGGCGCGATAATTCGGGGGGAAAAGCGATGTTTAACTATATCTGGCCAATAGGATTGGCCGTGCTTTCCAATGTTGTGTATCAAATATGCGCGAAGTCCGTGCCGTCAGAGATGAATCCATTCGCGTCGCTGACAATAACATACGCCGTGGCGGCAATTTTTTCCGGTGTCATGTTTTTCTTGCTGAACAAAGGCGGAAACCTGATTCATGAGTACAGTAAAGTTAACTGGACCACGTTTGTGTTCGGAATTGTTCTTGTGGGACTGGAAGTCGGATTCATATACGCCTACAAAGCCGGATGGCAAGTGAGCGCGGTCTTCATTACGCAAAGCGCGTTTCTGGCGGTAGCGCTGATCTTTGTGGGATGGATGCTTTACAAAGAGGATTTGTCGTGGAATAAACTGATCGGCGTCGTTATATGTCTTGTTGGGCTGGGTTTTATCAATCGGTAGTATAATATATTGTTTCGAAACAGGAGAAAATGAATATGTCATTATTTGGATTTGGAAAGAAGAAAGAAGCCGCCGCCGCTTGCGCCTGTAACGGCCCGGTGGATACATTCGAGGCAGATAAGCCCGCCACTGGCGCGGGCAGCGCGGATAACACGCTCAATAGCGTGAAGGTGTTGGGCAGCGGCTGCAAGAGCTGCTACGCGCTGCTTGTGAGCGTCAACGAGGCGCTTAAGAAAATGGAAGCGCCCTTTGAGGCGGAGTACGTGACGGATATGACAGTCGTCGCGTCATATGGAGTGATGTCCACACCGGCGCTTGTCGTCAATGAGAAGGTTGTATCCATGGGCAAGGTCTACAGCGCCGCCGAGGTGGAGAGGCTTCTGCGCAAGCTGGGATACTAATACTAAGCCTGAGAGTCGGGCTGTTCTATTTGTTTTCGTATCCATTCGCGTAAAACAACCGCGTTATCGCGCGCTTCGTCCTTCGCCGCGTACAGAAAAGTGATATCGCGGGAAATGAGGATCTCCTTACAGGCCCGGGCGAATTCTAAAGCCTCGGGATTTTCGTCCAGCTCATCCGTGTACGCTTTCTGAAAAGCCGCGAAACGTTCCGGCTGGTGAGCGAAGCTTTTCCGCAGTTCCGTTGACGGCGAGATATTCCGGGCCCAGGTGTCAAGATTCGCTTCGGTTTTCCGGATTCCCCGCGGCCAGAGACGGTCAACGAGAACGCGGTACCCATCGGCGGGGGCGTAAGCGGCGTAGATACGTTTGATTTGTATATGATACATATAAGTCATTCCCTTCTAACAGGGCCACATTGATTCATGGTCATGTGTTTTTGCTTTCATGAGTATGATAATACCATTGCCATGGAAAGTATGTCGGGAATACAACAGTTAAACCGGCGATATACGAAATCCTCGATAGATGATACAATAATATATATGAAAAGGAGGAATCGGATATGGCTGAGAACGGATACGATAACACACTGAGTCTCGCGGAGGGACAGGCCGTCATTTATGTGGCGGGAGGCTGCTTCTGGGGCACGGAGAAGCTGATGTCCGTAATTCCGGGCGTGATCGACGCGGTGAGCGGCTACGCGAACGGAAATGTCCCGAATCCTACGTATGAGCGCGTCTGTGCCGGAAATACCGGATTCCGGGAGACGGTCCGCGTGATTTATGATCCGCGGAAGGTCAGTCTTCAGACTCTTCTTTACGCGTTCTTTTCTGTTATCGATCCCTCCGAGCGAAACAGGCAGGGAAATGATGTTGGCGAGCAGTATCAGACAGGTGTCTATTATACGGATCCCGCGAGCGGCGAAATCTGCCGCGAAGTAGCGGATTCCGTAAAAGAGCGGATATCAGCGTTTTACACGGAAATAAAACCGCTTTCGAGTTTTTACGCCGCGGAGGAATACCATCAGGACTATCTGTTGAAGAATCCGGGTGGCTATTGTCATATTTCACCGGAGGAAATCCGGAACGCGTCCCGGATCGTGGTGGACGCTTCGTTATACCATAAGCCGGAGTCTGGGGAGATTCAGAATAAGCTTACGCCGGAGGCCTACGAGGTTACGCGGAAACACGGCACGGAGCCTCCGTTTCGAAACGCTTTCTGGAATCATTACGAGAAAGGAATCTATGTGGACGTAATTACGGGTGAGCCATTGTTTTCTTCACAGGACAAATACGCGAGTTCCTGTGGCTGGCCTGCTTTTGACAAGCCAATCGATCCGAACGCGATCCTTGAGAAGACGGACTATTCCCATGGCATGACCCGCGTGGAGGTCAGCAGCCGGATCGGAAATTCTCATCTGGGCCATGTTTTCGAGCGAGACAACGAGTCGCCGAACGGCACGCGGTATTGTATCAACAGCGCTTCTCTGGAATTTATACCATATGACGAGATGGAAGAGAGAGGCTATGGATATCTGAAGGAGACACTGAAATGACGAACACCAGGCAGGATGACCGCGAGGAATTAAAGCTTCGTAAAAAACTGAATTACATCGTTAAAATATTCGCTCAGGATTATTTTATGGTGCTTGTGACGGATTTCATTCAGGACAGAGTCGAGATTTCCCGCGTGTCCGAGCCGGTTGTCCCTCTTCTTTCGCAGACACTGTCCGGATCGAATACCTATAAGGACTTATTTGATTTTTACAGCGAGCAGTATGTCAGCGGGCAGGATCAGGAAGTGTTTCGGACACAGACCGCGGCGGAGGAAGTTCGGCGCAAGCTCGCTTTAAGCGGTGCCTATAATGTGTCTGTTCATCATAAGTACCAGGGACGCGACTGCCCGACAGAAATCGCGTTTATCGATGTCAGCGACGAGCGGGATGGCAGCGAGTGCCTGATTGCCGCCCGTTTTATCGAGGACATTGTACGGCAGCAGATCGCTTTAAAAAAACAGGACGATATGGTGAGAACGCTGGTACAGGATTATAACGCGATCTATCACATTGATCTGGACGCGGATACTTTTACCATTTTACAGGCCAGCAATGTTGTCAATGAAGACCTTTATGACTACGCCTACAGGAATATGCCGTTCCAGGCGGCTATGCGGAAATTCGTGAATGGGATGGTCCGGGAAGAAGACCGCGAAATTATGCTGAGGCTTTCCTCCTGTGACTATATCAAAGAGCGCCTGAAGAGGGAAGACGGGTATTCTTATCGTTATCAGGTCACCCCTAAACGCGGCATGCGGTATTTTGAGATGCGTATTGTCCGGGCCAGAACGGACGAGGAAGGGCATTTCGCCATAATGACGGCCCGGAACGTGGACGAGACGGCAAGGGAAGAGCTGCGGGTACAGCGTGAGATTGAGAAAGCGAATAAAGAACTGGCGCGGGCTCTTGAGACGGCGGAAAACGCGAATCGCTCCAAGACCGATTTTCTCTCACGCATGTCCCACGACATTCGCACGCCTATGAACGCGATCATCGGCGTAACCGCCATTGCCGGCGCGAATATGGATGACAAGGAGAAGCTGCGGGACTGCCTGGCGAAGATTAATACTTCCAGCCAGTATCTCCTTGGTATTATTAATGATATTCTGGATATGTCGAGAATTGAGTCCGGCAACATGGAGATTCATGAAGAGAATTTCGCGCTTACCGACGTCCTTAAGGACGCGGTTGAGATGGTCCTTCCCCGGATCCGGGAGAAAAAGCAAATACTGGAAACGCGCGCCGATGGTGTCCGGCACGCGAATGTCGTCGGTGACAGCGGGCGTATTCAGCAGGCTTTTGTCAATATTCTGGATAACGCGATGAAATACACGCCGGAAGCCGGACATATAACAATTACAGCGGAAGAAAAAGAAGCCACCGGCGGTCCGGTGGGAATCTATATTTTTACTTTCCGGGATGATGGAATAGGTATGTCACGCGCTTTTCTCGAGAGAATTTTTGAGCCCTTTGAGCGGGAAGAGGATCTGCGGGTCAGTAAAATACAGGGGACCGGTCTTGGCATGGCAATTACGCGGAACATCCTTCATATTATGGGTGGCACGATCAGCGTGGAAAGCGAGCCGGGGAAGGGCTCGTGTTTTACGGTAACGCTGCCGCTGAAGCTTTTGAACCGCGCGAAAGAGAAGAAAGTCAATGATCTTAATATTCTGAAACGGGAAAATTTCGGCGGCAAACGTGTTCTCCTCGCGGAAGACAACGAGATCAACCGGGAAATCATGACAGAAATCATTGGCGAGACAGGAGTCGATATAGAAACGGCGGCGGATGGCCTGATTGCCGCGAATATGTTCGAAGAACATCCGGAAGGATATTATGATTTGATATTGATGGATATTCAGATGCCGCGGATGAATGGCTATGAAGCCGCGAAGGCCATACGCGCGGCGGACCGGAAAGACGCGGGGACCATGCCGATCGTCGCGATGACGGCCAATACATTTGAAGAGGATATACACGCGGCATATCGGGCCGGGATGAACGCCCATTTGGCCAAACCGGTCAATTTAAATCAGCTTGACGGAATATTGCGGCAGTGGCTCGGTGATTCCAAGCGTTAAGACGCCATGTAAGGAGCGTGAACTATGGAAATCAATAAATCTTCTCTGACACCGGAAGAGCGCCCGGACTCGGGAGAGTACGAGTTCCTTCTGGATCATATCGGAATCAGTGTTTATGTCATTGATAAGGAGAGCTATGAATTGCTTTATATCAATGGAACAGCGCTGCGCGCCAGCGGAAACCGGAGTTATTCAAACAAGCGGTGCTTTCGATATTTTAATGGTCTTGACGAACCTTGTCCCTGGTGTTCCCTGCCGATCATGAAGGACGGTTACGGACATGTAGACGAGAATTACGTTCCATCTCTGGATCACTGGTACAGGCACGATGTTCGGGATATCAAATGGCATGGCCATGACGCGGCGGCGTTTTACATTACCAATATCACGGATCAGAAACGACGTCAGATGTTGGACGAGGAAAGAATGGCCAATCTGTATCAGCAGACCGCGTCGGCGAATCCGAACGCTCTGGCGATGTTTCGGTTGAATTTGACAAAGAATACTTGCTATGACGCGCGCAGCAAGTATGAGACAGCTTTACGGCAGCAAAACGCGGGCACAGTTGACGGATATTTAGCCGCTTGCGCGGAAATCATAACAGACGACATGATTCGACAAGACTGTCTGACTCGTTTTACACTGCCGAACTTACTGCGAGAGTTTCAGAATGGCGTTTCGGAGATGTCCATTGAGTATCCGATCCGCTCGTCTGAGGGTGAAACAATATGGATCGATGGGGCGGTCATTATGGCGCGTAACTCGGTCAGTGGCGATATTGAGGGAATCGCGTACGCGGTCAATGTGACAGACCAAAAGATAAGAAATAGCATTCTCGAGCGGATGTCCGAAGAAAAGTATGATCATATCGGACTGATCAATACGAATTCGCGGCGCTATGAACTCTGGAAAAAAGACAGCGTGTACGAATTAGACTCGCGTCAATGGGTCGATTTTGACGCGATTTTTCAGGATATTCTCAATCTTTATGTCTGCCCGGAGGATCGGGAGGTTTTTATCGACCACGGGAAACTGGAGAATATTATCGCCCGGCTGGAAAAGGATGGCGAGGACTCGTTTGTTTTTCGATGCCGCGCGGAGAATGGCGGTTATCAGTATAAACAGGCGCGGTACATCTGGCTTGACGAGCGCCGCGAGCTGATTATGGAATCACAGACGGACTTGACCTCTCTTTACGAACATCAGATTGAGCAGGTCAAACGGCAGCGCGAGGCGGAGCTTGCCAAAGAGAGAGCGTTCAGCGCCGAATCGATTCCCGCGGGAATTGGCGTTCTGGATTACGAGAAAGGATCGATACGCCTAAATTATCTGAACAATGGCTTTTATCAGATGATCGGCGCGTCAAGAGAAGCTTACAGAGAGTATGAGGAAATGGGTATTATTAACGCTGTGTTTCCGGAAGATCGGCCCGCGCTGAGTGGCGAGATGGAGATGTCAATCCGGGAAAAACGCCAGTCGCGCTGCCGGATTCGTCTGCTGGATGGAACCGGGTCTTATCGTTGGATAGAGCTTGTAGCGAATCACGCGGCTTTGAATGACGCGGTGGAGCGCTTTTATGTCGCTTTCTATGATATAGACGCGCTGATTCGCTCGCGGATGGAACTGCGCGAAAAAGAACTGGTATTCCAGGACATTTTGTCTTATTCCGATATTATCCACTTTACTTATTATCCGGAGAAGCGCCGCTGTGAGGCGGAAATTGTGCCTTTAAGGTTCGGCGGGATACCAAAAGCTTTGGACGGATACCCGGATTCCTTTATACGTTTTACGGAGTTGAGCGAAGCTGACGCGAAAGCGTACCGCGCGATGGTTCGGGCAATTGACGACGGCGCGCCTGAGGCGGAGTGTGTCACAAGGATGAGCTACAGAGGTAAGTCCGGCTGGTATCGGGTTCACCTGACGCGGGTGACGGACGCGTCAGGAAACACAATTAAAGCGATTGGCAATATGTTCAACGCGGACAGTACGGTGGAAGCGGAAAAGGCGATCGCGGATGAAAGACTGCGCGTGGAATCCTTGCGCGGCGTGTATCTTGCCACCGCCAGTTTCAATGTGACAAAAGACACGGAGATTATATTTAACACAGGAGGCTCTTTATCACGTTCGGTCGAGATGGGCGCCAAAGCGTTGGAGGAAGCGAGAAAAATTGAGCCTTGTATTGACAATCAGCGGCCGGAAACATTGAGCTCGCTGCTTTCCGCGGCAGAACAAATTTTCGATGAAGAACGGCGACACGAATTTATCCGCTGCTTCAGTCATGAGGGGATGGAACGGCTTTTCAGGGAAGGAAAGAGGGACATTACACTTGAGTATCGCAGAAAGATGGACGGCGGACTTATGTGGGTATCCACCCGAGTTATTTTGATGGCGGAACCTTCTACGGGTGATATTTTCGCTTTTTTCTACACACGCGATATAAGCGAGCAAAAGAAGTCGGAGCAAATCACAAAACTGACCTTGGAGAAAAACTGTGATTATATAGCGCTCTTGAATGTTATGAAGCGTACGATGAATTACAGAAGCATTTCCAAAGAAGAAGAGAAGTTCGGGGAAAAGGCAGAACCGGCAGAACCGGTTTCTGTTGAGGAACTCATAGAAAAATTGGAAAAATCGGGTGAGTTTTCACTGACTTATGATCGTGAAGCGCCTGACGGAGCGGTTCAGCGGAAACAAATTCAGTATCGCTGGCTGGACGACTCGAAAGCTGAGATATTGGTTGTTCAGACGGATATCACCGCGGCGTATGTTCAGGAGCAGGAGCGTACGCGGCAACTGCAGGAGGCCCTTGCCGCCGCGGAGAAAGCCAATAACGCGAAAACAGAATTTATTTCGCGTATCAGCCATGATATACGCACGCCAATCAGCGCGATCACGAATATGACAGCCTTCGCCAGAGAAGACGCGGACGACCGCGAAAAACTGCTGCGTGATCTTGAAAGAATTGAGGCTTCCAACACTCTTCTGTTGAGCCTGATTAATGATGTATTGGATATATCCAAGATCGACAGCGGCAAAATTGAACTGCGACCGGAACCATATCCCTACGATGAGTATATAGAGTGTATTCGTGATATTTTCGAGCCGTTGTGTCAGCAAAAAGGTCTGAGCTTCATTGTTCAGGGAGGCGAATCCGCCCAGGGACATGGTGTGCTTGTCGATCGTGTCCGATATAATCAGATTTCGCTGAATCTTCTTTCAAACGCTGTAAAATACACACCGGCGGGAGGTACTATTACTTACGCTTCGCGCGCCAGAAAGCGGGCGGATGGAATGATCGAGTGCGGTTTTGACATCAGCGATACCGGTATCGGCATGAGCGAGCGGTTTCAAAAGACGATGTTCGATCCGTTTACGCAGGACTATAGTAACCCTGACAGAAGGAAGCTTTCCAGCGGGACCGGTCTAGGTCTTTCTATCGTAAAGAAGCTTGTGGATTTGATGGGCGGCAGTATTAAAGTAACGAGCGAGCTGGGAAAGGGCACAACGGTCAGCGTCGACTTTGTTCTGCCGGAAGCGTCGGCGAAGTCACCCGAAGCGCTTATCCGTAAAGAAGGAGAAGACGAGTCAAGTGTCGTCCTTTCCGGGAAAACGCTGCTCGCGGAAGATAATGAGATCAATACAGAAATAGCTATCCGAATTTTGAATTCCCTTGGAGTTCAGGTCGATCACGCGGAGAATGGGAGGCGGGCTGTTGAGATGTTCAGCGCGTCGGAACCGGGAGAATATTTCGCTGTCATGATGGACATTCAGATGCCGGTTATGAATGGCTACGAGGCGACTCGGGCGATACGAGCGCTGCCCAGACCCGACGCGAAAACAATACCGATCATCGCCATGACAGCGGACGCGTTTGAGGAGAGCGTAAAAGCTTCCCGCGAAGCCGGGATGAATGATTATATCACGAAGCCCTTTGAGCCGCGGGAGCTGCTGTCTGTGCTGCGAAATAATCGTTAATTCGGAGCCGATGAATTTAATGAGGCGGCGTGTCCTATAAACAGAACGCGCCGCCTCGTATTCGTGTTACATATAAGAAACAGTCTCAGAGATCGCTTTACGCGTGTCGTGATTTGGAAGCGGCTTAGCGTCCGCGTCAGCGTATCCCAGATCTAACAGCATGAGAATTTCCTCGTTCTCCGGAAGGCCCAATTCCTTCGCGGCGAGAGCCGGATCAAAGAAATTGACCCAGCAGCTGTCAACGCCCGCGTTCTTAGAGGCCAGTATCATGTGAGTCGCGACGATGCTCGCGTCTTCAATACCGGAATCGCGGTTGCCGCCGGGATAGGTGAATACGTTGTCTTTATTGAAAGCGACGACCACAACGGTTGGAGCGCTATATCGGCATGGCGTAAGCTTGTCGATTATGGCGAGGTTCTCCGCGGACTGGATTACATAGATACGTTGCTCCTGCAGGTTCTTAGCTGTGGGCGCGCGGCGTCCGGCTTCCAGAATAGCGTTCAGCTGATCCTTATTGATCTGCTGATTCCCAAATTTCTTGCATGAATAACGTTTTTGGACAAGTTCTGTAAATTCCATTTTGTTACCTCCTGTTTGATTATTTTTGTGTCTTCTCGGCCCAGGCCTTTAGCTTATCAGCGGAAGTATTCGCCGCGAATCGCTGGCCGTTAACCAGATTCGCGTTGGGGCATGAGGGCATTAAGCCTTTATTGGTATCACCCATGCCGCTGCTGCCGGATGTCGCGAAAGGAACAATAGTCTTGCCGGTCAGATCATAGCTTTCAAGGAAAGTGTTGATGATTGTCGGCGCGACATACCACCAGATCGGGAAACCGACATAAATGGTGTCATAGGGCGTTATATCCGCGATCAATCCGGCAATTTCCGGGCGGAACGCTTTGTCGTTCATCTCGATACTGCTGCGGCTTTTGGGATTTGTCCAGTCCAGATCGGCGGCGCTGTATGGTTTAGACGGCTGAATCTCGAACAGATCCGCGCCGATGGCGTCAGCCAATGTTTTTGCCAGCTTCGCTGTTACGCCGCTGGCGCTGAAATACGCTACAAGTTTCTTACTCATTCTTTCCACTCCAGTCTTAAATGATTTTATACATTTTCGGGAAATAGTTACGCGGCGGTGTGCCGTGTCTTTATTATAGCCGAGTTCTGACACTGTGTCAATAAAAACCGGCGGACTAAGCGATTACGGCGCTGGCCAGAAAGGAGAAAACGCGGTATGATAAAATGTATCAACTGACGATTTGTGGGGAATCGGGAGTAGAGGGGATTAAGCAGGGGGTATAAAGAATGAACAATGAAATCGTGTTATATGACAATGGGGAATTAGCGCTTGAGGTACAAGTCTCGCTGAAGGAAGATACCGTGTGGCTTAACAGAAGTCAAATGGCAGCATTATTCGATAGAGATGTTAAGACTATTGGCAAGCATATATCGAACGCTCTTAGCGAAGAACTGGATACCTCAGTTGTCGCAAAATTTGCGACAACTGCCGCTGATGGTAAAACATATCAAGTTGAATATTATAACCTTGATATGATTATTTCAATTGGCTACAGAGTAAAATCACAAAAGGGTGTAATGTTCAGACGTTGGGCCAATTCCATCCTGAAACAATATATAACACGAGGATACGCGCTGAATCAGGAACGTCTTTCCCGCCTTGGTGATGTTATTAAAATTATGAAAAGAACAGAAAATGATCTTGACGCCAGGCAGGTTTTATCTGTCATTGAGAAATACAATCTGGCCGCTTAACAGCGGCCGGATTTTTTACCCAGGTTTACGCGCCAAAGGTGAAATTGTCGTGGCAAAGGCATCGTGTATGATTTATAATAGAGGTAATCACAAGTAGAGGGGTGGATAAATATGACTTATCCATATTTACCATACGCGATTACCGAGGCGTACTGCGCTGTCTTCGCGATAACGATCTGGGTCCGCCTTAATAATAATCTCGGTTCCGAGCATGAAGTGCGGCAATTGAGGAACATGATTTATTCGTATCTGGGAATGCTTTCCACGGATATTATCTGGGCGCTCTCGGAAGATAACCTTATTCATTTTAATCACTATCTTTACGCGTCGATCAACGCGGCTACGGTGATTTCTGTCGCTTGCGGCTGTTATTTCTGGTTTCGGTTCATAGAAGACCGGCTGCGCATCTCGTTCGCTTCTGATAGAAAAATCAACACGCTGCTCAGAGTACCGCTTTTGGTTATCTGCGCTTTAGACGCCGCGTCGATTTTTACAGGGTGGTTTTTTTTCATTGACGCGCAGGGACACTATCAGAGCACGTCGCTCTTCTGGTTTCATACCGCCGTGGATTATTTTTATTTGCTGATTCCTACGGTGTATTCCGTTTACCGCGCCAGGAGAACGCCCTCGAGGCAGGACCGCGCGGAATACATGACCTACGCTTTGTATATGATCGCGCCATTACTCGCGGGGCTCCTGGAGGACGTTTTTCCGCGCGTGCCGCTTCTGGCTCTGAATATTTTCATGATGATTCTGATCCTGTTTTTAATGATTCAGAATAAACAGATCTATAATGACGCGCTGACCGGCCTGAACAACCGGGGACGCCTGACAAATTATATGGAAGAAGCCCTCGCGAAAGCGTCTCCCGATCACCCGCTTTTGCTTTTCGTGATGGATATCAATAATTTTAAATCCATTAATGACCATTATGGGCATCTGGAGGGTGATAACGCGCTGAGAATCTTCGCGGATGTTCTCCGGGAAGTCGCTTCCAAATACTACGCTTTTATCGCGCGTTACGGAGGAGACGAATTCTGTGTGGTAATGTACGCCGCGAATCATGATCCGGAGGAAATCGTCGAGGTCATTCATCAGAAACTCAAGAATAAGCGGATAGAGATAAAAGGAGTGAACGACTCCTATTTGGTCACAGTCAGTATCGGATACACAATTTGTGATAAAACAGACAAAGAGCCGAACGCCGCTTTTGAGAGGGCGGATAGTCATCTTTATGAGAACAAAAGGAAATGGCATATGAACAATGACTGATCCGGGGTGATAAGATGAGCAGAGCGGGCAAGAGTGGAAGAATCGGTAAACTCGCGGCGCTTTTTCTGGCGGCGATTCTGGGAATGGGACTGTTTCGCGCGCCTGTCCGGGCGGAAGACCATAGCGCGCGGATGACAGTGAAAGTCGCTGTTCTGAATAACACGACTTACGCGAATCAGGACGAGAATGGTGTGTGGAGCGGTATAGATGTCGAGTGTATGATCGATATCGCGCGGAAAGCCGGTTTTGATGTCGAGTTCATTGATTCCAGTGAGGATCCTGATTTCATGGGCAACCTTGACAAGGGTGTGTATGATATTGTGGCTGATGTGGTATTAACGCCGGAGCGTGAGGAAAATTATCTCTTTACGGATGAAGTGATGGGCGCCACGAATAACACGCTTGCTGTGCGCGCGGATGATAATCGATGGGATTATGGTGATATCAATCAAATTTCCGATATGAAGATCGGAGTGCTTTCCACTTACGCGAATAACGCTGATTTCAGAAAGTGGTGTGATAAGCATAGTATCGCGCCTCAAATCTTTGAATACGCGGACACGGGGACAATGACAGCGGCGCTTGGCGGCGGCGAAATTGACGGCGCGGTACTCAGCTCGTTCAATGGGGACGCTTACGCGAATCAGTTACGGGTGATTCTGAAATTCCTTCCGGAATCCTACGCCTTCGCTTTCCGTAAAGACGATGTTGAGCTTAAGAATAAGGTCGATACCGCGATCTCGAGAATTCTTTCGGTGAATGTTGATTACTTTACGACGCTTAAGAATAAATACGAGACACAGTACAATAATAATATTCTGCCGCTTTCCTCCTTGGAAAAAGTTTATATTACGAATAATCCCGTGATCGGCGTAGCCGTTATCGCGGATGACGTTCCGTATTATAAGAAGAATACGGATGGGACGGATACAGGAATCATACCGGATTATTACGCGCTGCTGGCGGACTGGACAGGACTCAGCTTCCGATATGACGTATACAGTACGTATGAGGAAGCGATCGCGGCGGTTAATAATGGCGGTTCCGATGTCATGGGTATGTTCAATAATGGCATGATCTCCGCCTATCAGGATAATTTTTCTCTGACGGACAGTGTATCGACGGTAAGCTGTATTCTCCTGACGAACCCGGGCACGGATGTTGCCGGGATACGTCACATCGCTTCCCTGAAGCAGACAGTGGATTCCTGCAGCTATGGCGCGGAAAAACTCTTCCCGGACGCGGAAATGGCCGAATACAGCGGCGCGAAAGATTGCTTTGACGCGATCAAAAACGGAAGCGCCGACGCGGCGCTGGTCGGGATCTATAGCGCGACCTGGCTGATGAATCAGACGAATTCTACCGCGTACAGCATTGTCCCGATTTCGGACATTACATTTGATATCAGTATCGCGACACGGGCCAATGAGCAGACATTATGCTCGATATTGAACAAGGGAATCGCGGCGACAAGAGGAAGTTTTCCAAGTATCGCGACCAAGGACACATTGCCTTCAAACGATTTGAACTCGACTATTTCCAGAATCCCGCCAGCTATAGCGATTTCGGTCGTGGGCGCGCTGGTGGCGCTGGTAATCTGGCTTACATGGGCGCTTATAGCGCTTCGTCGCAGACAGAAAGAACGGACGGCGGTAATGGCGTCTCTGGCGGAGGCGGAGAAACAAAAAGCAATCGTTGAGGAAACGCGGAGACACACGGAAGAGAGAAATAAATTTTTCGCGAACATAAGCCACGACATGCGCACGCCTCTAAACGCGATACTCGGTTTCGCGTCCCTCGCCGCGAAAGATAATATTTCGGAGAAAAGCAGAAAAGAATACATCGCGAAAATACGAACCTCCGGCGCGTTGCTGCGGGATCTAATTAACGACACGCTTACAATCTCAAAAGCGAACAGTGGAAAGCTGGAACTAAATCCCGAGCCGGTTCGCGCGCGAGATCTCTTTGAGTCGATCATTGTGCCGATCCGTCAGTCGGCTGTTAAGAAGAATATTATTTTTACCGCGGATTATGAAGGGGCGCGGGATCGGATTATTCTTGTGGACGCGCTGAATTTTGAGAAGATTTTATTGAATCTTCTTTCGAACGCGGTTAAGTTCACGCCGGAAGGAGGACATGTAAGCGTTAAGCTTTATAATGACCCCCCGGAGAGCGAGAATCCGGATTCCGTTATTATTGTCAGCGATGATGGTGTCGGCATGTCCGCGGAGTTTTTGCCGCGTGTCTTTGAGCCCTTTACGCAGGAGAGACAGCGCGGGTATGAGTCAATGGGAACCGGTCTTGGCTTGTCAATCGTAAAGCAGCTTGTGGATTTAATGGGCGGAACGATTCAGGTCCAAAGCGAGTTAGGAAAAGGCGCGACCTTTACTGTCCGTCTTCGGTTCGAGGAGGCGGAACAGGAGCCTGTGTCAATCCTTGAAGAGCCGGTTGGAGCGCGGATTGATTTAACAGGTAGAAAAGTCCTCCTTTGCGAGGACAACGCGCTTAATCAGGAGATCGCGGTTTCCATGCTCCGTGACGCCGGGGTAGAGGTCGATACAGCCGAAGACGGACAACGCGGCGCGTGTAAGTTCTCGGAAAGCGCCGATTATTATTATGACGCGGTCCTAATGGATGTCCGTATGCCTGTTATGAATGGGTATGAGGCGACGAAGACAATCCGGGAATCGGGCAGAGCGGACGCCCGCGATATACCGATCATAGCGATGACGGCGGACGCGTTCGCGGACGACGCCCGTAAATGCTATGAAGCCGGTATGAACGGGCATATAGCGAAGCCAATCGACGCGGACAAGCTGCTGGAGGTTCTGAGCGCCGGTATATCGCGTTATAGAAAGGCGTAACTCAGCGCGCCTTACCGAGCTGCTTCCTTAGCGCGTCGAAAAGGTGGCTTGAGTCAATGGGCTTTGTCACGTGGTCATTCATGCCTGCCTCGAGGCACTCTCGTATATCTTCCTCAAAGGCGTCCGCAGTCATGGCGATAATGGGCACAGACATGGCGTCGGGCCGGGGCAGCGCGCGTATCGCGCGGGCAGCTTCGTAGCCATCCATTTCCGGCATGCGAATGTCCATAAGCACGGCCGAGAAATGCCCGGGAGCGGACGCCGCGAACTTCTCTTTGCCAAGCCGGCCGTTTGACGCGGTCTCTACGATGATACCTTGATTGCGCAGAAGTGTCGTGGCGATTTCGGCGTTGAGCTGGTTATCCTCACATAAAAGTACTGTGATCCCTTCCAATCTGATCTCGGGTAATGTTTCAACACTCCTGAGAGGTTGATTGGTTTTCGCGCTCGTCAGAGGCAGAGACACGCGGAAGACAGAGCCGACATCCAGTTTACTCTCGACGGTGATAACGCCGTTCATCTGATCCACCGTTTTTTTCACAATGGAAAGTCCCAGGCCCGTACCAAGAATATTCGCGGTTTCGGGTCTTTTTTCCTGCGCGAAGGACTCAAAGACGCGCGGTAAAAAAGCTGGACTGATACCGATTCCGGTATCCTGTACCGTTATGTGACAGGAATAACCGTCCGTCATAGCCGCGTCCCAGGCGACGATCGCGCGTACGGTTCCGCCGGGCATCGTGTATTTGATGGCGTTGGAGAGAAGATTAAGGAAGATCTTCTGAAATTTAAGGCGATCCGCCCAAACGATAACATCTCTGTCGAAGTCAAGGTCAGCCTCGAAGCGAAGAGATTTTATTTCCGCGGAAGGCTGAAGCGCGGTGAAGACCTCTTCCGCCATGTCTTTCAGAGAAATAGCTTCCGGAGTGAGCGCGGACTTACCGCTTTCGACACGGGAAAGCTCCAAAGTGTCGTTCACAAGATCCAAAAGCAGCGCGCCGGATGAACGCGCCTTGAGCAGGTATTCTCTGACGCGCGCGGGATCTGTTTCGTCAAGAGCCAGATCTGTAAAGCCGATGACGCCATTAAGCGGCGTTCGTAAGTCGTGGCTCATGCTGGATAAAAAAGTGGATTTGGCCGCGTTGGCCCGTTCCGCTTCCAGCTTGGCCGCGCGAAGCTGGCTGATCTGCGCGCGCTCCTTCTCATATTGCCGCGTAATGTCCGATTTACACAGGAAAATAGTGTCCCGGACTTCATCGAGATAAGAAAACTGCAGTGTCTTATGGCGATGACGGCCGTCGCTGGTCGTTACCTCAAAAGCGTAGCTATAGCTGGGCGCTTCCCGTAAAGCTTCAATAATTGTCTCGAGGCGCAGCGCGCGGCTTACGGCGCCGCGTTGATCCGGCGCGATTACTTTATCCAGATCGTTTTCGATAGAATCAAAATAATCCTCGTAATGCTCGAACGGCATGCCGAAACGCATGGGCTTGAGGCGAAAATAGCGTACTTTGCCGGAATACACACTCAAAAGACCTACCACCTCATAGCCCATCAGAGTTAAGCGGGAAATCAGCTGTGTTTCCAGAATCTTCTCTGTAACATCAAAAGCTGTGATTACGCATTCTATATGACCGTTCGCGGCGGATTGAAATGCGCGCGCTTTCACGGATACCCAAAAAGGCATTGTATTGTTCTCGTCGCGGCGGTATTGCAGAGAAAAGAACACATGTCCCTTCGCGTATTCCTTCAGAAGGAAGGATCTGTCAAGAAGAGCGGTAAGCTTTCCGCGGTCTTCGGGTGAGTGTGGCGAGCCGCCGATCCAGGCGGCCGCTTCATCGTAAGAAAGCGTTGAGTCGAGCGGCAGCGAGCGGTCCTTGACCGCTTCGTAGGATATGACGCGGTTTTCGGTCAGATCGACGCGCCAGACCGCGATACGGTAATAGTCACTGTTCTGACGAAGGGAGGACGATTCCGATTCTATAGATATAGCGCTTTTGGGCGCGGTTGTCGTTTCACCGTTATCGCAGGTAAGTCCGGAAAAATAGCAAAAGATCAGGTAGGAATGATCAGACAGCCGCTCGGAGAAGCTGCTTGAGGTAACACGCGTATCACCGGTGGCTCCGCGCAGACGGTAGGTTACGCGGCTCTCCGTATTTGGCGACATACGGGCGTACTCAATCGCGGAGCGAGCGGTATCGCGGTCTTCCGGGGCGACAAAATCCGACAGAAAGTCGTTGGAGAGCGTGATCTCGTCACGGCTCCGACCCAGTAAACGACAAAATCCATCTGAAATAAACAGAAGCTGGTAGTCATCTCCTAAAGCGTGAAAAGCGCAAAGCGGAGCAGGTAATTTCTCATACGCCTGTCTCTGAACGTCGGTGATACAATTATTCGCGTCTGCCATTAGGGACACCTCCCGGTTCTATATATTCATTGATTTTGAAATTCTAATACAATGATATACAATAAGCGCCAGGTTTGCAAGCTTGAAGCGCGGCGGAGTGGAAAAGAAGGCGATTAAGAGGTATAATAAAATAAAATATCGTGAAGTGGACAGGGGTGAGAGCGATGACCGCGGAAAAGCGAAAAGCGACTACCGGGCATAGAATAAAATGGCAGGGTATTTTGATCATTACTTTGGTGTTTTGCTCTTTTTTCGGCATTTTTGACTTGCCCGCCCGCGCCGCTGACCAGCAAGAGAACCAGAAGCAGGTTCTTTTTATCAATTCTTACGGCTACGATTTTGAGACCGTTCCGGTTGTTATGAAAGAGGTTTCGGAACGGCTCAGCGGTATCGCCTCTGTACAATATCTTTTTATGAACGAGAAATACATCAATGACATGGACGCCGGCGCTCAGCTTTCAACGGAGCTGGATTCTCTGACATCCGAGTTTCAATATGACGCGGTCATACTCGGTGATGACGCGGCTTTTGATTTCGCTATTCAGAACCGCGATAAATATTTCCAAAACATTCCTCTTATTTACGAAAATATCAATAGTCTCGATAAAGCCATTCAATATAAAGACGACCCTCTGATTTCCGGCGTGGTGGAAGCGTTTCCGATGCAAAAAACAATCGAGCTCGCGCTGTCGATTCAGAAAAACGCGTCCAGAGTCGTTGTCATAACGGATAATTCGGTGTCCGGTTCCGGATCGGCCGGGCAGGCAATGTCGGAGCAGGTGAATTTTCCGAATCTGAAATTTGAGCTTTTTGACACGTCGACGATGACAGAAACGGAAATTCAGAATAATATAGCCGCTTACGGCAGCGACACAATCCTTCTTTACACGGTTTTTAACGTGGATGGCAATGGGAAAAGATACACGATGACACAGGGAGTGAAGCTGGTCACGGACGCGGCGGGGATACCGGTGTTTAAGGCGGATGAGGCCGGGCTGGGAGACGGTCTGATCGGCGGTTATATGCTGTCCTATCAGAGTATCGGTCGTGAGACGGCGAATCTTGTACTTTCCGCTCTGAACGGCGAAAGACCAACGGATGTCAATTACCGTGTGGGATCCTGCGTGTATGAATTTGACCGGAACATATTGGATAAATATAATATCTCCAAGTCGATTCTTCCGAAGGATTCCGTTTATATCAACGAGAAGCCGGACTTTTTTGAAACGTACGAAAATTCGATTATGGTCACAATCGGAGGCGCGGCGGTTCTGTTCGCGCTGATCCTCATTCTGAGCGAGTCGAGGAAACGGAAGCTTCGCCGCGAGCTTGAAGTGGAGGAGAAAGCGAACCGGGCGAAAACCGAGTTCATTTCCCGTATGAGCCATGACATACGGACGCCATTGAACGCGATTCTCGGCATGGACAGACTCGCCTTGGACGAGGCGGAGAATCCCGATAAAATACGGGAATATCTAGGAAAAGCGATTTCTTCCGGCGCGCTTTTGACATCGCTTGTGAATGATATCCTGGACATTTCAAAAATTGAAAGCGGCGATACGCCGCTGAAGCCGGCGCGCGTTAGTCTGAAGGAGTTTTTTGAGAATACGCGCGGCGTTTTTAACGTCATGTGTTCCGAAAAAGATGTTGATTTTGTCATCACGGAAGACGCGGGCGCGATTTTTGTCCGGACAGACCCGGTTCGTTTGAATCAGATATTTTATAATTTGCTGACGAACGCGGTAAAGTTTACGGATAAGGGCGGCAGAGTCGAGTTTAAACTTAAGAGTTCTCCGCGGGACGGCGTACTCCGGTGCGTGTTTACCGTGTCAGATACAGGCTGTGGCATGTCGCCGGCATTTCAGAAGCGGATGTTCGACCCGTTTTCCCAGGAAGAGAAAATCGAGGCGAAGGGAAGCGGGCTAGGGCTTTCCATCGTAAAAAACGTCACGGATCTCATGGGAGGAGAAATTACCGCGGACAGCGCCCCCGGCCGCGGCACTGTGTTTAAGGTCCACTTGAGTTTACCGATCGATCAAAGTGGATCGGACGACGGGGAGGAACGGGAAGAGGAAATTGACGTGTCAAAGCTTGAGGGTCTCCGCGTTCTTCTTGCGGAGGATAACGAGATCAACGCTCAGATTACGCGGCTAATGCTTGAGAACGCGGGTATCAGGATGGATCTGGCAAAAGACGGGAACGCTGTTGTGAAGATGTTCTCTGAAGCGTCGGAGGGCTATTACTCTTTGATCCTGATGGATAACCGGATGCCCGGCAGAACCGGAATGGAGGCGGCCAGAGCGATCCGGGCTTTATCCGTTCCGGGGGCGGGCGAGGTACCGATTATCGCGCTGACCGCGGACGCGTTCGAGAACGATTATCAGAAGTTCATCGACAGCGGCATGAATGACTGCCTGACGAAGCCGCTGGACCGGGAAAAGTTGATCCATACGATCGCCAAGTACTGTAGTCCAGTGATAATTAAATGAGCTTAAAACGGATCCATTTCTGACTTTTATATCTCGCGACGAACATGGCGCCCCGGATAACAAGATCGAGGCTCATGCCCCACGCGATACCGATTACGCCCCAATTCAGCCAGATACCGAAAAGCGCCGAGAAGAAAAGTCTGGCGGCGACGGTAAGTGTCACGGACACGAGCATGGTGAACTTGATGTCACCGGCCGCCCGGAGACCGTTGCCGAGAGGCCCGGCGAACGGATAGGCAATACCATTGAAGATATTGTTGATCAAAACCAGAACGACCACAAGCGCGGCGGTTCGCTCGGAAATCGAGTAGATTTTAAGAAACAGAGGAGTCAGAGCGAAGATCAGCGCGTTCCAGGCGACCGATAGAAGAAAGCTTATCTTCGTGAGCTTTTTAAAATAGAAGTTTGCCGCTTCTATGTCTCCGGCGCCCATACATTGTCCGATTACGGTCGTGTATACAGGAGCCATCGCGAGTCCCATCAGCGCGGCCAGCGACCATATGCTCTGGGCGACGCCGTTGGCGGCAATCTGGTAAGTCCCGAACAGCGCGACCATGCTGCTAAGCGCTACCTTAACAAGCTGATGGACGCCGTTTTCGATTCCGTTCGGAATCGCGACGCGCAGTATTCTACGAAGCAGCCGGTGGTCCCATGTCAGCGTGTCTTCGCGGCGATACCGGATTTCCGCGCTTTCGCGGGAACAGTAAACTGTTACGGCGACAGCCATGATCACGCGTGACAATAAAGATGGGTAGGCGACGCCCGCCACGCCGGCCTTCAGATAGAAGACGCCGATGACATCGCCGATCACGTTGACGACATTCGCGGCGGCGGAAATATACATGGCGGCGCTCGCTTTTCCTATGCTTCGGCAAAGAGCCGCGCCCGCGTTATACACAGCGAGAGCAGGGAAAGAATACGCCGAGATCCGCAGGTAAGTCACGCACGCTGTCATGACGTCCGGCTCGACTTTTCCAAACAGAAGCTTCAGAATCACGTTGTTAAAGATCAGAACAATAATGGCGAAAATTACGGAACTTACCAGTGAAAAAGTCAGAAGCTGGCTCGCGGAGCGTCCCGCGAGTCTTTTTTCTCCGATACCGATATATTGATTGATGATGACCGCGCCGCCGATCGCGAGCGCCGTCGAGAGAAAGATGAAAACCGTATTGAAAGAGTTAACGAGAGAGACGCCGGAAACGTCCGCCTCACCGGCGTAGCTAACGACGAAAGTATCCACGATTCCCACAAGAGCGAGAAGAAATTGTTCTATAAATAGTGGAATGATCAAATTCCTTAAATCCCTGTTCGTGAATGTGTTCATAAATATACTTGACCTTCTCTCAGCAGAACATATAATATAATTAACTGTTGTAAGATATAAGAAACAAAATATACTTTACATCCGTTAAATATATTTGTCAAGCGGAGGCTATAAACGATGATGGAAATTTCTGTTATTATTGGCGAGAACCTCAAGCGGATTCGACTGGAACGAAATCTGAGTCTGGGGCAGCTGGCCGAGATGAGCGGCGTCAGTAAAGTTATGCTTTCCCGGATAGAAAAGGGTGAGGGCAATCCATCCGTAAACACAGTGTGGAAAATAGCGGACGCGCTTCAGACGCCTTATACCGCGCTGTTGGAGCGGGAAATTGACGGAGGCGCTGTCATTTCCGCGAAAGATATTCCCGCGCAGGCGCTTGATGACGCCGGCGGAGCATTGCGCTGTTATTATCACAATACTAGAAACCGGAATTTTGAGCTGTTCCAGATGACGATTCATCCGGAAGGCGCGCACGCGTCGGGCGGGCACGGTGAGCGGACGGATGAGTACGCGCTTGTCACACGGGGAACGCTGACGATCACACTCGATGATGGCGACCATGTCCTCCGCGAGGGCGACTCGATCAGCTTTCACTCGAATAAAACACATATCTATCGTAATGGCGGCCGGGAAGAATTGGATCTTGTTATTATTAACTATTACCGTTAGAGTATTGTTTGAATTGAGAGATAAGGAATGAATATTCTTATTGAAAAATACGAGGAACCAGACGTCGGCTCCATGATCGATATATGGAATGAAGTTGTTGAAGACGGCGAAGCTTTTCCACAGGAAGAGCCATTAAATCGGGATTCAGGGAAACGCTTCTTCGCGTCTCAGACATACTGCGGCGCCGCGAGAGACCGCGACACAGGAAAAGTTTATGGGTTATATATTTTACATCCGAATAATATCGGTCGTTGCGGGCATATCTGTAACGCGAGCTTCGCGGTAGCGAAAAGCGGCAGGGGCTTACATATCGGGGAGGCGCTGGTGAAGGATTGTCTTCTGACAGCGAAAAAGAAAGGCTTTGGCGTCATGCAGTTCAACGCCGTAGTGGCGTCGAACATTCACGCGAGACATTTATATGAGAGATTAGGTTTCATACAGCTTGGAACTATTCCAAAGGGTTTTCGAATGAAGAATGGTCAATACGCGGATATTTGTCCGAATTATCACGAATTATAAGGGGAGACTGACTATGTATCTTGATTTAAATGACATGCTTTACGCTCTGTCCTACGCGCTTGACTGCGTGGAAGGTGAGCTTCTAGGGGCCAAGGTGTTCCACTCGGAAAGAGTCGCTTTTGTCGCGGCTATGACAGCAAGGGCTCTGGGTATACCGGACAATGGCCTGTCGGACCTCGCGATCGCCGCTGTGCTGCATGATAACGCGCTGACAGAGTATATCGGGTCGGAGCGATTATCGCTGGAGAACCGGAACGTGGATCCTGATTCCGTTTCCGCGAGGCCTTTGTTCGTCCGGGAAATTCAGGATAATTTCGAGAGGCACTGTTCTGTCGGAGAGGAAAACGTAATGGTATTGCCGTTCTATGATCGTATAAAGGGAGCGGTAAAATATCATCACGAGAACGCGGACGGGAGCGGAATTTATCATCGTACGCCGGATAGAACACCTGTATACGCCAGACTGATCCATCTCGCGGATATTCTCGACAACCGTTTTGACCTGAGTGAGGTAAACGAGGAAAAGCATCGTGAAATTCACGCTTTCGCGGATCGGGAAAGAGGCGTTCTTTTCGATGATGAGGTTGTGGACGCGTTTTTGGAAGCTTTTCCCATGAGGACGGATGATCTGCTTTTGGAGAATTCGTCACGTCTTCTTCTTCGTAGTATCCTGCCGAATCAATCCAGGGAATACTCCGATGAGGAGATTGAGGGAATTGCCTCGCTTTTCGCCAGAATCGTGGACTATAAGTCTCATTTTACCTGTACGCACTCGATCGAGATCGCGCGGAAGGTTCAGCGATTGGCGCTTTATTATAATTATGATCCGGACACGACGACCAGGCTCTATCTGGCCGGCGCGCTGCATGACATCGGGAAATGCTCCATACCCAACGCGATTCTCGAGAAGCCGGGCCGATTGACGGCGGATGAGTTTGATGAGATGAAGAAGCACGCGCTTATTACATGGCAGATTCTGGATCGGATCGAGGGCTTTGAGGATATCCGGGACTGGGGCGCGTATCATCATGAAAAGCTGAACGGGCAGGGATATCCCTTTGGCAAGACAGCGGACGAGCTTAATTTTAACGAGCGCTTGCTGGGCTGCGTCGATATTTATCAGGCGCTGACAGAGTCCAGACCTTATCGAAGGGGCATGTCTCATGAGGAAGCGATTGCCGTAATGGAGGACATGGTATCAGGCGGGTTTATTGACGCCCGCGTGACCCATGATATTGACACGCTGTTTAAAGAGAATGGGAAGCAGTAAATATAGCCGGGCCGAGACGGCCCGAGTAGCTTTTTCTCATCTCGGAACTGGCAAATTGTCATTTTAGGATGATTCTTGCGCGGGAATGCCCATAAGCAAGACGCGCCGCGACCTTTTTCGCCCCACAAGACGCGGCCCGCGAATCCTGAAAATGACCGAACGCTTCAGAACTGACAAACTAGGATTGTTTATACGCCGAAATTAATCACGAATATTAAACAATCCAAGCAGGCGTTACGCCGCGTATTACGGTGAAAGTCTGGCAGCGCGCGACAACTTGCTATGCCACACCCGATTTGCTGATTTCCTGGGTATTGAGAGACAAAATAAACGTCTGCCAGAAATCGATACCTGTAAAGGCTTGAAAATTGATGCTTTCATCGGAAGTTAGTGTGGCATGCTGAGAATTTTGACTCTGCCACACAAATCCTTCCGAAACAATCTATAAGCAAGACACGCCGCGACCTTTCCGCTCCACAAGACGCGGCCCGCGGAACTTCCGCCCATTCCAGAAGTGTAAACTGCCTAAAGCGATTCTCTGAATATCTCCGCGACTTCGTCCGCGTCGAGCTTCTTATATCCGCCATCCAGAATCATTGTGGCCTTGACGAGATCCGGGATCATCGCTTCGGTCGCCCCGAGAGCCGTGATGTCCATGGCTACGCCGATTTCCTTCATCCAGCTTTCCATCGCGGCGAGACCGGCTTCGGCAAGCTCTTGTTGGCTTCGACCTTCCGCGGGAATGTCCCAGACATTCGCGGCGAACCGGGCGAACTTATCAAGACCGTTTTCCATAATATGCCGATAGTACGGAAGCGAGACAGCGGCGAGAGTCATGCCGTGCGTGGCGTTAGTACAGGCACCGACGGCCTGACCGAGCATGTGGACCATCCAGTCCGCGCTTTTCCCTTTGGCGACAAGCGTGTTGAGCGCCCAGGTCGCTGTCCACATGATGTTGCTTCTCGCCTCGTAATTCTCAGGCTCGCGGATCGCGATTCGACTGGAATGTATGACACTTCTCATTAATCCCTCACTGATGTAATCGCTGGTGTTGTCGTCCTCACCGGAAAAATACTGCTCGCAGATATGGTTAAAAATATCATAGATGCCGGACACCATCTGATATTTCGGCAGTGTCATCGTATATACCGGGTTCAGAATAGAGAATCGGGGCATGATTTTCTCGTCGGCGAAAACATGGCCGATTTTGAGCTTTTGCTCGTGATTCGTGATTACGGATCCCGCGTTCATCTCCGAGCCGGTTCCGACCATGGTCAGAATAGCGCCTACCGGCAGTGTCTCGCAATCCGGTTCCTCGAAACGAATAAAAAATTTCTGCCAGGGATCTTCCTCGCAGTGAACCGAGACGGAGACGGCTTTCGCGTAATCGATCACGGAGCCGCCGCCAACCGCGAGAATCAGATTCGTATTATGTTTCCGGGCGATTTCCACGCCTTCGTAGAGCTTCTTTAAGGTAGGATTCGGCATAACGCCGGGTACCTCCGCGACATTTTTGCCGGCCTTCTTCAGAATACCGAGTACTTCGTCGTAGATACCGTTTTTCTTAATGGAGCCTCCGCCGTAAACCAGAAGGACATTGTCTCCGTACTTCGCGAGCTCGCCTTCCAGATATTTGAGAGAGTCGTCGCCAAAATATAACTTTGTGGGGTTGCAATACTCGAAATTTCCTAACATATTTAAATACCTCCTGTTGTTGATTGACTTTTATATATCCGTGATATATGATGATTTTAATACATAAACCTGACTTTAGGTCAAGAGCGATTTCGCGTGTTTTCGCGAACATAAGGAGTGAGAGTATGTACACGATCGGACAGGTATCCGAGATGTTTCATTTGACGATATCCACGCTGCGTTATTACGATAAAGAAGGATTGTTTCCGGATATTACAAGGAAATCCGGTATCCGCGAGTTCGGGGATAAAGAGCTGGAAGCGCTTCGGGTCATTGAGTGTCTGAAACGTTCCGGGCTGGAAATCAAGGATATCAAACAATTTATGAGCTGGTGTCAACAGGGAAGCGAAACCTACGAGCTCAGAAGAGAGCTTTTTCTCAAAAGAGAGAAGAGCGTAGAGATTGAAATAAAAAAACTGGAGAAGACACTGGATATGATTCGTTTTAAGTGTTGGTATTACGAGACGGCGATTCAGGACGGCAATGAGGATCGTTTAAACGAGATGATCCCGGATCATCTGCCGAAAAAAATACAGGTCTTGTACGACAACGCTCATGAGGAATAGACATCGACTGTAGTTGGAAAAGGAGAAAAGGCATCATGAAGGAATTCAGCAAATCCAATCAGTATCTTCTGAAATCCGCGTATTTCACGATCTTCGCGCAAGGTTTTTATCTGCTGATCATCGGCGCGGCGCTGCCGTCGCTTCGGGCGGAATATCATCTGGATTATAAGATCAGCGGGGCGATGATGTCGGTACAGTCTGTCGGCTATCTGGTCTCCGGGGCTGTTTTCGGGATCCTGCCCCGGTATTTCGACGTGAAGAAGGTTTATATCCTGCTGGGAAATCTGGCCTTCGCGGGGCTTCTGATCATGACGCTTACGGGAAATCCGATCCTGCTTCTGATATCCATGGGTCTGACCGGCGTCAGCAAAGGTTGTGTCGGCAATTTTAACAATCAGATCGTCAGCAATCTGACCGGGAACGACGCCGGGAAGCTGAATTTCCTTCAGGCCTGCTTCGCGATGGGCGCTTGCGCGGCACCGCTGACCGCCGTGCTTTGCGGAGCGGACTGGAGACTCGCTTTCCGGGTCGTGATCGCCGCGGGAGTCGCGAATTTGCTATTTAGCTTACGGATGAAAATAGGCCCGGACGCCTACAACGTTTCCGGAAAAGAAGCGGCGGATTTCGGCTTTTTTAAGAAAAAGGTTTTCTGGATCTGCGCGTTGTTCCTTTCATGCTATATGGCGATTGAGGCCTGTGTCATGGGCTTTCTGGTGACCTATTACGTGGACACGGGCATGACCGGCGAGTCAGGGGCGCGTTTCTACTCGACGCTTCTCTGGGTGGCGCTGCTGATCGGAAGGCTCGAAAGCGCCCGGCTTTCCGCGAAAATCAAGCCGTATATTCTACTTACAGCGATGACGGCCGGCGCCGCGGTAAGCTTCACGCTGTTTATATTCGGGCAGTTACCGGTTCTGATCGTGATCGGCTCCGTTGGGCTTGGCCTTTTTATGGCTGGGATGTACGGAACCGCGGTCGGTGATGTTGGGAATCTTCTGGAAAAATACCCGATGTGCATGGGCGTTTTCATCGTCATACCCGGAATTGTCGCCACAGTGATACCGGGAGCGGTCGGAATCGTGGCGGACGCGGTCGGAATCCGGAAAGGCTTGATGGTTCTGTATATTCTGATCACTCTGCTTTTCGTGATTTCATTTATAAATATAAGGTTTCATCACAGCGCTTCTAAGGAGATTGTATGAAAAAGCGATATTTCGCCGCGTATTCGGGATTGCCAAAAGAAGTTTATTTCCTGTTCGCGGCAAGGCTGGTGAATAGTATGGGCTTTTTCATCACGCCGCTTCTGACGTTGATTCTGACAAGAAAACTGGGAATCGGCAAGGCGGAAGCCGGCGCCGCCGTGGCTTTTCTGACACTGACCCAGGCGCCTTGCGTGATGCTTGGTGGTCATCTGTCCGACGTAATTGGCAGGAAGAAGACACTAATGATCGGGAATCTGGTCGGCGCTGTTTTCTATCTCGTCTGCGGACTGGGACTTACAGGCAAGGCAATGGTGTATTGTATTATCCTCGCGGCGGACTGCGTGGCCGTTTCCGTTCCGGCTTCGGACGCCCTGCTCGCGGATTTGACAAAGCCGGAAGAGAGGCAGGCGGCCTATTCGCTTCTTTATCTCGGCATCAACATCGGAATGGCGGCCAGTCCGATCATCGGCGGTCTGCTTTTCAAAAATTATCTGTTTCTGCTTTTTATTCTGGACGCGCTGTCCAGCTTCGCGTTCGTCGCGATTATCGCCGTGAAGGTACCGGAAGTGTTTTCGACGCGGCAAAAGACGGGCGGGGAAGAGAAGAGGATATCGTTTGTCCGGGCGCTTAAGGGAGCGCCGATCATAGCGGTGTTCGTCGCGTTTCTGTTTCTGTACGATTTCAGCTACTCGCAGTGGAATTTTATGCTGCCGGCTCAGTTCGGGGATCTTTTCGCCGATGATGGCGCCAGACTTTTCAGCGTCCAGACTTCTGTTAACGCGGTTACAGTCATCGTCATGACGCCTTGGATTACAAGACTCACAAAGCGTCTGAGACCTTTAAAAGCGCTTTCTCTGGCCGGCGTTTTTTATACGGGAGCTTATTTCGGCTTCCGCGCGGGCGGTCCTTATTACCTCTATATCATCTACGCGATTTTGTTTACGCTGGGGGAAATCTGTTCCGCCATTCAGATCGGCGCGTTTATCTCCAATCGAACGCCCGCTCAGTGCCTGGGACGGATCAACGCTTTTTCGACGCTTTCCAGAGGCGCCGCTTCCGCGTTGGGTCCGCTTATGATGGGCCGGGCTCTGGTGTTATGGGGGTACTCCGCCAGCTGGCTGATCACGGCATGCGTGGCGATTACCGCCATGGCCGGGTTCTTTATCCTTGACCGCCGGGACCGGCCGTGACGCGCTGTGAAACGCGTTTTCGTTGCTATTATAAGGCTTCTAATATATAATATTAATGAACAATAAAATCTGAATATTTGAGAGAAAATGCCTATGAAGACTCGAAAAACCGGTAAGGATTTATTACTCTGGATATTGTTGTTATCCGTGTTTATGAATGGGTTTGAGGCGGCCGGATATCAGACCAGCTTGATCAGCGTGGGGAAAGAATTCGCCCTGGATGGAACAGGAATGGGCTTGTTCGCGTCCGTTCAGCTGATTGCCGGGCTGATCGCGCCTCTGGTATTTGGATCGTTCGCGGATCAGGCGGGGAAGAAGAAATCACTGACCGCGTTTTTCATGGCGGAAATCGTCGGAAGCCTGACGCTTGTTCTGGGTAAGGGCTATTTTAGCTTTATCGCCGGTGTTTTCATAATAGGATTGAGTGTCAGCGCGGTTCAATTGACTTCAATCGCCGCGATCGCGGATTTATTCCCTGTTTCCGGTAATAAGAAGATCGGGATCGTGACCGGTTGTTACTCGGCCGGCGCTGTTGTAGCGCCTCTGATTTGCGGCTTCTATCTCGACAGGGGATATTCCTGGAGACTGCTTTTTCTGATTCTGCTTATAGTGGGCGCCGCGGAAATAACAGCGGTAAGCGTATCTGATTTCACTCCCCGGGAAGTGTCCGTGACTGAATCGCGCGAAGAAACCACCGGCGCCTTCGCCGCGGTTGGGATTCTGCTGTTATGCGTGATTATGTTCGTTTATGTCGGCTTTGAAAATGGCTACGCGTTCTTTATCAATTCTTTTATTACGGAAACACTGAAAGGGAGTCATTCCTATCTGGCGCTTTCTTTGTTTTGGCTCGCGATGATTCCCTCGAGGCTGTTGTGTGGCTGCTACAGCCGTTATAATAAACAGATTCTGGTACTCGTTTCTACGGGCGCGGCGGTGACCGCGTTCCTGATCAGCGTATCCGGAACAGGAAACACAGTGACCTTATTAAGCGCGCTTCTTGGCTTTTTCTGCGGAGCCGTCTATCCTTCCGTTCTTACGAGATCCCTTGATTTCGCCGGTAAGAAAACCGCTACTGTGACGGGGATGATAACCGCCGCGACAGGATTAGGCGGGGCGGCGGTAACAGTAGTGACAGGCGTGATTTCCAAGAATTTTGGCTTGAGAGCTTCCATTAAAACGCTGGCGATTATTATCGCGGCGGATGTTTTTGTCTCTTTATTGCTTTTAAACAGGCGTTATGGACGCCATACAACAACGGGAACGGAGAGATGACAGGCATGGAGAACGAGAATGACAAACAGATAAAAACAGATCAGCTTCTTGGCAAAATCATGAACACGACGTCGTTGTGTATTTTCTGGAAAGATTCACAGAGGCGTTTTGTCGGCGTTAACAAAGCCTTTCTGGACTTTTACGGCTTTGAGTCCCAGGATGTTCTGATTGGTAAAACGGATGAGGATATGGGCTGGCACTCGGATCCGGATCCTTTCCGAAATGATGAGTGGCGTGTCTTAAGGCAGGGAGAGAGCACATACCGCGCGCATGGGAAATGCGTGATCCGCGGGGAAGAAAGGGATATTCTCGCGAGCAAAAGTCCTATATATGAGGGTGATAAGATCATTGGTCTGGTCGGAACTTTTGAAGACGTGACCAATGACTATCATCAAAAGGACGTGATTCAAAAATTAACGGAAACGCTGAATAACATTCCCTGTGGAATCTGCGTCGCCAAATTCAATTATGGCGATGTTGTATGCGCCAGCGCGAACGCGTATTTCGCGGATATGATCGGCGGTAACGCGGAAAGATTTATCGGTCAGAGTATAAAAACATTTTCCGACCGGATACATCCGGATGATCTGCCTCTTTGGACAAAAGAAGCGAACGAGCTTTTTTCCGGCTCGGGAAATATGGACGATGTTTATCGGTTCCGGAATTTCTCGACAGATAAATACCAATGGATTCGTATGAAGGGAAGTAAAGCGAGACTTTTAAACGATGAGGAGTTCTTATATTTTACCTTTACCAATGAGGATGAGCTCAAAAGCTCTGAAAGCCGCGAAAGAGCGCTGAGAAAGCTTTACGCGTCTTCCGTGGACGCCGCGGAGCTTGTCGTGTGGGAATACGATATCGCGTCGCGTACCGTTTTTTTTGACGACACAGGCTATACGGCCAGACGCCGGGAGGAGCTGAAGCTTCCGAGGGTATTTCACAATATTCCCGCGGAGCTTTATCCGATTATTCCGGAGGAGTACCACGAGGAAATTAAGCGGTTGTACGAGGAGGTTTTCGCGGGGAAGCCATATTCGACCGCGGAAATCGCCTTTAAACCTCCGGGGGATCAGCTGCCGCTGTTTTTACGCCTTTCCTACACGACCGTTTTGGACAGCGACGGCAATCCCGTGAGAGCCTATGGCACTTCACAGGACATGACGAAGGAGAAAATGTCGGAGTCCCGTTATGAGAATGAGCTCCTTTATATCAATTCGGATAACCAGAGAAAATTCGTCGCGAAGGGCCATCATAATCTGACCACCAATAAAGTTATGGGCTATTATAAGGCGAATCAATATACAATGGATGTTACGGGAATGACATACGACGAGGCTTACGCGAAACTGCGGGATTACATTTACTATGACCGTGACCTCCGGGTTTATTTGGATCTATTCAATCGTCAGAATCTGATCACCCGTTTTCACAGCGGAGAAACTTATTTCAGTATGGAATATCGGCGTGTCGGCGGAGCCTGCTCCGCGATGTGGGCGTTTATGGAGGTCAGAACGTTTCAGAATCCCGCGACCGGGCATATTGAGTGCTTTATCTACTCGTATGACATAACGGAGAAACAGATTCGGCGTCAGCTGACGAACAGCCTTCGCGACATCGGTTACGAGAGTGTGGGACTGATTAGCGTAACTAATAATAAGGTGACTTTATATAAGCCGTCCAAGAGTGGCAATGAGTGGGACGTCAGCCTGGCCTTGGACGATTATGATATCGTCGCCGGAAAATATATACAGAAATATGTCCCGGAGGAAACAAGGGAAGAAACATTCGGGATGAGTCGAATAGAGCGGGTTCTCGAAAGTCTTGACGAAACCGGTGAATACAGCTTTTCCTGTGATTACGCGGACACCCGGTCCGGAATTCGCCGAAAGTACATGCGATACAGCTATCTCAATGAGGATAGAAGTATTGTGTCTCTTTCCGTTCAGGACATTACGGGCCAATATCAGAAGGAGCAGAAGCAAATCGCTCTGCTGAGGGAAGCAATACGTAAGGGTGATGAGGCAAACCGCGCCAAAAGCGAGTTCTTATCTCGCATGAGTCATGACATACGCACTCCCATGAATGGCATTATTGGTATGACATATCTGGCAAAAAAACGTTCCGATCCGCGGGAAATGAAAGAATATCTCGATAAAATCGACATATCCTCAAAGTTCCTTCTCGGGCTTGTTAATGATGTGCTTGATATGAGTAAAATTGAAAGCGGCAAGATTGAAATGAAGCCGGAGCCTTATTACGCGGAGGACTTTTTCAATTATTTGAACGCGGTCATCAAACCGCTTTGTGAGGGGAAGGGGCAGAAGCTGGTTCTGGATGTACAGCCGATTATCGAGTTCGTGCCGCTTTTAGATCCTCTCCGCGTCAACCAGATCTTTTTTAATTTGTTTTCCAACGCGGTGAAATACACGCCGGAGGGCGGAACGATTACGTATCGGCTGCGGGAGACGATGACCGTCTTCGGCCGTATGCGTATGGAAGCGGATGTCGAGGACACGGGCATCGGAATGAGCGAGGAATTCCTGAAAATAGTTTTTGAGCCTTTTACGCAGGGTGAGGAGAGCGATACTGTCCTGAACAGGGGCACTGGTCTGGGACTCGCGATTGTGAAAAGTCTGATTGAGCTGATGGGTGGTACTATTTCAGTGAAAAGTAAGCCCGGCGAGGGAAGCGTCTTTCATTTAGAGGCTGTTTTTGACTGCGTTCCGGCGAAGAAGCGCGTTCTGACGCGGGACGAGAGAGCGGCTTGTTTTGAGGAGGACGCGCTTTCGGGTAAAAGGGCTCTTTTGTGCGAGGATAATCAGATGAACCAGGAAATAGCGAAAACGCTTTTGGAAAGCTGGCGTATGAGCGTTGTCGTAGCGGAGAACGGACAGGTCGCGGTTCGGAAATTCGCGGAATCGGAAAATGGATATTTTGATCTTGTGCTGATGGATATCCGTATGCCGGTCATGAATGGCTATGAGGCCGCGAAAAGCATTCGCGCGTTGGAGAGGACGGACGCGAAAAGTGTTCCGATTATCGCCATGTCGGCTGACGCGTTCGAGGACGATATCAGAAAATCTATGGATGCCGGAATGAATCGGCATATAGGGAAGCCTGTTGATCCGGAACAAATGTACGCGGTTATCGCTTGTTATTTAAGAGAGTCGCGTTAGCGTTGTAATTACAACAGAAAAAATGACGCCCAAATGTTATTCTGGCATAAAGGAGCGTGATAGACGAGATGAAATCCAGTATATTCGGACGGGTATTTTCCATAGCGGCCGAGAACACGCCGATTCCCGGCTGTACGGTTTCCGGTAAAATGATAGAACACGGCGGCGCGGTCATAACAAATTTCGCGTTAGCCCGGAACACAAGTATCAGCGCGGAGCGGTATCCGAGGACAGTCCTTTATATCGGAGCCTCAGGCAAAACGCGCGCGGAAATTCAAGATAGTGAAGAGAGCGCTCGAGAAGTGGTGTTTGGGGAAGGCGAGCTTCTGGTTGTTCGTAGCAATGTGGACGTAGGCTTTTTCGCGGAAGAGGATTCCGTGTATACAGAGACCCTGATCGGAAAGGAGACAAATATGAATAGTGTTATTAAAGCGGGAGAGGTATTTCAGCTTAAAGAGCTTGTGCCATACAGGGAAGGTAAAATCGTGAATCTGGATGTTATCGACGATCCGTCGGTGAAGCTGGTGGTAATGGCTTTCGATGATGGCTGCTCGCTGTCGGAGCACGCGGCGCCGGGAGAGGCCGTGATTTTCGCGCTGGACGGCGAGGGCGTGATTGGCTATAACGGCCGGAAGCATCCGATCAAGGCGGGAGAGAATTTTGTTTTCGCGAAGGGCGGCCTTCACAGCGTTGAAGCGAACGGAAAATTCAAAATGGCGCTGCTATTGACGCTGGGGGCTTAGTATATCGGACAGAAACTCGGATTCCCGCAAGCTTGACATCACGTACAGAACCATGTATGATAACTCGAAAGAGGTGGTTTTTACGCGAATCCCAAGCAGATTTACGATCGCGCTTCATATACTTTCCTGTACGGATTTCTTTCAGGGAAAAGTTAAAGTGACCAGTGAGTTTCTCGCTTCCAGTATCAATGTGAATCCGGTCATTGTCCGTAACATCACGCGGCAGCTCAAGGGCGCGGGACTCATCGAGGTGAAACGAGGCCTTGGCGGCGCTTCGATTGCCAGACCCTTAAGCGAGATCACTTTTCTGGATGTTTATAAGGCAGTCGAAAGTACGCCGGATGACGAGCTTTTCCATTTTCATGAGAACCCGAATCCCGATTGCCCGGTAGGCAGGAATATTCACGCGGTATTGAAGACGGATCTCACCAAGGCGCGGGAAGCGCTGGAGGACGCTCTTGCCGGCATGACGCTGGAAGATCTGGAACGGGATATGAAAGAGCGCGTGGTAAGCGAAGAAGACAACGGGAAGAAATGATTGAGTCGGAACGAGAGTGTTCCGGCTCTTTTGATAAGAGGTGAAACCATGGAAAAGCGCGATAACGAGAAAACACTGATCTGTCATCCTATCGGATATATCCGGTCTCCCTATAATACCAGGGAAGACACGCCTAAGAATCGGAATGAGCGGCCTGACGAGGAAGCCTCGCTGGAGTTTAACGAGGAATACCGCGAGGCGATGGCGGATATGAAGGTTGGAGAGGAGTATCTTGTGTTCTTCTGGTTTGACAGAGCGGGCAAGACGCGCCTGACAGTTCCGATTCACGGGAATGGCGCTATGACCGGTCTTTTTTCAACTCACGCTCCGGCCCGGCCGAATCCGATCGGCCTGACGAAAATCGTGATAACAAGAATAGAAGGTCTGAAAGTTTATTTTAATGGCGCGGATATGTTCGATGGCACGCCGATACTTGACGTGAAGTCGGCGGTACACGATTTATAAGCGCGAATATTTCGGGATAAATGGTTGACAATTCTTTTATTCAGGACTATGATATAGCTCAAATAAAGTTCGCTAGTGAACTATTTGAGGTGATCATATGGAAATGAAAGAATATCTGGAGGAGCAGGCACGCCTTTGCGTAAAGAACGATGGAATCGGGAGAGAGTTATACGAGAAGTATAACGTGAAGAAGGGTCTGCGCGATGAGAACGGGAAGGGCGTCCTGACAGGGCTGACCAATATTTCCAGGATTACAGCCTTTCGAACCGAGAACGGGCAGAAGATTCCCTGCGACGGGGAGCTTCTTTACAGAGGCTATGATATCAGGGAAATGGTGGAAAAGGAACAGGATCAGAAGCTTTTATATGAGGAAGGCGCGTATCTGCTTTTATTTGGTGAGCTTCCGGATGAAGCGAAACTTCGGGAGTTCCGTGAAATTCTTGCTTCGGGAATGACATTGCCCACCAATTTTACAAGAGACGTGATCATGAAGGCGCCGAGCGCGGATATCATGAACTCCATGACGAGAAGCGTGCTGACGCTGGCGTCCTATGATGAACGCGCGGATGATTTAAGCGTTGAGAATGTTCTGCGGCAAAGCCTCATGCTGATCAGCGTTTTCCCGATGCTCGCGGTTTACGGTTATCACGCGCATAATTATTTTGATAACAACGGCAGTATGTATATTCACCGGCCGGACGAGAAGCTTTCGATTTCCGAGAATATTCTGCGTATGCTCCGGCCGGACACAAGCTTTACGGAACTGGAGGCCAGAGTGCTCGATGTCGCGCTTTTGCTGCATATGGAGCATGGAGGCGGCAATAACTCGACCTTTACGGAAAGAGTCGTTACCTCAGCGGGGACAGACACGTACGCCGCGACCGCCGCGGCGCTCAGCTCCCTGAAAGGAAAGAAGCATGGCGGGGCCAATCTTATGGTCAGGAAAATGATCCTCGATATCAAGGCGAATGTCCGTGACACATCCGATCCGGAAGAGGTCGAGAGTTATCTGAGAAAAATTCTCAATCAGGAGGCTTTTGACAGAAAAGGATTGATCTACGGAATGGGCCACGCGGTTTACTCCTTGTCCGATCCCCGGGAAATCGCGCTGAAGCGGTATGTGGAGCGGCTGGCGCTTGACAAGGGCCGGGAGCGTGATATGGCGCTGTACAGCTCGATAGAGACCATCGCGCCGAAAATTATCGCTGACGAGCGTAAAATCTATAAAGGCGTAAGCCCCAATGTTGATTTTTACAGCGGTTTTGTGTATGATATGCTGGATATACCGGAAGAGTTGTACACGCCTCTTTTCGCGACAGCGAGAATTGTAGGCTGGAGCGCGCATCGGATCGAGGAGCTCGTCACGACGGACAAAATTATCCGGCCCGCCTATATGAGTCTGGCGGATAAGAGAAGATTCGCGCCGCGCGAGGAGCGATGAGAGAATAAAAACAGTACGAGGGGAACATGGAAGCGAATGAAGTAATTCTGCTGGGAAGGCAGTTCGGCAAAACAATTGAGCGGGAATCCGCCCGGATTTCCGAGAAATATGATTTAAGGCTCGCGGAGCTGGATATCCTGGCGCGGATCGCCGGGAAGAAACAGGGCGACACCGCGCGGGATATCATTCAATGTAACCGCGTATCGAAGGCGCATATTTCCAAATGTCTGGATAATCTGAGCGCCAAAGGCTTTATTATCATCCGCGCGGACGAGAAGGATCATCGGCTGCGCCGCGTTGAGCTCACGGAGAAAGCAAGAAAGGCCGCCCGCGAGCAGATAGAAGTATACAATCGCTGTAAAGCCATGCTTTTTGAGGGCGTGACAGAAGAGGAGAAAACCGTCATGACGCGTGTCATGGCGAAAATGCTGGCGAATATCGACCGGGAAATTAACGCGTGACGGATACCCGGAGAAATAGGTTCCGCGTTTCTTTAAAGCGTCTGTAATACTTATGTTTTCTTTCTCCTTGAATTTAATTATCGTAAGATATCCGGTCTTTCAGAAAAGTTCCCGCCCTAAGCTCGTCAAAAGCGTTTTCGAGCTCCGCTTCCGTGTTCATGACGATCGGGCCGCCCCACACGATCGGCTCGTCAAGCGGCGCGCTTCCCATCAGCAGAACGCGCGCGGGGCCTTCGGCGCTTTCGAGATGGATGCTGTCACCGGATGTAAGACGCGCGGCGGTCTTCTCCGCGACAGCCGCTCCCGCGGCCTTAATATCGCCGAGAAGCGTGAAAAGCATGAAGACGCGCGAAGGGTCGGTCTCAATAGAAAGAGAAGCGCCCGCCTCCAGCGCGACGTCATAATAATCCAACGGCAGATACTTACTCTGCCAGCTCTTCACGTCCTTATACTGTCCGGTCAGAACGCGGAGCGACCCGCCATTAAGCGTGACTTCGGGAATATCGTCACGGCGGACACTGTGATACGCGGGTGGAACCATCTTATCCGACGCCGGCAAATTCAGCCAAAGCTGTACGCCCAGCAGACGTTTCGCGGCCGGAATCCGCTCCTCGTGCATGATACCGGAACCGGCGGTCATCCACTGTACTTCGCCATCCTCGATCGTGTCGGAGCTGCCCAGGCTGTCTTTATGCTTCATCGCGCCGCTTACGACATAGCTGATCGTCTCAATCCCGCGGTGCGGATGCGTGGGAAAGCCGGCGATATAATCCTCCGGATTCGCGCTGTCAAAAGAATCCAGCATCAGAATCGGCGAGAAATCCCTCACTGTCGTGTTTCCCAAAACGCGGATTAAGTGTACGCCCGCGCCGTCCGTAGTCGCGAAGCCTCGGACGGTTTTCTCAATTTTTCTTTCCATTTGTTCCTCCGAATTTCCTGAGCAGCGACGCCAGGGTGTCCTTCTCGGAATCTGTCCAGCAGTCCATTCGCTCAATAATAATTTTCTCGTTAACAGGGTACGCCTCGGAGATAAGCTTACGGCCTTCCGCGGTAAGAGTCAGCACAAAGCGGCGGCGATCTTTCGGATCCTGCCGGCGGATCAGGTAACCGCGCTTTTCGAGATTACTCACGATCAGGGGAATTGTTCCGCTGGAGCTTAAAATCGCTTCCTGTGTCTCGCCGACGGTCAGATCGCCTTTGTGATAGAGCGCCTCCAGAACGGCGAACTGTCCAAGAGTCAGCCCGAAGGGCGCTACGGCCCGGGCGGTCTGACGGTCGATCGCGTTCGCGGCGCGGTGAAGTCCGATGAGAATTCTAAGTTCCGGTTTTGACATGAGCATCGCCCCTCCTTCTTTTATGATCAAATTATATCTCTAACTAGAGATAATGTCAACGCGTGCTTACTCAACCACAAAAAATATCCTTGACAAACCCGGTTAGTCGCGTTAAACTATAGATGGTTAGAGAAAGCTAACTGCTTTATATGAGGGAAGGAGGAGCGCTATGCCGATTACAATGTCGCGAGGCGGAGACAGAGTTACAATCCGCGAGATTACAGGTGACGAAAAGGTACGTCAGCATCTGGCCGAGCTTGGGTTTGTTGTCGGACAGGAGATCACGGTTGTCGCGGAGATTGCCGGAAATCTGATACTGCGGGTGAAGGAGAGCCGTGTCGCTTTGGACAGAGATATGGCTCACCGTATTTTAATTTGACGAGAGGAGGAAATGAATTGAAGACATTGAAGGATATTCGTGTCGGCGAGACTGTGAAGGTTGTCCGTCTGAATGGCCTTGGAGCCGTGAAGAGAAGAATTATGGACATGGGAATAACGAAGGGCACGGAAATTTATGTTCGTAAAGTCGCTCCTCTGGGAGACCCGGTGGAACTGACAGTCAGAGGATATGAGCTGTCACTTCGCAAAGCGGACGCGGAATGTGTGGAAGTTGATTAAAGGCGGAGGTACCGCTATTTTTTTCGCGCGAAAGTTAGATAGAACTAACTCAGAAAGGAGCAGGTAAGATGGAATTTAAAATAGCCCTGGCGGGCAATCCGAACTGCGGAAAAACAACGTTGTTTAATGATCTGACAGGCAGCGCGCAGTATGTTGGAAACTGGCCGGGAGTAACGGTTGAGAAGAAGGACGGAAAGCCCAAAGGGCATAAGGACGTAATTGTACAGGATCTTCCTGGTATTTACTCGCTTTCGCCTTACTCACTTGAGGAGGTCGTAAGCCGTAACTATCTGGTCAATGAGAAACCGGACGCGATTATCAACATCATCGATGGCACAAATATTGAGAGAAACTTATATTTGACGACACAGCTGCTGGAATTGAACATTCCTATGGTAATCGCTTTAAACATGATCGATCTGGTGAAAAAAAGCGGTGACCGGATCGACATGGCCAAGCTTGGAAGCGTACTTGGATGTGAGGTGGTTCCGCTCAGCGCGCTGAAAGGCCAGGGAAGCTCTGAGGTTCTTGAAAAAGCGATTGAGCAGGCAAGAAACAGAGTCATTGGCGAAAGACCGCGTGTCTTTACGGGAAGCGTGGAGCGCGCGCTGGCGCGTATTGAGGAATCTGTAGAGGGATTGGTGGATAAAAGGAATTCGCGCTGGTACGCGGTCAAGCTTTTTGAGAGGGATTCGAAGGTTCGTCAAAGCATGAGCCTGCCACCGGATCTGGACGCTCATATAGAAAAGCATATCCGGGACTGTGAAGAAGAAATGGACGATGACGCGGAAAGTATCATTACCAATCAGCGATACGCTTATATCAACAAAATCATTTCAACCACCGTGAAGAAAAAAGCGGCTCGCGGCAGTCTTTCCGCTTCTGATAGAATTGATAAAATCGTTACCAATCGTATCCTCGCGCTGCCGATTTTCGCCGCGGCGATGTGGCTGATGTATTATATTTCGGTCTCAACTCTTGGCGGAACGCTTACGGATTGGGTAAACGATACCTTGTTCGGCGACTGGATCACGAATTGGGCGGCAAACGGTCTGCAGGCGCTGGGCGCGGCGGACTGGCTGCAGGGACTTCTCGTAGATGGTATTATAGGAGGCGTCGGCACCGTTTTGGGATTTGTGCCGCAGATGCTTCTTATTTTCTTTTTCCTCGCTCTTTTGGAGGACTCAGGTTATATGGCCCGCGTCGCGTTCATAATGGATCGGATTTTCCGACGCTTCGGGCTTTCCGGAAAATCTTTTATTCCCATGCTGATCGGAACAGGATGCGGCGTGCCCGCTGTTATGGCGGCCCGTACGATTGAGGATGAGCGTGACCGGCGTATGACGATCATGCTTTGTACCTTCATGCCCTGCTCGGCGAAGATGGTTATAATAGCCATGATCGTGACCACATTTTTCCCCGGAAATGTCTGGATCGCGCCGCTGATGTATTTCACCGGCATAGCGATTATTGTGCTCTCGGGTATCGCGCTGAAAAAGACGAAATACTTCGGAGGCGAGGCTTCGCCGTTCGTTATGGAACTGCCAGCTTACCATATTCCTTCCTTTAAAGGCGTGCTTATTCATATGTGGGAAAGAGCGCGCGCGTTTATTATCAAGGCAGGCACAATTATTTTTACGGCCTGTGTCGTGATATGGTTCCTCTCAAACTTTAGCTGGACCATGCGAATGGTCGATGTGGAGGAAAGTATGCTGGCAAGTATCGGCGGCGCGATCGCCTGGTTCTTCGCTCCGCTTGGCTTTGGAAGCTGGAAGGGCGCGGTCGCGGTAATCAGCGCCGAAATGGCCAAAGAGCAGGCCGTCGGAACACTCGCGGTACTGAATGGTGTCGCGGCGGACGCGGCGGATACAGCTGTAAGCGCCGGTATCGCCGGAATGTTCACGACCATAGGCGCGTTCTCATTTATGGTTCTTAACCTGTTCGACCCGCCTTGTGTTGTGGCAATGGCCACGATCCGCCGTGAGATGGGAAGCCGGAAATGGGGCTGGATCGCGATCGGTTATCAAGTCGTTATGGGATACATGCTGGCGTTTCTAAGCTATCAGCTTGGCAGCTGGTGGTTCTTCGGAGCGGGCTTTGGCATTGGACAGGTATTATCATTGATTATTATTACCATGATTATTTACGCGGTAGCCCGGCGGCCCAAAGAAGTGACTTCGGGACTTAAAATGGCTGTAGACAGAGTTTAACCGCGGCAGGAGGTGTTTGGATGGCGGCGACAATTATTATCACGATCATCATCGCGGCGCTTTTTGTTCTGGCGGCCCGCTATACGCTTAAACATGGCTCAGCCTGCGCCAAAGGCGGAAAAGACGGAAAAAGCGCTTGCGGGGGAAATTGCGGAAGCTGCCCTTATCATGAGTTCGAAACGCGGGCTTCCGGAAAAAATGAGTGACGAGCTGGATATTGTTCCCGCGGCTTTTTTATGCTAAGCTTTTTATAAGGTTTTTTCACTGGATAAAGGAGAGTTGCCGGATTATGAAAATAAACTATGTCACTCGCTACGCCTCACCGATTGGAGAGCTGACCATCACAGGCGATGACGCGGTTATCCGCGGTGTATGGTTTGAGAACCAGCGCTGCTTTGAGAATGCCACGAAGATCGATCTGGAGACGCGAAACAACGCGCGCCCTTTTCTTGAAACAAAAGCGTGGCTGAACGATTATTTCGCCGGTGGACGGCCGGAAATCGGCGGCCTGCCGCTTTTTCCGGAGGGAAGCGATTTCCAGGAGGAAGTCTGGAAGCTTTTGTTGGAGATTCCCTACGGGGAAGTGACGACCTATGGCGCGCTGGCGGAGAAAATCGCGGAAAAGCGCGGTATACCGAAGATGTCCGCTCAGGCAGTCGGTGGGGCGGTCGGTCATAATCCGATCTCTATTATTATCCCCTGTCACCGCGTGATTGGCGCGGACGGCAGTATGACTGGCTATGGAGGCGGCGTGGATAAGAAAATCAAGCTTCTGGAGCTGGAAGGCGCCGAGATCAGAAACAACAAATGGATAAGGAGAGAATATCATGCCGAACAATGAGAATAACAGGCTTTCTTTCGCCTCGGATTATATGGAAGGGGCGAAACCTGAGATTTTAAAGCGACTTACCGAAACGAATCTTTTGAAAACACCGGGTTACGGGATGGATTCTTTCTGTGAGTCCGCGAGGGCGAAAATCCGCGAAGCTTGTAAATGCCCGGAAGCCGCCGTCTTTTTCCTGCCAGGCGGTACGCAGACGAACGCCGTAGTTATTGACGCTCTTCTCAAAAGCTATCAGGGCGCGCTCGCGGCCGACAGCGGGCACATAAGTCTTCATGAGGCCGGCGCGATTGAGTTGGGAGGGCATAAGGTACTTACGCTCCCTAACCAAAACGGTAAAATAGCCGCTTCGGATGTCGAGAAAGCCGTCGGCGAATTTCACGCGGATCTGAATCACGATCATATGGTAATGCCGGGGATGGTCTATATCTCGCAGCCGACGGAATACGGGACGCTTTACTCACTCGCCGAGCTGAGCGCTCTAAGCGAGGTCTGCCGGAAATATCGGCTGCCTCTTTACGTTGACGGCGCGCGGCTCGCTTACGCGCTGGCCTGCCCGGAGAACGATGTCACGCTCGCGGATCTGGCGAAGCTCGCGGACGTGTTCTACATAGGAGGCACGAAATGCGGCGCTCTTTTCGGAGAAGCCTGCGTGATTCCGAACAAAGACTTGCTTCCGTGCTTTTTCACGATCATGAAGCAGCATGGCGCGCTGCTCGCGAAAGGCCGGATCCTGGGCATCCAGTTCGACACCTTTTTTACGGATGGTCTCTATGACCGCGTCGGCGCGCCCGCGATCGCGGCCGCGGACAAGATCCGCGCGGCGCTTCGGGAAAAGGGCTATCAGCTGTATTTCGAGTCGCCTACAAACCAGATTTTCGTGGTCCTTGATAATCAGAAGCTCGCCGAACTGGAAGAAAAGGTAGAGGTAAGCTTCTGGGAAAAATATGACGATAAGCGGACGGTGATCCGTCTCGCGACCAGCTGGGCGACGAGCGAGGAAAACACGGAGCGGCTGATTTCGATTTTGTAAAGGAGAAAACAATTATGAATATTGATCAAAGAATGCCAGTGGTCTTCGCCGGGCATGGCTCTCCGATGAACGCGATCGGGCAGAACAGGGCAAGAGAAGGCTGGCAAAAGATGGGGCAGACGCTGGGAAAGCCCCGCGTGATCCTCGCGGTTTCCGCTCATTGGGCGACGAAGGGCCTCTGTGTTCGTACCGGCGCGTCAAATCGACAAATCAATGACATGTACGGCTTTCCGGACGAGCTTTACCGGATCCATTACGAGCCGGACGGCTCCGCGGAATACGCGGAAAAAGCGCTCTCCCTTCTGGGAGACATGGCGCGGGCGGACAACGATTGGGGCATCGACCATGGTGTCTGGAGCGTGCTGTCCAATATGTACCCGGACGCGGACGTGCCGGTCGTCATGATCAGTACCAATATTGACGGCGGCGCGGAAGCCGCCTTTGAGGTCGGCAAAAGACTCGCGCCGCTTCGCGGCGAAGGCGCGATGATTTTCGCTAGCGGCAACATCGTTCACAATCTCCGGATGGTCGGCTGGGAGATGGATAACGGCTATCCCTGGGCGGACCGGTTTGATTTCGAAATTAAACAAGCGGTTCAGTCAGGGGATTTCCGGACACCGGTCCATTACGAGAAGCTGACCGGCGCGGATAAAGCGATCCCGACAGTTGAGCATTATTACCCATTTCTGACCGCGCTGGGCGCGGCGTCCCCGGAAGATCAGGTCACAGTATGGAACGAGTATCGGGAACTGGGCTCCATGTCCATGACCTCGTATTTGCTCGAAACGAGGTAAAAATCGAGCCAAGCATTGATTTTAGAGGCTTTTTAGCGCATAATTGTACTATAAACAAAACATATGATAAGGAGAAGATTCTATGGACAACAATCTTTTTACCAATACCCGGATTCTGGAATGGCTGCGGTATTTTTCGGAGAATTCCGAGGTCGATCTTGAGAAGGTCAAGCTTCTGGACATTACGCGCAAGAACAAGAATCTGATCCCGATGGTTGAATCGCATTCGGCAGTGCTTGTGTTCACGGAAGCCGGCCATCCGGATATTTTCTATCGGATGTTCAACGCCGGTCTGGGAGAATGTACCGTTGTTTACAATGAGGGAAGCGAGCCGGAAGGCCCGATCCTCAGCAAGAAGGTTTATGACATGATCGACCGCGGCATCAACGCCTCCGCCGGAATGCTCGTGCTGAACCCGAACGCGCGCACGACATATAAGTTCGGCATGGACAACTTGTCTTTTACGCCCGGATCAGTACATTACGTCGGATCGGAAATCCGCGCCGTCATCCTGAGCAAAATGCGAATGGACTCACAGAAGAATTTCTGCGTGATTTCCGGTGAAAGCATCGCGATTGAAGCTGCCATGCTGACGGAAGAGGGCACGGTCACCGCTGTGGAGTACAGCGCCAGAGACCGCGGCACGCTGGAGGATAATGTGAACCAGTTCGGCCTTAACAATGTGATCATTATCGATCATGTAGATGACGACACAATGGCGGATCTCCCGGTTCCGGACGTGACAATGATGGTCGCCTCCGCGAGCATGGAACAGGAAATCGAATGCCTGCTGAAAATCAATCCCCACATGGAATTCGTCATATACACACTGGATATGACAATCATGGCCGCGATGAGCGGAATTTGCCGCGACTACGATCTCGCTGAGCCGGAAATCATTCAGATCTCCGTTTCCCGTCTCAACAGTAAGCATAACTTCGAGGCGCAGCCGGTGCCGTGGATTATTACGACGAGGGCGGTTGACTAATCTCGCTGTTTGGAATAAATACCCAAGCGCCAATAAAGTGATTAATATGACTCCCATACGGGCACGCTTTCACTTCGCCGCTCACGTAACAGGCATGAGACTCTTAATGAAGACGAGCTTTAGCGAAGTCTGAGTTTAGAGACTCAGCCGTTCCGCTGAGTGAAAGCGAAGCGGAACTTCCGTCGACATTAAGTGCTGACGTGAGCGAAAGCCCGTATAGGAGCCATTTTAATTCACTGGCGCGGTTGGTAGTTTCGCGGGAAGCGCTTTAAGTCGCGGAAACATTGGGACGCGTCAAGCATCACAACAAACTCTGCCGCAAATTTGTCTTGCGTGGCCAATCACCTTATCCAGCCAGAAAAACTCCCCCGCGAATCCATTCAAAATCAGTCTTTCCAACGTTCAAATTTCTAAAATTCGTCTGTACCATCGTTATATACCGCGGGAATCCGCGAATCGGGCGCGGCAGAGCAAGTTGTCGCTCCCCACCAGATAATCCTCTAAATCGCGGCGATTCGCCGGCTCAGAATGTCCAAGACGTAACATAAAGTCTTGATTTTAAACAATTACGTTACCTGGGCCAAGCGCAGTTCCGCGGGTAACACCCTGAGTAATAGAAACGCCGCGCCGCGTCAAGCTTTATAAAAAGCTCTATCACGATTTTGCCTTGTATAGTTAATTCCCTTGCCCAGCCAGATAAACTTCCCGCGAATCCCCTCAAAATATGGCTTTCTCACACGCCGATTTCTAAAATCCGCCTTTACTATCGCCATATACCGCGGGAATCCGCGAATCGGGCGCGGCAGAGCAAGTTGTCGCTCCTTGCCAGATAATCCTCTAAATCGCGGCGATTCGCCGACTCAGGATGTCTAAGGCGTAATATAAAGTCTTGATTTTAAACAATTACGTTACCTGGGCTAAGCGCAGTTCCGCGGGTAACACCCTGAGTAATAGAAACGCCGCGCCGCGTCAAGCTTCACAACAAGCTCTATCACGAATTTGTTTTGCGTAGTTGACTTAAATGGCGCGGTTGGTATTTACGCAGGAAGCGCTTTGAGTCGCGGAAACATTGGAACGCGTCAAGCTTCACAACAAGCTTCGGGGCGAATTTGTCTTGTGCGGCTAATCACCGTATTCAGCCAGAAAAACTCCCCGCGAATCCCCCCAAAAATATGGCTTTCTCACACGCTGATTTCTAAAATCCGCCTTTACTATCGCCATATACCGCGGAAATCCGCGAATCGGGCGCGGCAGAGCAAGTTGTCGCTCTCCACCAGATAATCTCTTCAAACCACGTTAATCCACCAACTAATAATTTCCAAAACCCAAACAAAAACTCAATATTTACCTAACCCCATTAAAAAAGAAGCCGCCCCACCAAGAAACGCCCCCTAAACAAAGAACGGCTGTCTCAACGAGACAGCTCGTTCGCCCCCCAACGCGCCCCAAACAAAGAACGGCTGTCTCAACGAGACAGCTCGTTCCCCCCATCGCGACAAAAGTAGGCTCAAATGGTTCTTATGAGGGCCTTCGCTCACGTCGGCACTTGCTTTCCGCAAACGCAGTGAAGCGGAAAGCTTAGTGCCGCTACGTTAGCGGCTGAGCGCGAGCGTGCCCGAATAAGAACCATTTGAGCTACCTGCACTTCGCCAACAACGCCTCCCACCTTTCATCCACATACTTCTGCGCCTCGTCGAGCGTCCACTCGTTGCCGGGCTTGAAGCAGTGACGGAAACGTCCTTGAAGTTTCATGAAATCCTCGACGGGGAGTTTCTTCTTCGGCATGTAGGAGAGGCTGTATTCTCCGTTTTCTACTTCGTAAAGCGGCCATACGCAGGTGTCGACGGCCAGACGGCAAATCTCCGCGAGCTTTTCCGCGGGGTATTGCCAGCCTCGCGGGCAGGGGCTCAGGATATTGACGAAGGTTGGTCCTTCCGTGTAGATCGCTTTGTGAGACTTCTCGTAGATATCTTTGAAGTTTCCGAGGAAGGTTGTCTGCGCGACGTAAGGAGAGCCGTGAGCGACGATGATTGAGGTCAGGTCCTTCTGATTCTGTTTTTTACCGACGCTTTGCTTACCGGCCGGTGTCGTCGTGGCGCTGGCGAACCGGGGTGTAGCGGAAGAGCGCTGCGTGCCGGTATTCATATAAGCCTCGTTGTCATAGCAGAAATATGTGAAATCATGGCCTCTTTCCATGGCGCCGGACAGTGACTGAAAACCGATGTCATAGGTTCCGCCGTCACCGCCGATCGCGATGATTTTGAAATTGTCCTGGATTTTGCCTTTTCGTTTCATGACGTTGTAAGCCGCTTCCACGCCGGAAGCGGTGGAAGACGCGTTCTCAAAAGCGCTGTGGATATATGAGTCCTCCCATGCCGTAAAAGGGTACTGGAAGGAGGAAACCTCAAGGCAGGAGGTCGCGTTGCAGATGACAGCCTTGTCCTCCGGGTTGATCGCGCGCGTGATGGCGCGGCAGGCGATGCCGGCTCCACAGCCCGCGCACAGCCGCTGTCCGGCCGCGAAGCGTTCCGGTTTGCTCATTTGCTCTTTCAGATTATAGCCCATGTTATCGCGTCTCCTTTCTTACGTCTCTTTGTCCCATATGGGAGTAGATCGGTCCGGTTTCACCTGTCTCGAGGATATTCGCCAGACGGTCGTAGACCTGTTTCGCGTGCTTCACGGTGAAGTCGCGGCCACCGAGGCCGTAAACAATGTCGACCATTTTCGGACGATGTTCCAGATTGATACAAGCGGAAGCGGTCTCCGCGAAGAGAGGACCGCCACAGGAGCTGAAGCCTTCGCTCTTGTCCAGAACAGCGACTGCTTTACAATTCTTGAGCGCCTCGGCAAGCTCCTCGCCCGGGAACGGGCGGAAAACGCGGATCTTGATCAGGCCGACGCGGCGTCCTTGTGAGCGGAGCTCGTCAACGGCCGCTTTGGCGGTTCCGGCGGAAGAGCCCATGAGCACGATCGCGGTCTCGGCGTCTTCCATGCGGTATTCCTCGAAAAAGCCGTATTTACGCCCGAAGGTACGCTCAAAATCTGCCGCGACGTCCAGAATCGCGCGTTTCGCGTTCTTCATGGCTTCCGCCTGGGCTACCCGGGCCTCCATATAATAAGGGGAGGTTCCGTAAGGGCCTACGGCGAGAGGATTCTCGCTCTTAAGCAGATAGTTCTCGGGATGATACTCGCCGACAAAAGCTTTTACATCCTCAT